>Ga0209746_1000802_pt1 | contig 15576 bp, 14 predicted proteins | sample BarGraNGADG00211_3_FD_184496 | JGI IMG/M metagenome (GOLD analysis project Ga0209746, IMG submission 184496) | Arctic peat soil microbial communities from Barrow, Alaska - Barrow Graham LP Ref core NGADG0011-211 (SPAdes) (version 2) | ecosystem: Environmental > Terrestrial > Soil > Wetlands >... | reverse complement strand
TTTATCTGGCAAGATGGATCAGGAGGTTTTAAGCCAGAGGGTTTCATAAGGTTTCAGGGCCAGTTTCAGGCTGCCATTGGTTCCCAGCACTTTTTGACCCGTGAACAGGCTTTCGAATCGGCTGCCGGGTAGATCCGTGATGGTTATGGCTTGCTCCTCCTGGCTGAAGTTGTGAACGGCCAGGATCGTCTCTCCGGGCATCTCGCGAAAGAAAGCCAGCACGGCCGGATTAGCGCCCGTCTCAGCCCATCTCAACATCCCCTGTCCCAGAGCAGGATGGTGCTTGCGCACTGCGATCATGCGTTTAACCAGGTTGAGCTGTGACCCCGGATCCTGCTGCTGGCTGGCTACGTTGACGTGCTGCGAGCCAAAAACCGGATCATGGATCAATGGCAGGTACAGCCGGTTGGGAGCAGCTGTGCTAAAACCGGCCGTTGCGCCGCTGGACCACTGCATCGGGGTACGTAACCCGTTGCGGTCCTCCAGCCAGATATCATCTCCCATGCCAATCTCATCCCCGTAATACAAAATGGGTGAGCCGGGCAGGCTGAAGAGCAGTGAATAAGCCAGCGCCAGCTTACGCCGATCATTATCCAGCAGGGGCGCCAGTCGGCGGCGGATCCCAAGATTCAGGCGCATGCGTGAGAGGGGGGCATACTCGCGCCACATCCACTGCCGCTCTTCCTCGGTGACCATTTCCAGAGTAAGCTCGTCGTGATTGCGCAGGAAGGTACACCACTGGCAATTGTCGGGGATGGGCGGGGTGCGCTTGATGATTTCAACCAGCGAGCTGGCATTTCCTGCGCGTATGGATTTAAAGATACGCGGCATGGCCGGGAACTGAAAACCCATATGGAATTCATCCCCATTGCCGAAATACGGCCGCACGTCCTCTGGCCATTGGTTGGCTTCGCACAGGAGAATACATCTCGGATAATGCTCGTCCAGGTAGCGCCGCAGCTCTTTGAGATAGGCATGCGTCTCTGGAAGGTTTTCGCAGTTGGTTCCCTCGCGCTCGAACAGGTATGGCACGGCGTCGGCTCGGAATCCATCGATGCCCTGGTCCATCCAGAATTTCATCACGTTGAGCATCTCGGCCCGAACGGCCGGGTTGTCATAATTCAGGTCGGGCTGCGACGAATAGAATCGGTGCCAGAAATACTGCCCGGCCTGCTCATCCCAGGTCCAATTGGATTTCTCGGTATCCAGAAAGATGATGCGCGTGCCCTGGTATTTCTGGTCGCTATCGCTCCAAACGTAATAATCGCGGTAAGGGGATGTGCGGCTGGAACGGGCGGATTGGAACCAAGGATGCTGGTCGGAGGTGTGGTTGAGCACCAGATCTGTAATCAGACGCATACCGTGCCCATGCACCGCCTCCACCAATGCCCGAAAATCAGCCATTGTGCCATACGTTGGCAGCACCCCGTAGTAGTCCGAGATATCGTAGCCGTCGTCGCGCAGTGGCGACGGATAAATGGGCAGCAGCCAGATGCAGTCGACACCCAAATCTTTCAAGTAGTCCAGCTTCTGCTCCAGGCCGCATATATCACCGTGGCCATCGCCATTGCTGTCATAAAAGGCGCGCAGATAAACTTCGTAAAAAACGGAGTTCTTGTACCAGAGATCAAGCATAGATCTTTTTATTTATCGTGTGGTTCTTCTGCGCGTAGCGCAGCAAAAACCACGTTTCCATTTTTTAACCTTTTACCGACCCTGCCGTCAGGCCGCGCACGAAGTAGCGTTGCAAGGCAAAAAACACCGCCAGAGGCAGAAGCATGCTTATGAAAGCGCCCGATGTCAACAGTTGCCAGTCCTGGCCTTTCTCGCCGACCATGTTGGCCAACGTGACTGTCAAAACCAGGTTCTTGCTACCCAGGAAGATCAGCGCCACCAGGTAGTCATTCCACACCCAAAGGAACTGGAAAATGGCAAAGGATGCCAGTGCTGGAACAGACAGCGGCAGGATCAACTGGGTAAAAATGGTGAAGTTGCTCGCGCCATCAATGAAGGCAGACTCGAGAATATCGCGCGGCAACCCGCTGATGTAGTTGAACAGAAGGTAGATGGCCAGAGGCAGGCCGAAGCCGGTATGCGCCAGCCAGATGCCCAGGTAGGTACCGTTCAGATCCAGCTTGGTATAATCTTGGACGATCGGCACCAGGGCGATTTGCAGGGGCACCACCAGCAAGGCGACCACGAGGGTAAAGAGGAACTTCCGCCCGGGGAATTTCAACCAGGCGAACCCGTAAGCGGCAAAGGCGGCAATCAGAATGGGAATGATCGTGGCCGGAACGGCCACCGCCACAGAGTTCAAAAAGGCGTTTATTAGGTTGTCACCCTGACGAATGATCGAGTTTCCATTGGCATCCTGGTAACTGACATTTTGGCTGCTCAGCACGTCTGTGTAGTTCTTGATAGTCAATTGAGCGCTGAATCCCACCCACTTCAAAGTGCTGACGTCGACCTGGCGGGTACGCTTGTTACCATACCAGGTCAGCATATGTCCATCGGATGCCTTGACGCCGGCGCGCAGCTGATCGAACGTGTACTGTCCTTTATAACCCGGGATTGAGATCGGACCGTCCAGATTGACATTGGGGTCAATGTGGATCACACCGCTGTCAACGTAGGCTCGGTGCGGAAAGATCGTCCACCAGCCGGTTGTAAAGATTTCCTGGCTGTTTCGGAAGGAGGTGACAAGAACGCCGATGGTCGGAATGATCCATATCAGGCAGATCAGGATCAATGCAACGTTCACGATCACGCTTGAGGTCAACTTCTGATGTTTGAAACTGCGGGGTGCTGTGGCCATTAGAATGCCTTGCTTTCCCGGAATTGGCGGAGATTATAGATCATGACTGGGATGACCGCTACGAGCAGGACCATGGCAATCGCCGAGGCCCGGCCAGCATTGCCAAAGGTGAACCGTTCCAGGTAGAACTCGTTGGCGATGACATTCGTGCCATAATTTCCACCGGTCATAACCCGGACTATATCAAAGAGCTTCAAGCTGAAGATCAGGATGGTGGTTGATACAGTGATCAGGGAACCCTGGATGGTAGGGATGGTTATGCGGAAGAAAACCTGGATTTCGTTGGCCCCATCGATCCGTGCCGCTTCCAGCATCTCGGCATCCACCCCTTTGATCGCCGACGAAAGAATGACCATGGCAAAACCGGTTTGCAGCCAGACCATAATGATGATCAGGAAAAAGTTATTCCACGGCGGCAGTTGCAACCAGGGCTGGGATGTTCCTCCCAAGGCCAGTACAATTGCATTTAGCAGGCCGATTTCCTGGATGCCTGAACCCGTGCCCTTATAAGTGTATATAAACTTCCAGATCACGCCTGCACCAACGAAGGAAATGGCCATGGGCATGAAAATGATCGCCTTGTAAACATTCTCAAAGCGGCTGCGATCGGCCAGGACGGCAATCAACAGGCCAATGCCGACACTAAAGGAGGTGCCAAAAACCAACCACAGCAGGTTATTGCGGAAGGCCTCCAGCATGATTCTGTTTGTAAAGGCATAGATGTAGTTGGCGATCCCAACAAAGTGAAAACTGTTGGCATCCATTACGCTGAGATATAAGGTGCGGATGGTGGGGATGACCAGGAACCAGGCCAATATCGCCAGAGCCGGGCCAACGAAGACAAACGGCTGCAAGCGCCGCGTCCATTCACCCGGCAATTTTTCAATGATCCAGTTACTGACCGTAAACAGCAGCGCCACCCCTCCCACGCCCCAGATGATCGCCACAATCACAAGCACCAGCTGTGGGGCTTTTGAATTGCGCAGAAATAAGAACCCCTGCCAGAGCACAATAAATGTGACTACCGGGACAAAAATTGAGACAAGGATGCGCCCCAGGCTGGTCGCAAACCAACCCAGTAAGCCGCCATTCGGTTTAGGCTTGCCAGCATTTATTTCCATCGGCTCATCCCTCCGTCTTGAACCACAATGAGTCTTCTCAAAAAGTGGGGGATCCTTGAGAAGAACTTGCCGAATATATTAGGGCGATGGAGCAGGAGAACCCGTTTGCCTGAAGCGGTTCTCCTGCTCCTCGCCAGCATTTCTTGTGGATAGTGCAAGCTTGAACCGCTTGCACTATCCCTTGTTTAAAAACTTTTACTTGGCCGGGGGCGGGAAGGTGGAGTCGATGTCCTTCAGAGCCTGGTCCAAAGTCATGGAGCCAGACACCCAGGCGGTCATATCTTTCCAGAAGGAGCCAGTGCCTACAGCGGCAGGCATCGAATCTGAGCCATCGAAACGAACGACGGTGGCTTGCTGGATGTATTGTGCAATCTTCTTCATGACGGGATCTTGATACCAATCCAAGCTGGCATCGTTTTGCGGGCCAATGGCGCCGTTTGCTTCAATCCAGGTTTTGAGCGATTCGCCCATGGTGAAATACTGGAAGACGGCGCGCACTTCCGGCCGGCCGTTGAAGGCTGCATAAATATCACCGGCGACCTCAAATGGCTTACCTAATGCGGGGTCGATGGTTGGCAGATAGAACACATCGTAATCCACGCCAGCGACCAGGTTTGAGGGGAAGAAGCTGGAGATGAAGTTACCCTGCTTGTGCAGCCAGCATTTGGGCGGGTTATCGAACAGAGGCTTGGGGGCATCGCCGAAGGCGGTGGAAGCAATGGATTTGGTCCCGCCGTAGACCATCTGATCATTGAACCAGATTGGGGTCATGTAGCTGATGGCTTTGCGGACTTCGGGTGAATCGAATTTCAATGTGCCGGCTACCCACTTGTCGTAGTTTTCGGGTGAGGTGGTGCGCAGCATCAAAGCTTCGATCCAATCCGTGGCAGGCCAGCCGGTGGCAGCGCCGGATTCAATCCAGATGCACCAGGGGGTATCGCCATCAGAAATAATCTGGTTGCTGAGGGTCATCATTTCATCCCAAGTGGTGGGGATTTTGTAGCCAGCGGCATCGAAAGCAGCCTTGGGGTAATAGACAATGTCTTTCCCATTGGCGCGGGCCCAGATGCCAGCAGTGAACGTGCTGCCATCCTTGTTCTTCATTTGGGCCAAATCCAGCCAGGCCTGCGAATAGTTCTGCTTCAGCCAGGCGGGATTGACGATCTTGGCCGCGTCCAAAACATAACCTTGAGATGCTAACGAGGCTAACAGGCCAGGCTGGGGGAAGTCCACGATATCCGGCGGGGTTCCGCCTTCAATCTGGATTCGGATGGAGGCTTCGAATTCCTTCGAGCCAGCGTACAGGATCGTGATTCCGGTCTTCTGCTGGAAATCCGCGACGGAATTGTTAAATTTCACCGTATCCTGGTCAGTGAAGGGCCCAGCCATGTTGACGATCGTGCCCTTGTACGCGCCTGTGAAGGCTGCCGCCAGTTCGGGACCTACTTTGGAGTAATCCTCAGCAGGTGCGGTTGTAGCCGTTGCGGCAGGAGGTTGAGTGGGGGCTGGAGGCTGCGTTGGCGCAGGTGGCTGGGTGGTGGCTGTGGCTGCGGGAGTGCAGGCTGCCAGCACCATTGAGAAAACGATAATCAAACTAAAAATCTTAAACGGGCTTTTCATTTGCTTCTCCTTCTATTATCGAATTGGTTTAAATAGGTAGATGCAGGAGCAATTATCCTTTATTTAGGTATATTTAGGAAATGGCACCTCCTTTCGGGTTTTGTGAGACCAGATCGTCTATTAGACGGTCTCTCTCTCAACGATGGTAAGAGGGAGTTGTATGTGCTGGATGGAACGAGCCGGATCAACCAACCGGGAAAGGAGCAGCTCAACCGCCACGCGCCCTGATTCATCCAGGTGCTGGCTAATGGTGGTCAGTCCGACGTACTCGGCCACGTCCAGGTCATCGAAACCCAGGACGGCCAGGTCCTGGGGAACGCGCAGTCCAAGGTCGCGGGCAGCCCGCAGGATGCCAATCGCCTGCAGGTCAGTGGCGGCAAATATGGCAGTGGGCCGATTAGGAGAAGTTAAAAAATCGCGTGCCTTTTGGCAAGTGGATTCAACATCATAAGTCACCAAAAATGTATCTTCTTCCTTTAGGCGCAGACCGGCATCCTGAAGCCCCTGGTAGAAGCCGCGCAGACGCAAGGTGATGGGGTGGATGCAAAAATCCGGGATGGTCGTGTCGCCAGCAAAACCAAGTTTCCTGTGACCTTTTTGGAGCAGGAATTCGGCTGCCATTCGCCCACCGGCAACATCGTCAATCTCAACGCTGCTCAAAATCCGCTGCGGGTATTCGATCAGCACGGTTTCCAAGCCGTGGTCGACCAACTGGCTGGCATAACGATCGTCAAATTGCAAGGAAAGTATGATCAGGCCATCCAGGTTGCCGGTCAGCGGCAGGGTTTCCAGGTAACTATTTAACGCGGATGAGGAATCAACGGTAAAAATAATCAGCTCATAACTGGTCGATTGAAGCGCCGATGCGGCCCCACGCAGGCGTTGCACGAAGGATGGTGCAGTGAAGAAGGGGGTGAGCACACCAATGCGCTGGAATTCTTTTAAGGCCCTTGCCCTGGCTTCCGCTTTGGGAACAAATCCCAGTTTATTGATGACCTCCGACACCGCCCTGCGGGTTGCATCATTCACTTTCTCGGGTTTGTTAAGCACACGAGAAACTGTTGAGATGCTGACCTGCGCGGCAGTCGCAACATCATATATCGTGGGAGAGTGTTTATTGTGCATTAGGAAAAAAGAAATAGATGAAATAGCTTTTATAAAAGTACTTTCATAAAATATACAACATTTAAAGCCAAAAGTCAATGGTTATTGGTTTTTTTTAAGGTTAACTCCCGCAAATTGACAGTTGAAAGGACAGATTGAAAATGGAATATGGGCTCAATCTCAAGATTTAGCCTGCTGTTGGCTTCAACTGCTAGCTCTGTACTTATCGCAGATAACTGTGGGTTCTGTCCGATGGCAATTCCAACGATTATCATTGCCGGGGTAACCATATGTCTTCTCGGATCAATCGTGATAATTTGCTTGAGCATTTTCAGCACTTTTATGTATACTGTATAACGATCAGTCATGGAGTTGCTACTTATTTGGTTCCAGCAACCTTGCAGATACCCTATGATTGATCTTTTATCCCATTATGTACGGTAGAGAAGAAGTTATTAGCCTTTGGAGATTTCAGTGACTGAGAGCAAGATAATGGGGTTTCGCGAGCTTCCCCACCAAAATAAACCATTATTTCCTTTCCATAATGGTTATTCCCAGAGAACCCTATTAGCAGAGACAGGGGAGGGATATAATAAATCAAGAATTCAGACAGGAGAGAACGATGACCGCTCAACTCATTGACGGAAAAGCAATTGCCCAGAAAGTGCGTGATGAAGTAGCCGCGCAAGTAGCCAAACGCAGCGCGGCCGGGAAGCCCCAGCCCACCCTGGCGACGGTGCTGGTCGGCGACCGGCCGGATTCGGCCGCCTACGTTGCCTCCAAGCAAAAAGCCTGTGCGGAACTGGGGATGGGCTCCATCAGCCAGCACCTGCCCGGCGACGCCACCCAGGACCAGGTCGAGGCGCTGGTCAGGCAGTTGAACGCCGATCCGAAAGTCAACGGCATCCTGGTCCAATTACCCATGCCGGCCCACATCAACGAGGAGCGCGTCCTATCCCTCATCAGCATCGAGAAGGATGTGGACGGCTTTTCACCGCTCAACATTGGCCGCCTGGCGCAGAAAGGCCGCGAGCCGCTGTTCGTGCCGTGCACGCCCTACGGCTGCATCTATCTTTTGGAACAGGCCGGGGTGAAAATCGAGGGAGCGAATGCGGTCATTCTGGGACGCTCGAACATCGTCGGCATGCCGGCTGCACTTTTGCTCATCAGCCGGAACGCCACCGTCACCGTCTGCCACTCGCGGACGCGTGACCTGCCCGCCGTCATCCGGCAGGCTGACATCCTGATTGCCGCCATCGGCAAGACGGAGATGGTGCGCGGCGACTGGATCAAGCCCGGCGCGGCAGTCATTGATGTGGGCATCAACCCGGTCCCGGTGCTCAACCCGGACGGCAGCCCTGCGATCAGCGAGAAGACCGGCAAGCCCAGGCAGAAACTGGTCGGTGATGTGAACTTCGCGGAAGCCAGGGAAGTGGCCGGGTTCATCACCCCCGTCCCCGGCGGGGTTGGCCCGATGACGATTGCCATGCTGATGAAGAATACGTTGCACGCGGCGGAGATACAGAACCCGTAGGCAGGGGGCAGAAAGCAGTAGGCAGAAAGCAGTAAGCAGTAAGCACAAAGTAGAAAGCAGAAGGCAGAGAGAGAAGGAAAAGATGCAAGGGTTTCGTGATCTAAAGGTGTACCAGTTGGCTTACAAACTGGCGATGGAGGTTTTTGATGTAACCAAATCGTTTCCTAAGGACGAGCGATATTCTTTAACAGATCAGATACGTCGTTCTTCGCGCAGCGTTGCCGCCAATATTGCCGAGGGATTCCGTAAACGGCAGTATCCCAAAATGTTCGTGAACAAACTGGCTGATGCCTACAGCGAAGCGACCGAAACGCAAGTCTGGCTTGATTTTGCCCGCGACTGCGGCTATCTTCCAACAGAACGTCGCGATTCTCTTTTAAAAGAGTGTGAAGAAGCAGGCAAAATGCTGGGAAGCATGATGGCAGCGCCTGAGAAATTTATGCCCTACAACCAACGCCCTGTTGAATAAGTAAGCTGGCCCGAGTGAACCAATCAAAAAGCAGGAGCTGGTGATAAGCCGCCTCCTGCTTTCTGCTTTTTGCATTCTGCCTACCGTTCTATTCGTATATTAATGGCGTACGAGGTGTATTTCGTTCCGTCAGCCGCGCCAGCCTCCCGGCAATATTCTCCACAACCGCATCCGGGACCCCATCCGCGGTTTTGGATTGCAGGCGCAGGTCCACCGGGTCGTTGACGTAATCCACCACCAGGAAGCTGCCGTCCGCCGCCAGAGCTATCTCGGTGGAGAACAAGTCCAGGCGGCAGATCTGGGCGATGCGGCGTGAAACCTCGTACAGGCTGCGCAACCCGAAGCGGAAGCGTTCTTCCGCCGTCACACGCGTATAGACGTGCGTGTACTGGTCCCACCAGCAGGGATAGACCGCCCCGTCGCAGACCAGCACGCGGAACCAGGCCGGGCGGCCATCCAACACCTGCGGTGTGACGTGGGCCTGCAGGAGGTATTTCTCGTGCGGGTATTGCCAGCGGACGGACAGCACCTGCTCCAGAGTGTTAGCCTCCAGCACCACGCCTTCTCCGCCGCCCAGGGAGGCCGGTTTGATGGCAAACCGCCCGCCGAGCGGACTCAGGTCAAGCGTCAGCAGCCCGGGTTGTTCATGGCATGGGGAGAGCAGGATGGTGTAGGGCGTATCCAGTCCGCGACTGATAAATTCCAGGTGCATGGTGGCCTTATCCGCAGACCAGACAGTCAGTTCCTGGGGATTGATTCGGAAGACATTGAGTCGGCGCGCCCAATCCACCAGCGGCTGGAAGTGGGAATCGGATTCAGATGCCCGGTCGAGGAAGCCGGTGAAGGAAATTTCCCCACTGGAAAGCCCCGTCAGAGTGGAATCCAGGTTATCCGTCGTGACCGAGAAGAACGCCAGGCCAATTCTCGCACAGGCGGCTTCGAGCAGATGGACGAAATCGCGGTCGTATTCCCAGTTCCAGGCCAGGCACAACTCGTAGTGGGGCATGCTGCAGGAATTATAAAGCGAAAAACGGGAAATTTAATAATCAAAACCCCGCCTCACGACGGGGTTTTGCGTCATTGCTTGATTATTATGATCAATGGGACACAGCCCGGCGCGCTCTAGCGCTCTACTCTCGGCTTGGCAATGTTCACTTTCAACTCATGTTCGCTCAGGGAATAAGCGTTGAACATGCTGATTGCCTTGTCCGCATCGGCTTGAGATGTCATCGTGATGAAAGCAAAGCCCTTCGACTGGCCGCTGTCACGATCTTTGATAACATCAACCGCGGTGACTGCCCCGGCCTGCGTGAACAGGGTGTTCAGTTCTTCCGAGGTGGTTGATTTGGCCAAGTTTCCTACATACAGTTTAACGTCCATTTTGTTCTTCTCTCTCCGGCACAGCCGGTTAAAAATGACCACCAGCCCCATAACAGGGTCGGCGGCCAGTGCACCACACAAAACCAGTTATCCAATTTAAAACTGATAAAAAGAGTATAGCACAGTTTACGCTTGTAGACGGGTCACTTGAAAGAGGGAAAGATAACCCCTTCACCACGGCGATTCCCAGTTAGCTTCCATAGAGTACTTGTTTTTTCACTGGTTTGCCTGTACAATCTAAGACAAATGTTCTACGAAATGCCACGCAAACGGCAAGGATAGACGATGGCGCTGAACTTCCAGCAGGTTTTCGAAAAGATCAAACAAATCGGGATGGGAGCACGGGCGCGCCAGGAAAGCCTGGATGGCCTGCGCGAGCACGCCCGTCACCTTCTCGATATCTGGGCGGACAAAACGGCGGAACTGCGCGACAAGGTGGAACGCGCCCGCCAGGCCGACTCCAACATCCGCTGCGCCCGTCCGCTGGACGAGCGTCTCGATACGTCCACCACGGAGCCTGACCTGAGCGCAGACGAGGGACAAAATCCCCTCACCCTGCTCGCCGCGGATGGGTCGCAGATCCTCCCCGACCGGCATGCTGCGCTCCAGTATTCGCTGGTCAACGTGGGCGCCATCGCCATGCAACCCGGCTCCGGGAAGTCACCCGAAGTATTCACCGACAGCAGCCTGCTCTTCGCCGAAGAACTCTACACCGAGACCGGGATGCTGACCGGGGAAGCCATCGAACAGCGCCGTGATATCGCCGAGCGTCGCAAACTGCTCGAACTGGCTCCGGATTACCCCGCCCCGGTTCTCGCCCTGACCGACGGTCCGGTCGAGTTGTGGGGTGCGAAAAACGGCGGGGAAGACGATTACCGCAAAAATCTTGAAATCCATAAATCCATCCTGTCACAGTTACAGGCCAAAAACGTGACCGTTGCCGGCTACGTGGACAAGCCTGGCGCAGACCTGGTCGTTCGTACTCTGGAAATCGCCCTGTTCTCCACCGATGATGAATACAAGGATATCCGCAAACAACACACCCTGCGCGGCGTGACCGACCGCTGGCTGTTCGGCTTTTTGCCCGCCGGTTCGCGTTCGGCGGTGTTCGGGCTGCAATCCAGTTCACGGGTCCATTACACCGGCGACCTGGCCCTGCACTTTTTCTACCTGAACGTCGGCTATGCGAAGCATCCGTCGCTGGTACGGGTCGAGTTTCCCAAGTGGGTGGCGGAAGATGCCGACAAACTCAATCTCCTGCACACCGCCCTGCTCCAGCAATGCCGGGTGATGGGGGCGCGCCCCTATCCGTACATTCTGCACCGCGCCCACGAGATCGCGGTAGTGAAATTCGAGGAGAAGCGACAGATCGAACAGATGCTGGAACTCGAACTGCGCCGCGCCGGTGGCGAGTTGGATGAGAAATCGGCCAAACAGTCGGCGAAAGATTTACCGGGTAAAACGAGGACAAAATGACAAACTCAATCCAGATCGGAAATCTCCTGCGCGCCAGCACAACCAGCTTCGTGGCCGGCTGCTCGGTCTCGCAGTTGGAAGCCCCGGCGCTGGGTGCGCTCGTGCGCGCCCCGCTGGACAAGGATTACAGCGTCTACGGCCTGATTACCGACATCCACATTGATGACGACGGGCTGGTGCGCCAACTCGTCACAGCCGGGAACATCAGTCCGGAAGTGATGCACGACAACCGCGAGCGGCGTATCGTGCCGGTCGAGATGTCAGTGCTGGCGGTGGGATTCGAACAGGGCGGGAAAATATCGCATCTCCTGCCGCCGCGCCCGCCGCTCAGCCTGGATGTCATCCATCTGTGCTCGGATTCCGAACTGGCGCGTTTCACCGAGGCGGGCCATTTCGGGTACTTCCGGCATATCTTGCAGGCCAGGGATATCCCGATTGGCGAGGTGTTGGCGGCCCATATCCTGGACGTAAAGCGAAAAACGAAAAGCGAAACCTGGGTTGAGGCGTCCACGCGCGAATTGATTACCCTGCTGCGCGACGATTATCCGACGCTTATGTCCGTGTTGGGTGCGCTGGGTGAACTCAGTGCTTAACCAAGAAAGCACCAAGTCACTATCCATGCGTGTCTTCGTGACTTGGTGATAGAGAACCATGACCGCAAAACGAAAAACAACAAAAACCAGTGCATATGGCTCCCCCGGTCGGGCAGGCCATGATTCCTCGGCTTTCTATGCCGGGAAACTCTACACCGGCCAGCCGCAGGGACAGGATGTACCATACATTGAGAACTCCATCCCGACCGAGTGCCTCGACCATATCTTCTGCCACACCGCCGAGGCGATGACCGAACTCCCGGACTGCTCGGTACACCTGATGGTCACTTCGCCGCCCTACAACGTCGGCAAGGAATACGATGAGGATTTAACTCTCGACGAATACCTGGCCTTCCTCCAGCGCGTCTGGAAAGAGACCCAGCGCGTCCTGGTCCCCGGCGGGCGGATGTGCATCAACGTGGCAAACCTGGGTCGCAAACCTTATATCCCGCTGCACGCTTTCATCGCCGAACAAGCTATCGCTCTCGGCTTCCTGATGCGCGGCGAAATCATCTGGAACAAAGCCGCCAGCGCCTCCCCATCCACGGCCTGGGGCAGTTGGAAATCGGCGGGCAACCCGACCCTGCGGGATGTGCACGAGTATATCCTGGTCTTCTGCAAAGATACCTTCAAGCGCCAGAACCCCGCCAAACGCGAAAACACCATCAGCCGCGACGAATTCCTGGAATACAACAAATCCGTCTGGAATTTCGCCGCCGAACCGGCGCGCAAAGTGGTACATCCCGCCCCGTTCCCGGTCGAGCTGCCGCGGCGGTTGATCCAGCTTTATACTTTTGAAAACGAAATCGTTCTATACCCCTTTATGGGCAGCGGACAGACGGCGATCGCGGCAATGAAAAGCAGCCGGCATTATATAGGTTATGAGATTGATAAAAAATATGTCGCTCTGGCAAACGAGCGGATTCAGGAGAGCCAAGTATGAATGATAACTTGAAACCCATCGGATACATCGTCGGCGGCGGACTAAGGGAGTCGTTCCGCGCTCGGCTGACCGTCCCCGCGCAGGAAGTGCAGGAGGGCGCCTTCGTCGTCATCCCCAGCGGCGACTGGCAGTTCTACGGCCTGGTCACGGACCTGCAACTCGGTGCAACGGATCCCAGGTTTGCCGACGAGCAGACCGAAACGCGCCTGCCGCCTGCCCTGGCAAATGCCCTGCACGGTCAGACACTCTACACCAACCTCGAAATCCTGCCGGCCCTGATGCTCGAGCGCGGACCTGAGCCGGGGTCGCCGGAGTACGCGGTCTGGATGAAAGAACACGCCGAGAAACCGCCGCGCCCGCTCCCGGTCAAGACTGTGCCGCCGCACCACGCCCCGGTGCGCATGGCCTCGGGCGGAGACATCGCTGAGATCTTCGGCGACCCATCCGATAAGGGCAATTTCGTTATCGGATACACCCGCGAGCAGGGACATCCCGTCTGCATCGACTTGGACAAATTCGTCCAGCGCTCGGCGGGCGTCTTCGGGGCCACCGGGACCGGGAAGTCGTTCCTGACCCGCATCGTGCTGGCCGGGCTGATGCACCACAGCCGCGCCTCGGTGCTGGTCTTCGACATGCACAACGAGTACGGCTTCGATGACACAGCCTCCGACACCGGCCTGCGCGTCACCGGGCTGAAGACAAAATTCACAAGCCGCGTGCGGGTGGTGGGACTGGGCGCCGGGACGACCATCCGCAACTCCACGCCGGACTTCAACCTGCAGATCGCCATGGGCGACATCACCCCCGCCGATATCGAACTTCTGACGCGGGAACTGAATCTCAAAGAGACCACCCCCACCACCCTGCACGCCCTGAATACTTCCTTCGGCCGCGACTGGTTCCGGCGCTTCAAGGGAATGAACCGCGACGAGGTGGAGGTGGAGGACGAGAAGACCGGCAAGGTCAGGAAGGTGCCGCATCCCGACAGTGTGGCCGCCTGGGCCGACGAGGCGGGTGTTAACGTGATGGCCGCCGAGGCCCTGCACGACAAACTGCGCCGCCTGTTCGACAAGGAGTACATTGTCGAGAAGCCTGCCGCTGACTCGCTGGCCGAGATCATCAAGTCGCTGGAGGATGGCAAACACGTTATCCTGTCGTTCGGGCAGGCCTACGAGACCGACCTGGACTACCTGCTGGTATCCAACCTGTTGACCCGCAAGATCAAGCACGTCTGGGAGAACAGAACCAACCTCTTCCGTTCCACCGGCAAGGAGGAACCGCGGCAACTGGTCATCGTGGTGGAGGAAGCCCATAAACTGCTCAACCGCGAGATGGCCGGGCAGACCACCTTTGCCGCCATCGCCCGGGAAATGCGCAAATACTACGTCACCCTGCTGATCATTGACCAGCGCCCGTCGCAGATTGACGACGAAGTCATGTCGCAGTTAGGCACGCGCATCTCCGGCTGGCTGGGCGATGAGGACGACGTGCATGCGGTGCTGTCAGGGCTTTCGGGGCGCGAGTCCCTGCGCGGCATGCTGGCTCGCCTGCAGCCGAAAGAGGAAGTGCTCCTTCTGGGCTGGGGCGTGCCGATGCCGCTGCCGGTCAAGTCGCGGCGTTACGACGATAATTTCTGGCGGGATTTATTAGGGGCGGGCGGAAAGAAGGATGAGGCACAGGCGATGAAGGAGTTGGGATACAAGTAAGCATGTGCCAGTCACCTTCTGAATAACCGGCAATCTCCGGGTTAACCATATCTACTGGAAAATATCCTTCTTCGAAAATCAAGCAAAAGGTGACGGGCACATACATCAGGTGAATCATGCCTTACCGAATAACACCCTTTGTCGAAGGCCAGTTCTATCACATCTACAACCGCGGCAGCGGACGCCAGCCAATCTTCTTCGAAGAGGAAAATTATCGTTATCTCCTGCGCCTGTTCAAGAAGTACGCTCAGACCACGGGAATTACTGTCATCGCATATTGCCTGATGCCAAACCATTACCATTTTCTGGTCAGGCAGGATAGCGAAACTTCCGCGGGGTTATTGTTCCAGCGTGTCTTCAATGCCTACTCCAAAGCTGTCAACAAAAAATATGACCGCACTGGCACATTGTTCCAGGGACGCTATCACTGCATCCTTTTGGACAAGACAACCCACCTCTTCCACCTGTGCCGTTACATCCATGCCAATCCGGTAATCGCCGGGCTGGTCGCATCTCCTGAGCTGTGGCCTTTTTCCAATTTTCAAGAATGGATTGGATCGCGCAATGGGGGATTATGCGATGATGATTTCGTCCGTGCGAATTTCGGTACGGCCTCCGAGTATGCCGAATTTGTACAAGATTACATTGCGAACAGAGCAGAACTGCCGCCAGAAATCAGGCCTTATTTGTTGGATGATTGAATCTGGAGTTACCCGGCACCATAAAGGTGCCGGATAAATGCGAAAGGAGTCTTCCATATGTCCCTTGAATTTATCCAACTCATCGTACTGATCATGCCGCCAATCATCTACGCA
>Ga0209746_1000799_pt1 | contig 15599 bp, 13 predicted proteins | sample BarGraNGADG00211_3_FD_184496 | JGI IMG/M metagenome (GOLD analysis project Ga0209746, IMG submission 184496) | Arctic peat soil microbial communities from Barrow, Alaska - Barrow Graham LP Ref core NGADG0011-211 (SPAdes) (version 2) | ecosystem: Environmental > Terrestrial > Soil > Wetlands >... | reverse complement strand
GATGAATCCCGGCGCGATCCACAGGACCACGGCCACGGAGAAGGCCAGCAGGGCGAATTTCTGGCCGCGGGTCCAGGCCCCGAGCCTGGCGAGCTCCGCCCGGACGAATTCCCGGCCCCCCGGCACCTCGCGCTCCTCCGGCTTGTGGAGGGCGTACATCAGGAAATACAGGACAAAGTACATGACCACAAGCAGCGGCACAGCGAAGAGCATCCACTGGAAAAACGGGATCTTGACCTTGGTGAACTTCTCGATGAGCGAGATGCCGATCAGGTTTGGCGGCGTGCCGACGGGCGTTCCGATGCCGCCCGCCGACGAGGCGTAGGCCGCCATGAGCATCATGGCCGTCCCGAAGCGCAACTTTTTGGGGTCGACCGGCACGCCGGTCCTTTTCGAGGAGATGTCGGCCATGGTGTGGACGATGCCCAGGCCGATGGGAAACATCATAGCGCACGTGGCGGTGTTGCTGATCCACATGGAGATGAAGGCGCAGATCGCCCCGTAGGCGAACAGGATCCGTCCCGAGCGGTTGCCCACCCAGCGGAGGGACATGATGCCGTAGGCGAAGCGCTTGTCGAGGCGGTGGTGGGCCATCGCCTCGGCGAGGATGAAGCTGCCGAGGAAGAGGAAGATCATCGGATCGGCGAACGGGGCGAAGACCGTCTTGGCCGGCGCCACGCCGAAGACGACGGCCAGCACCGCGCCCATGACAGCGGTCATGGGCAGGGGGACGGGCTCGGTGATCCACCAGACCACCACCCAGCCGAGGATCGCGGCCAGGGTGTGGGCCGGCCTCTCGAGCGACGGGATGGGGAGGACGTAGATGACGGCCGTCGCCAGCGGCCCCAGGAACAGGCCGACCGTCTTCCGCATGGCTTCGAACCGTTCTTCGCGCGGAGTCAGGACCTCCCGGATTTCGGGCTCGGGAAGGGGCTTGTCGTCGCGGTCCGCAGTCATATTCGGTCGACGCCTCGCTTTCCGCCGCCCTCCGCCGGCCGGGCGCCCCGTCCTAGCTCTTGACGGCCCAGACGATGATGGCGTTGCCGCGCTGGAAGAACAGGAATTTATCGAGCCGTGAGATCAGCCAGATGACGGGATAGACGATTTTATAGAGCTTGAAAGCCTTGCCCTGGGTCGCGAATTCGTCCGCGGTCGAGGGCCGGATGTGGCCGTCGCGGAGCTTGGCCTCGGGTTTCTTGGAGAGGAAATTCACGTAGACCGCGTTCAGCATCAGCTCGAGGAGCTCGGTGAAGAACCGGGAATAGGTCTTGTGGCCGGTCGGCCGCAGGCCCGCTCTTCCCAGCTTTGCCTCGAGGTCCTTCCGGCTGTAGCCTTCCCGCTTGTGGCCGTAGAACTCCATCTTGAGGCCGACCCAGGGCCGGATCTTCTGCAGGAGGAACAGCCGCCCGGTGTGGGGTGTGACCAGGACGAGGCGGCCGCCCGGCTTCAGCACCCGCCGGATCTCGGCGAGCGTCAGGTCGTCGTCGTCGACGTGCTCGAGATAATCGAGGCAGACGACCTGGTCGAAGGCCTCGCTCCGGAACGGCAGGGCCTTTTCGCCCATCTGGACGAGATTCGACCCGAGCAGGGCCTGGCTGGATTTCAGGTTGACGAAGTCGAGGTCGGTGCTGACCCAGGTCCCGCCCTTCTTCCGGAGGAAGTGGCTGAGGATGCCCTGGGCGCAGCCGAGGTCGAGGAGGACGTCGGAGGGGGCGACATTGATGCGCCTTTCGATCAGGTGGATCTTTTCCTTCTTCTTGAGCGACCGCTTGACGATCTGGAGCTGCCAGGGCGCGAGATCCATGCGCGGATTATAGCATAAACGCCGGGGCGTGCCGGGTCAGGTACATGGTGGACACATCCAGTTAGGGATGATGGGGGGCATATACCCCCGCAAAGCGATCTCCTATGGCGACATCATCCCCGACTCGGACTTCACAAGCCCAGAGTTTTATGTTAAATTTTAAGCTAAAATTTCATAGAGGCATAGGGATGAAGAAGCAAAAAACTTGGGTCGCGACTTTTCTCCTGCTCATCCTTCCCCTGTCTTTGTTTGCCCAGGGGGCCATGTCCGGGGAACCGAAGAACGACCCGGAGCCCCGTTTCTCGCTCGCGAGTCACTATGCTCCGGCCTCTCCGACGGTTTCCGTCTTGGCGGTCTCCTCGGCGTTTTAGCAATCAACTCCGGCGGCGGCGCCGTGGAGTTTGTCGTTCAGTTCCGTCACCCGCGATTTCCTGAAGGACGCCGGTGAGATCTGGAGCTACCCGGTCCATATCCAGACCCGGGACATCCTGCCGATCGCAAGCCTCGCCGTCGTGGCCGGGCTTCTGATCGCGAACGACGAGGCGATCCACCGGGGATTTATCCAATATCGGATGAACAACGCCTGGGTCAAGGCCGTCAGCCCGTTCATTACCCAGATGGGATCCTACGGGTCTTGGGCCATAGCCGCCGCATTCCTCTTGTTCGGCAGGCAGGGCAGCAAGACCCTAGAGACGGGGGTCCTCGCTACGACAGCCATATTGCAGTGCGGGATCCTGACCACGTTCTTCAAGGGGATGTTCGGGCGGCAGCGGCCGTTCTGGGACAATGGGGTTGACCGCTGGTCCGGGCCGGTCGGATTTTTCTCGAGGTTCGGATCGGGGCAATTGGGAAGATATGATTACTTCCCCGGGGGACACTCGATCACGGCTTTCAGCCTGGCCACGGTCTTGGCAATGCAATATGGGGAGAGCGTCTGGGTGCCCATCATGTCCTATACCATGGCCGGGGGCGTAGCGCTGTCGCGGGTGACCGAGAACAAGCACTGGCTCTCGGACTGTCTGGTGGGCAGCTTCCTCGGCGTCGTCATCGGCCGAATGGTCGTTCTCAACCATCGCAGCCGCTACCACATCCTCCCCACGGCCGGTGTCGTCAACGGCTCGCTATCCTTGGCCATCACCGTTTCCAACCGTTAGCGCCGGCTTGACGAGCGGCCCTGAGTGTCATTTTTTGACGTTTTTGAGATTGATTTCCTCGGCTGCGCCGGGGTTCATGAAACTTAATCCATGAAAACCAACACGCTTCCCCCTGAACTCCTCTCCAAGATGGATGCCTACTGGCGCGCCGCGAACTACCTCTAGGTCGGCCAGATTTATTTGTACGACAATCCTCTGCTGAAGAAGCCCCTGAAACTGGAGCACATCAAGCCCCGCCTGCTCGGTCATTGGGGCACGACGCCGGGGCTGAACTTCATCTACGTTCACCTGAACCGCGTCATCAAGGAACGCGATCTGAACGCGATCACCATCACCGGCCCGGGCCACGGCGGTCCGGGGATCGTGGCCAACACTTATCTGGAGGGTACGTATAGCGAAGTTTACCCAAACATCTCGCAAGACGAGGACGGGATGAAGCGCCTGTTCAAACAGTTCTCCTTCCCCGGCGGCATTCCGAGCCACGTCGCGCCGGAGACGCCCGGTTCGATTCACGAGGGCGGCGAGTTGGGCTATTCGCTGTCACACGCTTACGGGGCCGCATTCGATAATCCCGACCTGCTGGTGGCGTGCGTCGTGGGCGATGGCGAAGCGGAGACCGGCCCGCTCGCCACGAGCTGGCACTCGAACAAGTTCCTCAATCCGGTCCGCGATGGTGCGGTGCTGCCGATTCTCCACCTCAACGGTTACAAGATCGCCGGGCCGACCGTATTGGCCCGCATTCCGCAGGACGAACTGGCCGCGCTCTTCCACGGCTATGGTCACACGCCGTATTTCGTCGAGGGCGACGACCCGATGGAGATGCACCAACTCATGGCCGCCACACTCGACATGGCGGTCGGCGAGATTCAACGCATCCAGCGCGACGTCCGAAAAAATGGATTCAAGGAGCGCCCGCGCTGGCCCATGATTATCCTGCGCTCTCCGAAGGGCTGGACCGGCCCGAAGGTCGTGGATGGTAAACCGACCGAGGGCACGTTCCGCTCGCATCAGGTGCCGATGGGCGACATGAGTCGTCCGGGCCACGTGAAGATTTTGGAAAAGTGGATGAAGAGCTATCGCCCGCAGGAGTTGTTCGACCAGACGGGACGGCTTATTCCTGAACTCGCCGAGCTGGCGCCGAGAGGCGAACGCCGCATGAGCGCCAATCCCCACGCCAACGGCGGCCTGCTCCTGCGCGACTTGCGCCTGCCGGATTTCCGCGACTACGCGGTGAAGATGCCGAAGCCCGGAGCCGTGGACGCCGAAGCGACACGCGTCCAGGGCCAGTTTATCCGCGACGTCATCAAACTCAACCCGGCCAACTTCCGCGTTTTTAGCCCGGACGAAACCAGCTCGAACCGCTGGGATGCCGTATTCGAGGTGACGAACCGTTGCTCGACGGCGGAAATCATTCCGATCGACGACCATGTCGCCGCGGATGGCCGGGTGATGGAGATGTTGAGCGAGCATCAATGCGAGGGCTGGCTCGAAGGCTATCTGCTCACCGGCCGTCACGGATTCTTCTCCTGCTACGAGGCGTTCATTCACATCATCGATTCGATGTTCAACCAGCACGCCAAGTGGCTCAAGGTGGCGAACCACATTCCGTGGCGTCGGCCGATTGCTTCCTTGAACTACCTGCTCTCGTCGCACGTCTGGCGGCAGGACCACAACTGGTTCAGCCATCAAGACCCCGGCTTCATTGACCATGTGATCAATAAGAAAGCCGAAATCATCCGCATCTACCTGCCGCCCGACGCCAACACGCTGCTCTCCGTGACGGATCACTGTCTCCGCAGCCGCAACTACGTGAACGTGATCGTCGCCGGCAAACAACTTGAGCCCAAGTGGCTCGACATGGACTCCGCCATCAAGCATTGCACGGCCGGGATCGGCATTTGGCCGTGGGCCGGCAACGACCGGGGCGGCGAGCCGGATGTCGTGATGGCCTGCGCCGGCGACGTCCCGACGCTCGAGACCCTGGCCGCCGTCGAATTGCTGCGGCAGTATTTCCCTAAATTAAAAGTCCGGGTGATTAACGTGGTCGATTTGATGAAGCTCCAGCCCCGGAGCGAACACCAGCATGGCCTGAGCGACAAAGATTTCGACGCGCTCTTCACGACCGACAAGCCGATCATCTTCGCCTTTCACGGCTATCCGACACTGATTCATCGGCTCACGTATCGCCGCTCGAACCACAAGAACCTGCACGTGCGCGGTTACAAGGAGGAGGGCACGACCACGACGCCGTTCGACATGGTGGTGCTAAACGATTTGGATCGATTTCATCTGGTCGGTGACGTGATTGACCGTCTCCCGCAACTGGGGGCGCGAGCGGCCTATGCCAAGCAGGCCATCCGCGAGAAGCTGCTCGTCCACAAGGAATACATTGCGGCCCATGGCGAGGACATGCCCGAAATCCGCAACTGGAAGTGGGGCTTGGCCAAAGCGGGCAAACCTTAGAGCCCGTTAAAGTCTCTCAGGCCTTACTTCCCCAAAACCTTCTTGACCTGACCGACCTTTTCCTGAACTTTGCCGGCTATCTTTTCACCGGTACCTTCAGCTTCCAACTTTGGATTATCGCTTAGTTTTCCGGCGATCTCCTTGAGCTTGCCTTTGACTTTGTGTAACTTGCCTTCCGCCTTGTCCTGCGTGCCGGATTTCATGGTATTCCTCCTTTAGGATTTCGATTTGACTGCTGGGCAATTTTGTTAAAGACAGAATGTTCCTTGCTGGTAGGATACTTCCGGGCACGCGGCGATGTCAATCGCCGCAATCAGCTGCGGCGGAAGAGCATGTTGGGGCAAAAAACCTTCTCGCCCCGGCAAAAAGACGATAGGCTATCCCTTCCGCCCTCCCAAGTCTTCGAACAGGTCACCCTGATGGCGGCCGAGTTGACTTGGGCGGAGGATGGAATTATGATGAATCCCAGGGGAGAGAGATGAGATACAAGACCGTCGTCGTGGGCGGGCTCGAAACCAATTGCTATCTCGTTTACTGCGAGATCACGCGAGAGTGCGCGGTCGTTGATCCGGGCGCCGAGCACGAAAAGATCTTCCTCGCGATCGCGGAGTAGGAGCTCAAGCCCGTCGTCCTCGTCAACACCCACGGCCACGTGGACCACACCGGGGCGAACCGCGACGTGAAGGAACATTTCGGAACGCCGATCGCGATCCATGCTGCCGACAACGCGATGCTGGGCAATATCCAGCAGCTCGAGCTCAGCCTGTTCCTCGGGGCCAAGGAATCCCCGGCCGCGGACCGGCTGCTCAAGGACGGCGATACGATCAAGATCGGCGAGGGCGCGCTCCGCGTGCTCCACACCCCCGGTCACTCGCCCGGAAGCATCAGCCTTCTCGGCGACGGGTTCCTGCTGTCGGGCGACACGCTGTTCATGGAGGGCGTGGGCCGGACCGACCTGCCGGGCGGCTCGCGGCCGCATCTCGTGCGGTCGATCCGCGAGAAGCTCATGACCCTGCCCGACGAGACGCTCGTCTTTCCCGGCCATGGCCCCCACACCACCATCGGCCACGAACGGGAGAACAATCCCGAGTTCGAATGACCCCTTCGGCGTCCGAGCCCGAGAATATCCGGTCCCAGTTTCTGCTCTATCTGAAAATCGAAAAGGCGCTGTCGGAGAACACCGTCCAGTCTTACGGACAGGACATCGCCAAGTATTTTCTCTTCCTGGCCAAGGAGAAGGTCCCCTGGGAAAAGGCGCGCGAGGCGGACATCGTCAAGTTCATCCACGCCCAGAGCCAGGGCGGCCTCTCGGCGCGGTCGCTCGCCCGCCTGATCTCGACCCTCAAGGCGTTCTACCGGTTTCTGATCCTGGACGGGCGGACGAAGAAGAACCCGACCGGCCACCTGACCTCGCCCAAGGCTTGGTTGTCGCTGCCCAAATACCTGACCGTGAAAGAGGTCCAGGAGCTCCTGAAACTGCCCGATGTCGCGGCCCCGCAGGGCCTCCGCGACAAGGCCATGCTCGAAGTGATGTACGCGGCCGGATTGCGGGTATCCGAGCTCGTCGGCCTGCGGATCGAGGACGTCCATCTCCGGGATAGCTTCCTCCTTTGTCGGGGCAAGGGAGGGAAGGAGCGGATCGTTCCGATCGGGAAGGCGGCCGTAGATGCGACGGCGGCGTATCTCGAGGGCGGACGGCCGAAGCTCCTCCGCCAATCCGTCGACGCCCTGTTTCTGACCCGGCGGAGCGGCCCGTTCACCCGGCAGGGATTCTGGAAGATGCTCAAGGGGTACGCGGCCAAGGCACATCTCGGCGCCAAAATCCACCCCCATGTCCTGCGGCACAGCTTCGCCACCCACCTCCTGGAGGGGGGGGCCGATCTACGGTCGGTGCAGCTCATGCTCGGCCACAGCCAAATCACGACGACTCAGATCTACACCCACATCAGCCGCGAACGGCTGCGGAAGGTATACGACAAGTTTCACCCCCGCGCGTAATTATTGACCCTTCGGGATGACGACGACCCGGACGCGCGCTTCGTGCGAGCTCGACTGGAAGACGTTCATGTCCTGCTTCTGGACCCAGCCCTGATTCTTCCAGGTCCAGGCGAAGGCCTTGTCCACGGGCCCGCGAGCGAGGCGGTCCTCGTCGATGATGACCTTGTTGGAGCCGGACTTCACGAGCAGGTCGTATTTCCGGCCTCCGGTCGAGGAGCCGCGCTCCGCCGAGGCGGGCAGGACCAGGGGGAAGGCGTCGGCGCCGGCCAGCTTCGGGACGTCGAAGCCCGTGACCTCGAAGGCGATGTGCAGGCCGTCTTCCTTCCGGAGGACGTAATTCACCTTGAGCTCGGGTTTGTCTCCGATGTCGGCCGTGGTCAGGGTCGTGAGCGCCTCGTCCGCCGATCCCCGCTCCTCGATCCGCCAGGCGGTCAGGTCGCAGGTGTTGTGGACCAGGAGATAATCCTGGTCGTCCTTGCGCAGGGTCCCGGACCAGACGAAGGTGAAGGCGAACGAGCCGGAATAGCGGGCCTGGCGGGCGTCCAGCCGGGCTTCGTACTCGCCGCGGCCTTCGACCGTGATCTTCATTTCCCACCAAGGCTGCTCGGCTTTCTGGGCGGGGGCCTCAGCGACGGTAATGACGATGGCGGCCGAGGCAACAACCCGTAGGATGTTCTGGCGAGAAATCCGCATAGCCCTTTTATTGTAGCGCCGAGACGGTCCATTGCCAAGCGGTTGCCCTCAACGTCCTCGCCCGGTAAAATAGAGAAGATAAGGAGACCGTCATGATCAAACGCCTTCCCGTCCTCATCCTAATTTTCCTCATTCTAACGGGGACCGGCCTGCTCCGGCCCCAGGAGAAGCTCACTCTGACCCTCGAGGAGAGCCTCAAGCTCGCCCTCGAACAGAACCCCCTCTATCTGGCCGAAAAGGCCAAGGAGGAAGGGGCGTCTTCGATGGTCCGGCAGGCGGCGGCCGGCTTTTTCCCGTCGATCAACGCCCAGGGCACGGACGTCCTGGACAAGAAAGTCTTCTCGGTCGAGATCCCGCCCTTCTTTCCCGGCATGTCGGCCCAGAAGGTCAAGCTCGACTTCACCCGGACTTATCAGCTGTCCCTGAACTTCCAGGCGCCGCTCTATGCGGGCGGCCGTCTCGTCTCGGGATACAAGCAGGCCAACTACAATCTTCAGTCCACCCGCGAATCGATCCGCCGGACGGGCCAGGAGACCGTGTTCAACGTGAAAAAGGCCTTCTATGGCCTTCTGCTCGCCCGGAAATTCGTGGAGGTCTCCGAGGAGGCGGTCGCGCTGGCCGAGAAGCACCTGAAGAACGTCAAGGCGATGTTCGACGTCGGCATGGCCTCGAAATTCGACCTCCTCCGGTCCGAGGTCCAGGCCTCCAACCTGAAGCCCCAGCTCATCCGGGCCCGGAACGGCCTGAGCACCGCCGAGCTCGCCCTCAAGACCCTGCTGGGCCTCGACCTCAAGCAGCCGGTCGAGTTCAAGGGCGAGTTGAGCTTCAAGGAATTCGCGGCCGACGCCGACGCGAGCGCGGCCCAGGCCCTGACCAACCGCCCCGAGCTCGAGCAGTTGAAATACCAGCGGATGATGGCCGACGAGATGCTCAAAACGGCCCAAGCCTCCACCCTGCCGACGCTCGCCCTCGGCGGCCAATACAACCTTTGGTCCAACACGTTCAACTTCACGGGAAGCAACTGGGAGAGCTACTATTCGATCAACCTCGTCCTGTCCGTGCCGATCTTCAACGGATTCGTGAATTCAGCCAAAGTGGGGGAGTCGAAAGCGGTCCTCAAGCAGCTGGATTACAGCCGAAAGGGACTGGCCGCGATGGTCAAATTCGAGGTCGAGCAGGCCGTCCTCAACCTGCGCCAGGCCAAAGAATCCCTCCTGTCGCAGGAGAAGAACGTGGAGGAGGCGAGGGAGGCCGTCCGGATCGCGGAGCTCAACTTCGCAGAGGGCATCGCCACGACCCTCGACGTCAGCTCGGCCCAGGTGGCCCTGACCCAGGCCAAGACCAACTACACCCAGGCCCTCTACGATTACGCCCTGGCCGCGGCGGAGCTCGAAAAGGCCGTGGGCGACGGCCAAGCCGCCGCGACGGAGTCGTGATCAGATCTTGAACCTCAGCATCGCGCCGATCTTTCCGTAGTGGTCGAGCTTGGAGGGCGGCGTGACGTGGCGCACCTCGGCGTGCTGCTTGAACGTCGCCTCGATGGCCTCGTCCACCACATCGGCCACGGGGTTGGTCGCGATCTGGCAGCTCGGGCAGACCGCCTCCTCCAGGTAGAGAAACCGGCATTTCGGGCACATCTTCCCCTCGGCGGCGTAGTTGTGGGTTACGAGCAGGCTCTGGACCTCGAGCTGGTTCACCCCGCGGAGGCTCTCCTTGATCCCGGACGCGGCCCGGCCGCCCTTCTCGAGCTCGGCCACGAAGCGGCGGACGTCCTCCTCCTCGGCGGCCCGGCTGAGCGTGTCTTCGAGCTCGAGGGCCTCCTTGAGGATCTTGTCCTCGGGGTCCGAGGGCTTGGCCTTGAGGCGTCCCTTCAAACGCTCGCGGAGATAGGAATGGAGAAACTGTTCCAGGTCCGAGTAGAAGTGGTCCTCGCAGCCGAGGAACAGCCAGTCGAATTTCTCCTTCTTGAACAGCTCGAATGTGTATTGCGACGCCTTCTTGAAGTGTTCGTGGACGTGGGCTTCGACGTGCCGCTCGATGCGGCGGACCGAGGTGCCGTCAAAGTCGCCGTCCTTGTCCTTGCTCGGGAGCTCGCAAAGCAGCGTCTCGAGATGGGCGATGCGGCCCATGTGGAGGCTGAACCATTTGGCGCTCGTCCGGCCCACGAGGAAAATGCAGATGCGGTGGTAGCGGCCCAGAATCTGGGACAGCGGTCGGATGTAGGGATTGTGGTCGAAGAGGATCCGGTTGCGGGGCGGGTGGGGAAGGTGGACGTCCTCCCAGAAGGACTCTCCCTGGCAGGAAAAAACGGCCAAGCCGTGGGAGTTGTCGGTGCTGTTCTGGGCGCAGAACTCCTGAAGCTTGTCCAGGTCGTGGGTGAGGGACGCTTTTTTGTCCTTATCGAAGCCGAGGCTCTCCAAGCGCGTCCGTCCGGCGGTGAGCAGGTTCTTGGCTGCGACCTGGATCTCCTTCCGGGACAAGTGGCTCTTGTCGGTGTCCAGGAAGAACGACGTGGTCAGGTACTTGTCGCTCTTGAAGCATGAGAGGGCCTCGATCTTCTGCCTGTTCAGAAATTTCATTGAACCTCCTTAAGCTGGGAACAGGACCCGGTCCGGATTCGGGAGAATGCGGCACGGGTCCGTGCGTTTTTCATGGGAGAGAGGTCGGCCGGGACGGAATGTATTTCTAAGAATGCCCTTTTTCCTTGCCAGGAATCTCTGCCGGCGTCGATAGCGAAACGGCCATGTACATTTAAGATAAGAGCGCGCCTCCCGTTTGTCAAGGTGTGATATCGGCGCCGGGGCCGACCCCGGCGCCGGGAAGGGGGGAGGCGTCCGTGAAATTGACTCAGACCGGTCGAAATATTATAATACGCAGGCTTTCAACGGCTTACGAACGTGCGGAAGTGGCGGAATTGGCAGACGCGTAAGCCTCAGGAGCTTATGGCCGTTTAGGCTGTGGGGGTTCAAGTCCCCCCTTCCGCACCATATCGAAAGCCAGGCCCGTTCCCGGACCCGCGCCGGGAACGGCGTTTTCTTATGAAAAACGTCCTCCTGATCAACCCTTGGATCTTCGATTTCGCGGCCTACGATTTCTGGCTCCGGCCGCTCGGCCTCCTCTACGTTGCCGCCGTCCTCCGGGAGACGGCCGACGTCGACCTCCGGCTCATCGACTGCCTCGACCGCTCCCATCCCGCCCTGGGGAAGCTCCCGGGGCGGAAGCCCGACGGCCGCGGCCATTATCCGAAAGTCGAGGTCCCGAAGCCGGCCGTCTTGAAAAGCGTCCCGCGCCGATACTCCCGTTACGGGCTGCCGCTTGACATCTTCGAGCGCGAGCTGGACAGCATCCCCGTACCCGACATGGTCCTCGTGACCTGCACGATGACCTACTGGTATCCGGGCGTGCAGCTCGCCGTCGAGCTCGTCCGACGGAAGTTCGGGGCCGTGCCGGTCGTGCTCGGCGGGACCTACGCCACGCTGACCGAGGACCATGCCCGGCGCCATTCCGGCGCGGATGTCGTCGTCGCCGGGCCCGGCGAAAACCGGATTCCGGCCCTGGTTCGCGACATCCTGGGCGATCGCGCCGTCCGCCGCGCGGCGTCCTATGCGGCGTTTCCCGATCTGCCCCGCCCCGCCTTCGACCTGCTGCTGGACGCGTCCTGTCTTCCGCTCCTGACCTCGCGCGGCTGCCCCTTCTCCTGTACCTTCTGCGCCGGTTCACTCCTCTACGGCCGGTTCGAGCAACGCCCGCCGGAGTCGGTCACCGCGGAGATCCAAGAGCACGCCGCCCGCTTCGGCACGCGCGAATTCGTCTTCTATGACGATGCCCTACTTCTCCGCAAGGCGGAGCACATCGTTCCGATCCTCGAGGAGACCGTTCGACAGGGCCGGCCGGTGTCCTTCCACACGCCCAACGGTCTGCACGTCCGGGAGATCGACCCGGCGATCGCCCGCCTTTTTTGGCGGGCGGGCGTTCGCTCCCTCTATCTCAGCCAGGAATCCACGGACGAAGACGTGCTCCGGGCCGCCTGTCCGAAAGTGGCGCCGGGCGACCTGGAGCGGGCGATGGGCTGCCTCGAGGAAGCCGGATACGCGCGTCAGGACATCAGCGTCTTTCTGATCGCCGGGCTTCCGGGGCAGGACGCGTTGAGCGTCCTGGAGAGCGTGCGCCGTGTGAAGGCCCTCGGCGCCCATCCCCGGATGGCCTATTTCTCGCCGATTCCCGGGACGCGCGCCTGGCAATCGCTCGTGGAAAAGTGGAGGGTTGCGCCCGACGCCGACCCGCTGATCTACAACAAGTCCGCCTATCGGTTCGTCGGGGAGGGTCTCTCGGCGGAGGACTACGGCGAGCTCCAGTCCCTGCTCCACGAGCCATGAGGCCGCGGCGCTTCTCGGCGAAGTTGTAACCTCCGCTTTCGTTGTGTTAATTTAGGAATCAGCCTCGTTCCGTCGGCTCAGCAGGGACGGCCCCCCGCGAATCGACGGCGCGGCTAGGAGAGGCCTGACATGAGAAAAATCGTTTCCCTCGTTCTGGCGGCGGCCTTTGTGATCATGACGATCGCCGGCCTGCCCGCTTGCGCCCAAAAAGAGCCGGCGGCGCCCGCTGCGCCTGCCCCGGCGCCCGAGAAAGGAGCCCCCCGCATGAACATCGCCCGCGAACCCTTCGGCAGCCTGCCCGACGGCCAGGCGGTCGACATCTACACCCTGACCAACGACAAAGGCGTCAAGGCGCGCTTGACCACCTACGGTGCAATCCTGGTCTCGCTCGAAGTGCCCGACCGGGACGGCCGGTTGGGCGACGTCGTCCTCGGCTACGAGGCGCTGGACGGCTACGTAAAGAACAATCCCTATTTCGGGGCGATCGTCGGCCGTTACGGCAACCGGATTGCCAAGGGCCGGTTCACGCTCGACGGCGCGACCTACAAGCTGGCGACGAACAACGGCGAGAACCACCTCCACGGCGGCCTCAAGGGCTTTGACAAAGTCGTTTGGGGCGCCCTGGCCATCAAGGAGGCGGGACTCGTCGGCGTGAGATTCACCTATCTCAGCAAGGACGGCGAGGAAGGGTACCCCGGCAATCTGGCCGTCACGGTCGATTATACTCTGAACAACGACAACGAGCTGGCGATCGCCTACGAGGCCACGACGGACAAGGCCACGCCCGTCAACCTGACCCACCACAGCTACTGGAACCTGACCGGAGCTAAGACCGACATCCTCGGCCACGAGCTCCAGCTCAGCGCCGACAGATACACGCCGGTGGATGCGGGCCTGATCCCGACCGGCGCGCTGGCGCCCATCAAGGGGACGGCCATGGACTTCACTGCGCCCACGGCAATCGGCTCCCGGATCGCGAAGGTCGAGGGCGGCTATGACCACAACTGGGTCCTGATCCGCGAAGGGGCCGGGCTCTCCCAAGCCGCGCGCCTGTCCGATCCGCAGAGCGGGCGGGTCCTGGAGATCCGGACGACCGAGCCGGGCATCCAGTTCTACAGCGGCAACTTCCTCGACGGCACGATCACGGGCAAAGGCGGCATCGTTTATAAAAAGCACTTCGGCCTGTGCCTGGAGACGCAGCATTTCCCCGATTCCCCGAACCATCCGAATTTCCCGACGACGATCCTGAAGCCGGGCCAGACCTACAAGAGCCTGACGGTCCATAAGTTCTCGGCGAAGTGACGGAAGGCAACCCCACGGGCGCAGGGGATTGGTTCGTCGTTCCGCTCCTGCGGGATGGCTCGCAACGACATCTTAGCGAAGGGCGTTCCGTTAGGCAAAGAAAACGCTTGCACTTTGAGCTGATATCTGATATATTAGCATTGTAATTATTTCATATGCAACCTGATATGGGGAAATGCGGGACCGTGAGATGACGATGGGAACGATCTTCGACATCAAGCGCTTCGCCGTCCATGACGGACCGGGCGTGCGGACGACCGTCTTTTTCAAGGGCTGTCCTCTCCACTGCCTCTGGTGCCACAACCCTGAAGGCATCGCCCCGGGCCTGGATCTCCTCGTCCGCAGCTCCCGCTGCTCGCGCTGCCATTCCTGCGTTCCCACCTGCCCTCGAAAGGCGATCTCTAAAGGCCCGAAGAACGGGCCTGTCGTCGTCGACCGCGCGAAATGCGACCTCTGCGGCAAGTGCGCCGAGGCCTGCATGTATGAGGCGTTGGTGATGGCCGGCCGCAAGGTCTCGGTCGCGGATGTCGTGGCCGAGGTTGAACGGGATCGGATCTTCTACGAGCAGTCGGGAGGCGGCGTGACGCTCTCGGGCGGCGAGCCGCTGGCCCAGCCCAGTTTCTGCCGGGAGCTCCTGACCGAGCTCAAGGCGCGCGGCTTCCACACCGCGCTCGACACGTCGGGCCTGGCTTCCTGGGAAACGCTCGCGTCGTGCGCCGAAAAATCCGACCTGATCCTCTACGACCTGAAATTGATCGATGACCGGAAACACCGCGAAACGACCGGCGTCTCGAACGCGCCCATTCTCGCGAACCTGAAAAAGCTGGCCGGCCGGAAGAAGGCCGTCGCCGTGCGCATCCCGCTCATGGCGGGCGTCAACGACGGCCCGTCCGACGTCCGGGCCGCGATCGAATTCCTGAAGCCTTTTCCCTCCGTGAAAACTGTCGGCCTGTTGAGGTATCATAAGGGGGGGCAGGAAAAATACCGGAACCTGGGACAGGAACCCTGTTTCAAGATATATGACCCGCCGTCGGACGAGCGGGTAGGGGAGATCCGGCGGGCCTTCGCCGACGCCGGGTTCCACGTCAGAATCGGAGGATGATCATTAACGCGCGCGTCAAGAAGCTTCGCGAGCAGAGCCTGAACGCCGTCCCGACCGTCACGGGAGAGCGGGCCAAGCTGGTCACGGAATACTACAAGAGCCCCGAGGCGGGACGGGTGTCGCGGCCCATGCAGCACGCCGCGGCCTTCAAGCACATCCTGGCCCACAAGAAGATCTGCATTAACGCCGGCGAGCTCATCGTCGGCGAGCGCGGCCCGGCCCCCAAGGCCACCCCAACCTATCCCGAGGTCACCTGCCATTCCGTCGAGGACCTGGAGATCCTAAATTCGCGGCCCAAGACCTGGTTCAAGTCCGATGCCGCGACCCGGAAACTCTACAAGGACGAGATCATTCCCTTCTGGCGGGGCCGGTCCATCCGCGACCGGATGATGGAGGAGCTCCCCCAGGAGTGGAAGGACGCCTATGAAGCCGGCGTCTTCACCGAATTCATGGAGCAGCGAGCCCCCGGCCACACCGTCCTCGACGACAAGATCTACCGGAAGGGCATGCTCGACTTCATCGCCGACATCCAGGCGGCCATCGCCGGCCTCGATTTCCTGACGGATCCCCACGCCTTCGAGAAGCGCGAGGAGCTGCGGGCGATGTGCGTTGCGGCCGAGGCGATCATCCTCTACGCCGAGCGGCACGCGGCCAAGGCCCGGGACCTCGCGAAGAAGGAGAAGGTCCCGGCACGGAAGCGCGAGCTC
>Ga0209746_1000798_pt1 | contig 15600 bp, 13 predicted proteins | sample BarGraNGADG00211_3_FD_184496 | JGI IMG/M metagenome (GOLD analysis project Ga0209746, IMG submission 184496) | Arctic peat soil microbial communities from Barrow, Alaska - Barrow Graham LP Ref core NGADG0011-211 (SPAdes) (version 2) | ecosystem: Environmental > Terrestrial > Soil > Wetlands >... | reverse complement strand
ATGGTGATTGAGTCGTCTGGCCGCGGTGAGCGGGCCTACGATATCTACTCCCTGCTCCTCAAAGAGCGCATTATCTTTGTCGGCACAGCCATTGACGACCAGGTGGCTAATGTCATCGTGGCGCAGTTACTATTCCTCAGCCGAGAAGACTCGGAAAAGGAAATCCAGATGTATATCAACTCGCCTGGCGGGGTGATTTATTCTGGACTGGCCATTTATGACACGATGCAGATGATTTCCAACCCGATCAGTACCGTGGCTGTTGGCGTGACCGCCTCCTTCGGCACCGTGCTCCTAACCGCCGGTTCGAAAGGCCGCCGTTACGCCCTGCCGAATGCCACCATCCACATGCACCAGCCGCTGGGCGGCGCACAAGGTCAAGCCACCGATATCGAGATTCAGACCAAGCAAATCCTGCGTCTGCGTAACCTTTTGAATGACATTATGTCTAAGCATACCGGCAAACCCGTGGATGTTATCAAGCAGGATACCGAACGTGATTTCTACCTGGACGCCATGCAAGCCGTCGAATACGGATTAGTGGATCAGGTGCTCGAAATCCCAACCAAGAAATAACCCGTAGGAGCGGACCTGCGTGTCCGGTCTTTTTTATTGCTTATGCTTTCTCCCACCATCAAGTCCCTCATCCTCGACATGGACGGCGTTTTGTGGAAAGCCGATGCGCCCATCGGAAACCTCCCCGCCGTCTTTGACCGGATCCGCGCCCGCGGGCTAAAAGTGACCTTTGCCACCAACAACGGTACGCGTACTCCCGAACAATACGTCGAACGTTTGGCTTGTTTCGGTGTGACAGTCGAACCGTGGCAGGTGGTGACATCTTCGTTGGTAGCGGCCCACTTGCTCAGCCAAATATTTCCCGCAGGCGGACCGGTCTTTGCGATTGGCGAAGCGGGTGTGATACTTGCCTTGCGCGAGAAAGGTTTCGAACCGCTGTCCGTGGAAGAAGCCGAAAAAGCCCAGGCGGTGGTAATGGGGATTGACCGGGACATCAACTTTGCTAAAATGTGCGAGGCCGCCTTACTGGTACGGCACGGCGTGCCTTTCTACGCCACCAATCCCGATAAGACTTTTCCCACCCCGCGTGGCGAAATTCCCGGCGCGGGAGCGTGGATATCGGTAATCGTTACAGCTACTGGTATCGAACCCATTTATTCCGGGAAGCCCGCCCCCTACTTGCTCGAACTGGCGCGCGAAAGGTTGGGCACTGCCAAAGAAGAGACTCTTGTAGTCGGTGACCGCCTGGAGACTGACATTGCTGGGGGGCAGGCAGCCGGCATGCCTGTGGCGCTGGTGTTGAGCGGAGTAAGTGCGCGGGAACAGGGCGAGGCGTGGAGGCCAGTTGCAGATGTTATTGCAGAAGATTTGGGCACACTGGTGAATTAAATAATATCCAATAATGCACTGCCAAACTTTCAGAGCAGTGCGTTTTATTTATGCTGTGATAGATTTTCATCGACTGAGCACCACATTGATTTACGACCTCTCTTTCCCCGAACTTACCTCCCTCCTGGCCGAATGGGGCGAACCTGCTTACCGTGCCCGGCAAATCTGGCAGGGACTGTACCGCAATTTCTGGAACACCCCAAAAGAATTCTCCATCCTGCCTGCTGCTTTGCGCCAGAAACTGGCCGAATCCCTGAAATTCAACCTCCTCGTTCCCGTCACAACACTCCAATCCTCGGACGGCGAAACGGTGAAAACGCTTTTCCTATTACAAGATGGGAGGGCCATCGAGACTGTTCTGATGAAATACGACCCTTCGGTAACGCTTCAACAATCTCAGCGCGGCGGATCAAGGCAGAGCCGCCGCACGTTGTGTGTTTCCACCCAGGTTGGCTGCGCCATGGGTTGTGTCTTCTGCGCTACCGGGCAGATGGGCTTCAAGCGTCATCTTTCCAGCGGGGAAATTGTCGCCCAGCTAATGTACTATGCCCGCCTGTTGCATGCTCAGGGCGAAGTAATTACCAACGTGGTGGTAATGGGCATGGGTGAACCCTTCCATAACTACGACAATACCATGGCCGCCATTGACCGGTTGAACGACCCGGACGGTTACAACTTTGGAGCGCGGCGCTTCACCATCTCAACTATTGGCCTGGTCCCGGCTATCCGGCGGTTCGCAGCCGAAAATCGACAGGTCAACCTGGCGATTTCCCTCCACGCTGCCGACGATGCTCTTCGCGCCTCCATGCTGCCGGTCAACAAACGCTACCCGATTGATGAATTGCTCGAAGCCTGCCGCGACTACATCGCAGCCACCAGACGGCGAATCACTTTCGAATGGGCACTGGTCAATGGAGTCAATGACACTCCAGAGCAAGCCCGTTTACTGGCAAGCAAACTAAAGGGATTGCTGTGTCACGTCAATGCCATTCCCCTCAACCCCACCGAGGGTTACTCTGGCAAAGCCACCACACGTCAGCGTGCGAACGAATTCAAAGAAATCCTGACCCGTTGCGGGGTCCCCTGCACAATCCGCCTGCGGCGCGGTGTGGATATCCTTGCCGGGTGTGGGCAGCTTGCGAGTCGGGAATAATAGTTTGTAAATGAGTTGTGATTAATTGATTTTGTGATATTGGCTATACGCATATTAATAAAACCCTTTCTTGCCAGATTGATTCGTTTGCAGTATCCTCAGCCCGTCCATCATAAATTCACACAGGTGCATTAGCATGATTGAGACTCAAGACAAACGCTCTTGGCTTGACCGCCCCCTCTTCGCCACTCTCCCGGTTTTTACTGGTGAAATGCTCCTTTTCGTCAGCATCGTTATTTTGATGGCCGTCAGCCGGTTGTATAATTTAGGAGTGCGGGTCATGAGCCATGACGAAAGCCTGCACGTTTATTACTCCTGGCTCTTTTCGATTGGGCAAGGTTATCAGCACACTCCCACAACACACGGGCCGCTGCAATTCCACTTACTGGCGCTGACTTACTTCCTGTTCGGAGACAATGATTTCACAGCCCGCCTGCCACATGCCATTGCCAACATTCTGACGGTTGTCTTGCTCTGGAATTGGCGGCGCTACTTGGGCCGCGCCGGAATGCTGGTTGCCGCCGGGCTGGTGCTCATATCGCCCTACATGCTCTATTACGGGCGTTATGCTCGCAACGAGGCTTTTGTGGCCCTGCTGGGGGTGCTGACGCTCTACGCGATCTTGCGGTATCTTGAGACCGGCAAAAAACGTCATTTACTCTTGCTAACCGTCGCCACCGCCCTTCACTTCACGGTCAAAGAAACCGCTTTTATTTACACCGCTCAGGCACTGCTCTTCCTGGCATTCTATCTTGTCAACCGCGTGACTCGGTCGCCCTGGAAGAACAACGGCGTATTGAACGGGTTTATCGTGATCCTTTCCGTTGGGGTGCTGCTCATCGGTGCGGCGCTCGGAGTAACAATCTACACCCGCGCCCAATCCACGACGGATGCCGGCCAGACTACCGCACCGCTCATCCCGGGAGTAACATCGGAGACTGCACCGCTTGCCGGGCATTTACCCTCGGTAATAACCTTGATTGTGCTGGCAAGTATCGCCTTTGTCGCAGCGGCGGTCTTGCTCGTTATCGGTTATGGCTGGAAAAACCTGCGCCGCGAGCGTTCGTTCGACATGCTCATCCTACTCGGCACGTTTGTCCTGCCACAGTTGGCTCCGCTCCCGGTCAAAGCACTGGGCTGGAACCCGCTCGACTACATTTTTACCTGGCCGGGTTGGAATTGGCAGGCTCTTTGGTCCCAAGGCCCAGTCAAGACTGCCTCGGTCTTGATTGTGCTGGTCATCATCGCGATTGCCGTTGGCCTGCTCTGGGATTGGAAACGCTGGCTGGTCAACGCAGCCCTGTTCTGGGGTATCTACATTTTTTTCTACAGCAGCGTTTTTACCAACTGGCCGGGACTGGCAACCGGTGTGGTCGGGTCACTGGGATACTGGCTGGAACAACATGGCGTCCACCGTGGCAGCCAGCCTTGGTATTACTACCTGCTGATTCAGATTCCATTGTATGAGTATTTACCTGCGCTCGGACTCGGTCTGGCTGCGTTCTTCGGCCTGCGTCGAAAATCACCGGCTCCCCTGCGCCACGAAACGACCTCGGAACCGGACCCTTCGGCTGCCGCTGTTCCAGAAGTTGCACCCACGTTCGGCCTGTTGATGTGGTGGGCATTATCCAGCCTGCTCGCATTTTCCATCGCCGGCGAGAAAATGCCCTGGCTGACGGTCCACATCACGCTGCCGATGATCCTGCTGACCGGCTGGGGGCTGGGTATGGTTATCAATCGGCTGGACTGGTCAAAGGTCCATGGACGTGGCGGCTGGGCAACCGTCTTGCTGGTTATATTCTTCATCGGTCTGACCGAGGCGTTGGTAACAGGCTTGGGAGCGAATCCGCCCTTCCAGGGTAAGACGCTGGCACAATTATCCGCAACCGGGGTGTTCCTGTTCTCAGCGATAAGCGCCCTTGTCAGTGCGGGCGCGCTGGCCTATTTACTGACCAGTTGGCAGATCCGCGATGCGCTGCGGTTGGCCGCGCTGGTATTTTTCGGCCTGCTGGCCGTTCTTACCGCACGCACCGCCGTCCGCGCCGCTTATCTCCATCCGACTGACGCCACCGAATATCTGGTCTACGCTCACGGAGCGAGCGGTATTAAAGATGTGATGGCGCAGATTGACAAAATCTCCAGCCGCACCGCTGGGGGCCAGAACCTTACGCTGGCATACGATAACAGCGCACCAGACAGTGGTGTGGCCTGGCCATTCACCTGGTATTTGCGCCATTACCCCAAAAAGACTGCCTTTGACCAGCCGGGCGCAGACCTGCTTGGTGTGCCGGTTATTATTGTTGACCAGAAGAACTTTGATACCATCAAGGCAATCGTTGGCAACGATTACTACCGTATCAACTATATCCGCATGGTGTGGCCCAACCAAGATTACTTCAACCTGACCTGGGCGCGCATCAAAGATATGCTGACCAATCCATCCATGCGGTCAGCCCTCTGGCAAATCTGGTTCGCCCGGGATTATTCACAGTATGCCGATGCCACTGGTAATACCGGGCTGACCGTACCGGATTGGAAACCAAGCGACAAAATGCAGTTGTTTATCCGGAAAGATGTGGCTGCAGAAATATGGGACTATGGCGTCCTCCAGGCAACAACCGTTCAAGCCTATCCTTATGAGCAAGGCAGGTTATCCCTTCCGGCGGATCTTATCTTCGGAGTGAATGGCACATCAGACGGCCAATTCAATACCCCGCACGGAATTGCCATCGCCCCAGACGGGACCCTGTACATCGCCGATACCAACAACAATCGCATCCAGCATTTCTCCGCCGATGGGCAGTTCCTCAACGCCTGGGGCTCTTTCGGCGACAGTACCGCCGGTGACTCCCCCTACGGGACCTTTAACCAGCCTTGGGCTGTGGCAGTTTCACCCGACGGAGAGTTCGTCTACGTGGCTGATACCTGGAACCATCGCATCCAGAAGTTCACTGCCAGCGGATTACCACTCATAATGTGGGGCACTCCCCTTTACGACCCGACCACCGATGGTCCGTTCGGAATATGGGGGCCGCGTGGCATCGCTGTGGATGCGCGGGGGCGCGTCTTTGTAGCAGATACGGGTAACAAGCGAATCCTCATCTATGACGCGGATGGGAATTTCGTCCTGCAGATTGGCAGTGAGGGCCTTTCCATCGGTCAATTCGAGGAGCCGGTCGGTCTTGCATTTGACCCACGAGGTTACCTGTACGTGGCTGACACCTGGAACCAGCGCGTCCAGGTCTTTGCACCCAGCGAAGATGGTTCATCTTATTCTCCATTCCTCCAATGGGACGTATCTGGCTGGTATGGCGAATCGTTGGATAACAAACCTTATCTCGCGGTAGACAATCAAGGACACCTTTTCGTCACGGACCCGGAAGCATACCGCGTGCTCGAGTTTACGACCAATGGCGAGTTCATCCGCACTTGGGGTGAATACGGGATTGGAGCAGAAAATTTCGGTTTGGTAGCCGCCATCGCAGTGGACGTCGAAGGGCATGTCTGGGTAAGCGACCCAGCCAACAACCGGTTGATGCGGTTTACTATGCCATAAGCAGACCGAATGTCATTTTATTCTGCTTATCAATTACAGATGATATTTAAAAAGCAAAATGCTATAATGCATGCGCTTAACATTCCAAAGGGAGAATCTTCCGCATGAAACTGCATGAATACCAATCCAAACAGATTTTTGCCAAATATGGCATCCCGATCCCAAAGGGACGGGTAGCGGCTACCGCAACCGAGGCGAGACAGATCGCCAAAGAGTTAGGTGGCCGTGTTGTTGTTAAATCCCAAGTGCTGGTGGGTGGGCGCGGCAAAGCGGGCGGCATCCGGCTTGCCAAGTCTGCCAAAGAAGCCGAAGAAGTCGCGACACAAATCCTGGGCATGGAAATCAAGGGACTGCCGGTCCGTAAAGTGCTGGTTGACCAGGCAGCCAACATCGAACAGGAAATCTACCTGGGCATCACCAATGACCGTGCCGCGCGTCGCCCGGTCCTTATGGCCTCCGCCGCCGGTGGTGTGGAAATCGAGGAAGTTGCCCGCACCAATCCCAAGAAAATCATCAAAGTCCACATTGACCCGCTACTCGGCCTGCGCTACTACCAGGCACGCGACATTGCGATTGGCATTGACCTGCCGAAGGAATACTGGAAGCAGTTCGGCGATATCTGCCGGGGTCTCTGGCGCGCTTACATGGAATGCGACGCGACTCTGGCAGAGATCAATCCTCTGGTTATCCTGAAAGAAAAGTCGCTGATGGCGCTGGATGGTAAGATGCTTTTGGACGATAATGCCCTCTTCCGCCACCCCGATCTGGCCGAGATGCGTGATGTGGACGAGGAAGCCGCCGCCGAGACCGAGGCGCGCAAGTACGGTCTCTCGTTCATCAAATTGGATGGCGATATCGGTTGTATGGTCAACGGCGCGGGACTGGCGATGACCACCATGGACATCGTCAAATTATTTGGCGGCGAACCGGCCAACTTTCTGGATATCGGCGGTGGCGCGGGCGCGGATAAAGTCGCGGCTGCCATGCGCATCATCCTGTCTGACAAGAATGTCAAGGTTATTCTGTTCAACGTTTTCGGCGGTATCACTCGCTGTGACGAAGTGGCCAAAGGCATCCTGGCCGCCCTCAAGGAAGTCAAACCCACCATCCCGATGGTGGTGCGTCTGGTGGGCACCAACGCCGAGGAAGGCCGCAAGCTACTGGCAGACGCCCACATGATTACCGCCGAGACCCTCGCCGACGCGGCCAAAAAGTCCGTTGCAGCGGCGAAAGCATAGGAGGCAGCAATGAGCATATTAGTTGATAAAAAAACCCGCCTTCTGGTGCAGGGCATCACCGGCAATGAAGGCCTCTTCCACACCCAGCAAATGCTGGCTTATGGCACCCAAGTCGTGGCTGGGACACGCCCCGGCAAGGGCGGCGAATGGGTCCTGGACGGCAAAGTACCGGTCTTCGACTCCTGCAAGGAGGCCGTCGAAGCAACCGGCGCAAATGCCAGTATCATCTTTGTCGCCGCGGCGTTCGCCCCGGATGCCATCTTCGAGGCCGCAGACGCGGGCATCCCGTTCATCGTTTGCATCACCGAGGGTGTTCCAGTGCAGGATATGATGCGGGTTCGCGAATACCTCGACCAGAAACAGATCCGGCTGCTCGGTCCGAACTGCCCCGGTTTGTTGACTCCCGGCGAGGCCAAAGTGGGCATCATCCCTGGTAACATCGCCATTCCCGGCAACATAGGCGTCGTCTCACGCTCCGGCACCTTGACTTACGAAGTGCTCTATGCTCTGAAACTGGTCGGCATGGGCGCCACCACCTGTGTTGGTATCGGAGGCGACCCTATCAACGGCACAAATTTCATTGATTGCCTGTCCATGTTCGAAGACGACCCGTACACAGAGAAAGTGGTTATGATCGGCGAAATCGGTGGCACGGACGAGGAAAAGGCAGCCCAGTTCATCGCTTCCAAGATGACCAAGCCAGTCGTCTCGTTCATCGCCGGGCAGACAGCCCCTCCCGGAAAGCGCATGGGCCATGCAGGCGCCATCATCGAAGGCGGCGCGGGCACCGCAGCTGACAAAGTCAAAGCGCTCGAAGCAGCTGGTGTGAAAGTTGCGAAACACCCTGAAGAAATCCCATCTCTTTTGAAATAAAGCCAACTCCCGGCGTCTTAAAGATGCCGGGAGTTTTTTAGTGGGAAAGGACTGCCCAATAAAGTTCCTCGTAGCGGCTTATGATATTATCGAGGCTGTGAGCCTGCACTCGCTCCAGGCTGGCGGATCCCATGGCTGGCCAGCGCTCCGGATGATCTACCAGTATGGCCATGCAACGCGCCGCGTCATCCACATCGCCGGGATGGAAGAGTAAACCGTTCCCGTTGGCAGTAACCAATTCGGGTAATGCCACTGCATCGGCCACCAGCATGGGACGGGCACAAGCCATCGCCTGCAGCGAGGCGATGCTGAGCAACTCTGCTTCACTTGGCATGGCAAAAATGTCAATGCTGTTCAAAACCGAAGGCAGGTCGGTGTTGGGGATATAACCGGTAAAGTGCACCTTCTGCTCCAGCTCCAATTCTTGCACCAGTGCCACCAGGCTGACTTTTGCTGCACCATTCCCTGCAATTACGAACTGAATATCATTTCGACCCAGTAAACGGACGGCGCGTATGATTACTTCCAAGTGTTTCTCGCGATCCACGCGTCCGACAAAAAAGAATACTTTGCGGGATGGGTCGATCCCATAGCAGTTACGCCAAGTTAACCGGTCTACGGACGGATCGGGTCGGAAAAGATTCGTATCCACACCGCAGGAGATGGACGAAACCGGTGGTCGCAGCCCCACTTTCTTCAGCATTTCCATACCCGTCATGGACGGACAAGCCACAGCGTCCAAACGATCATATACTTCCCGCATCCAATGCCATAGCACCCAGTTATAGAATGGCTTGATTCTGGAAACAAGTGGTATATAGGCTGCCAGGTTGTCCGGCATGAAATGATTGGTACCCACCAGCTTGATACCGCGCCGCCGCGCCGCAAAAAGCATCGCACGACTTAATGGATAATGATCCTGGATATGGACAATGTCCGGACGGAACCTATCCAGGATCCGTCCCGTCGCGAAGGAAGGGAAAAGGGGAAGGTATGAATCGGGATGGATTATCTTCAGGCTCAGTGCCCTTAACGCCTCCAAATGTACACCATTGATCTGCTCACGGTATGGGTAACCCCGTTCCGAACCCGCGGCTGCCATCACTGCGTGACCGTTTCGCGCCAAGCCTTCTGCCAGATTAACTGTGAAGATCGCCTGTCCGTGAAAAGCAATGTAATTCGATGAAGTTGCAATCAGGATGCGCATGAGTTACCCATGATAGCCATCAATCTTTTTTCGCAGGATCAATTTCGATCTGATATCGCTGTTTGATAACGCGCCGCCCAACCAGGATCAAGAACGTGACGAAGACAATGCTGCCTCCTATTGCAGCATATTCAACCCCCCGCTCCACCTTTTTGAGTGCCTCGGTGGTATAGAAACCGATCAGCACCAGCGATCCGGTCCAGAGCGTTTCGCCGGCGAAGATGGCGGGGAACCAGCGCCTCCAGGGAGCTTTCACCAGTCCGGCGGCGATTAACGCCGGGATCATCATACTGAGTGTCAACTTTGCCACGAAAAGGATGCGGGCGGCGTGGTCGTGCATTTCGGTTTCCAGCCGTGCCAGAATATCCCCGCGTATACCCAGTTTTTTCCCGAACCGCTTAATCCAGGTGATTTTGCCGAAATAACCCAGCGTGTACCAGAGCGAATCAGCGGACAGATTGCCAGCCGCTGCAGCGGCGAACACCCATCCCGGTTTCATCAGACCCGCTGAAGCCGCCGCAGCCCCCAACAAAGTGGCAATTGGGCCCTCCACAGCTACGAGGGCGGCCAACAAAAGATAGGTCCAAGTGCCGAGCTGCGGCAGTTGTCCGTTGTGAAGAGCCTCGATAAAATTCTGAAAAAGTACGGTCAAATAGGACATAAAGTATTTTCACACAAAACGATAAATAAAAATAGGGTTATACCTTAACTAACCCAAATCGGCAGCGGAGAACCTTAATGACAAAGACGCCGACGCCGGCGTCTTTGAAGGAGTAAAACAAAAGTATCATTTCTTGGCTTTTTGGGATTCGACGAAATTGACCGCTTCGCCGACGGTGGTGATCTTCTGGGCATCCTCATCCGAAATCTCGGTGCTGAAAACATCCTCAAACTTCATGATGAGTTCGACCAGGTCGAGTGAATCGGCGTCCAGGTCCTCGCGAAAGCGGGCTTCGAGCTTGATCTTCGCTTCGTCTACGCCCAACAAGTCCACGATAATTGTCTTTACTTCATCAAAAGTGCTTGCCATTTCTGCCTCCTGTGAGTTTAAACTGGCACTATTGTAATCGTTTCGACGTTATAATTCAATACAAGGAACACAAACCTATGGCGAAAGTTGCGCCCATTGACCGGCGGAAAGCCGACCACATCAAGATCAATCTGGAACAGGATGTCCACTCCGGGTTGACCAGCGGGTTGGAACGTTACCACTTCGTCCACGAGGCGTTACCGGAACTGGACCTCGAAGCGGTTGACACGACCCTCAACCTGTTCGGAAAAAAGCTGAACGCACCCATCCTCATCTCATCAATGACCGGCGGGACGGAGGAAGCAAAATCGATCAACCGGCGTCTCGCCGAAGCCGCCCAGACCGTTGGCGTGGCAATGGGTGTTGGCAGTCAGCGCGCCGCCCTCGAAAACCCCGACCTGGCAGAGACCTTTTCCATTGCCCGCAAAGTGGCTCCAGATATTTTACTTTTTTCCAACCTGGGCGCAGTGCAGTTGAACTACGGTTACACCATTGACCAATGCCGCCGCGCGGTGGACATGCTCCAGGCTGACGCGCTCATCCTGCACCTGAATCCCTTACAGGAAGCCGTGCAGGTTGGCGGGGATACCAATTTCGCCGGGTTGGCAAAGAAAATCGAGAGAGTCTGCAATAAAATCGAAGTACCCGTGATCGTAAAAGAAGTTGGTTGGGGTATCTCGGAACGGACCGCAAAGCTGCTGGCCGAATGCGGCGTCTCCGCCATTGACGTGGCCGGCGCCGGCGGGACATCCTGGTCGCAAGTCGAAATGCACCGCGCCCCGGATGAGTTCACCCGCCAACTTGCCGCTACTTTCGTCGGCTGGGGCATCCCTACTGCAGAATCGATCTTGAATATAAAGAATGCCTTGCCCGAGATGACAATCTTCGCCAGCGGCGGCATCAAAGACGGACTCGACATCGCCAAGTGCCTTGCTCTGGGCGCAACACTCGGAGGCATGGCGGGACAGTTCTTGAAAGCCGCCGCACTTTCGAGCGAAAAGGCAGTGGAGTTGATGCAATTGACGAAGCGGCAAATCCAGGTGACAATGTTTGGCTCGGGAGTGGACAATCTGGATTTTCTTGGAAACGATCAATTGGCTGAAATCTAACATTCAGTAATGAATATCTCCATAAAACGAACCCCTTCCACCATCCTCCTTCCCGCATCCTGTTCTTCTGCTCCGACGCCCATCCCTTCCGCAGATATTTCCATCGGCGCGGGATTCCGGTATTCGATCTACGGTCCCGCCTGCGACCCGGAACCGGAATACTGGACCTCGGTCGGCGGGCAGATGTCCTCCCTATTCCAAAACGCGCACCCGATGGGCATCTGGATCATCGGCAAAATCGAAGGCAGCAAGGCAACTCTCAACTTCCCCGGCATAAGCAACGACCCGAACATTACCTTCGGAGCAACCGACCATAATGAAACCGCCCTGACCTACTTCGACCAGCACAATGTCCAGGTCTGGTTACAGGTGGAACCCGGCGATGCCGAACTGCTCACACTGATTGACCTCGTGTTGAGCCGTTACGGAAACCATCCCTGCGTCATCGGCTTCGGCGTGGATGTAGAGTGGTACCGCCCCATCGGCAGCGAGGCTGAAGGCACACCCGTCACCGACACGGAAGCCGCCGGCTGGGTGGCTGCCGTTCGCACCCACAACCCCGAATACCGCCTGTTCCTCAAGCACTGGGCCACCGCTCTCATGCCGCCCGCCGTCCGCGACGGCATTGTCTTCATTGACGACAGCCAGCAGTTCACCTCCCTCGACCAGATGGTGGACGAGTTCGCTGCCTGGGGTGAGGCCTTCACCCCTGCCCCGGTCGGCTTCCAGTTTGGTTACGAGGCTGACCGCTTCTGGTGGTCTGCCCTACAAGACCCGCCCTCCACCATCGGCAAAGCCATCCTATCCGCCGTCCCCAACACCGCCGCCCTCTTCTGGGTGGACTTTACCGTTTTGGAAATATTTCCTCACCAACCGTGACAGTCTTCGCAGCCCAATACCTGGAATATCCTCCTCCCGATGCCAGCCCCGCCGATATCCGCGCCCGGCTGAGAGAAGCCTGTCAGCGGTTGCCCATTTCGCTCGTCCTGCTCGGCTGGGACCTGCCGTCCCACCTGGAAGAAGCCGCAGCGGAAGAGACTGCCCGTCAGAATGCCAGTCTCTATCGCTGGCAGCCCTGGTTGACGGGTGACGCTCGAACCAGCTTTCCGCATGAGTGGGCAACCGTCGGAGCGGGCGGTGCTCCCATTCCCAGCTTCCAGGACGACCCGGCCTTTTCTTTCTTCTGTCCCAACCACCGCGAGGCGACGGATTTCCTTTTGGAACGGCTGAACCGCATCGCCGCCCGCGGCCTTTACCAGGGCATCTTCCTTGACCGTATCCGCTTCCCCTCCCCCGCCGCGGACCCGTCCACACACCTGGGCTGTTTCTGCGCAGACTGTATTCGCCTGGCCGCCGCGGCAGGGCTGGACCTGGAAACTGTACGCCGTACCATTCAGGCACTCCCCGCTGAGGTCCTGGTCCGCAGCTTACTCGGCAAGCCTGACGATCCGACCAGCCCACTGGAGGCGTTCCTCGACTTCCGCGAAGAGAGCATCACCCGGACAATCCAGGCTGCAGCGCAAAAAGCCCGTTCCCTCGGTCTCGACGTCGGCCTGGATTGCTTCTCTCCCGCACTGACGCGCATGACCGGCCAGAACCTGCCCGCCCTCGACAAAACCTGCGACTGGATTAAAATCATGACTTACCCGCGCGTTCATGGCCCGGCAGGGCTCCCGTTCGAGTTGCTGGGGCTTGCCAATTGGCTGACAAATCGCGGAGTACCCGAGCCATCAGCTTTGCGATGCCTAGCTGAAGCCAGCGGACTGGCCCTCCCGGCCACAAAAGCCGAATTGCGGCAGGCAGGCCTCGGGTCCGGGACGATCGCGCACGAGATCGAATGCGGGCGCAGCCTGGGCGTCACCCGCCTGCTGGCAGGTATCGCCATGGTCGAAATGAAAGCCGTCAACGAGTCCACACCGGAGCAGGTGCAGGCCGACCTGAAGGCTGCGCGCGCCGCCGATGGTCTGGTAATTTCGTGGGATTTGTGGCAGACTCCGCTGGAGCGCCTGGAACCCATTCGCAGCCTTTGGGAGAGCTAAATGAGTCTAAAGGATCCAACAACCGTCATGTTAACCGCCATCGAGGGCGAACTCCAGCGCCAAGTGGCCCGACTGGATGAGCCGCGCACACGCACCTTCCACGAGATGCTGACCTACCACATGGGCTGGACAGGCGAAGGAGCCGGGCCGGAGACGCAGGGGAAACGCATCCGCCCGCTGTTGGTGACGCTCACCTGTGCCGCCTGTAATGCAGACTGGAAGCCTGCACTCCCGGCCGCGGCAGCCGTAGAACTTGTCCACAACTTCTCGCTCGTCCACGACGACATCCAGGACAACTCGGGCAAACGCCGCGGGCGGGATTCCGTCTGGGTGAAGTGGGGCATGCCGCAGGGGATCAACGCCGGGGACGCGCTGTTCGTGCTCTCCAACCAGGCCTTGCTGGACCTGGCGCCCACCCACCCCGCTGAGATAGTGATCAAGGCTGCAAAGATTCTCCACAACACCTGCCTCGATCTAACGCGCGGCCAATACCTGGACATGTCCTACGAACAGCGCACCGACCTGACCATGGAAGACTACTGGCTGATGGTCGGCGGCAAGACGGCTGCCTTGCTGTCCGCCTGCTGCGCACTCGGCTCGCTGCTCAGCAAGGTTGACGAAGCCACTCAGGAGGCCTATCGCGACTTCGGCCATTACCTCGGCCTTGCCTTCCAGGTGCAGGATGACTTGCTTGGTATCTGGGGAGACTCGGCGCTGACTGGAAAATCCGCTGAGTCAGATATGGTTTCCGGAAAGAAATCGCTGCCGGTATTATTTAGCCTCAGAATGGAAGGCCCGTTTGCCCGGCGCTGGGCAGAGGGTCCGGTGCGCCACGAGGAGGTGGCCGGTATGGCCGAACAATTGACCGCGGAAGGGGCCCGGCTGTACACACAGGAGACCGCCGACCAGATGACCGACCTGGCGCTGCAATCCCTGCGCATGGCTGACCCACAGGGCGAGGCCGGGGAAGCGTTGTTTGAATTGGTGAATAATTTGTTGAACCGGGAGGCGTGACCAGCCTCTCCAGCCGTTGAACTCCAAAATACTGGTATAATTTTCAGCGTCAAGCGGGTGTAGTTCAGTGGTAGAACGCTTGCTTCCCAAGCAAGATATCGTGGGTTCGAGTCCCATCACCCGCTCAATAAAGGTAACCGCTCCATGAGGGTTGTTTTTTTTGTGTATGAGTTACGGAGAGGAAGATCATTTACCACAAAGGCTCCAAGGTACATAAAGGTACACGAAATTGATCTTTGTGAGAATAAAAGAGGAACAAACAGCCTCTCTCTCCCTGAAGAACCCCGGGACGGTGTGCCGGAAGAACACGGGACGGGCCGGAGACCCTGCCCGAGCAATTAAGCGCTCTGAATTCACGTGAATTTTTCTTAATTCTCGCGGAACGAATGCCTCCTCTCCCGAAAAAACACCGGGACATTCCGCCGGAACCTTCGGCCGGGACCTTCGCGGTGTGTGTACCAATATTCGGCCAGCAGACCTGACAGGTCTCGAAGACCTGTCAGGTTTTTACGTCGAAACAGCCGCCCCGCGGGGTTGCTTCACGAAGGCCGCCTCGACCGAAAAACAAATCGTTTTTCGTGCAAAAATCGGTCAAAATGCACAAATCAAATGGCTCGAAATTCATTGAATTTTGGCTCATATTCTTACCCTGAGTTATGAATTTGCATATTTTCATTCAAAAAGCACCGTTGTGACGGCTTCAGCCGTCTATTTCCCGGAAAAAAGCGACTGAAGTCGCTACTACACGGTCTCCCTGCCCTCACGAACAGGTCTTGGGGGAGGTTAAACCGAATTGTCAAAACAATTCGAAACAAATACCCTTTCCCTGACCAAAACCGTCAGGACAGGCGGGGCAAGCGATCAGAAATGGGGGCCGAGGCGACAACGTAGCGGCGCGGGAGGAGATTGCTTACCCTTCGGGTACGATGTCGCAACGACACGCGGCGCGGGGGTAAGGTTGTTTCTGAGGAACAACC
>Ga0209746_1000797_pt1 | contig 15618 bp, 18 predicted proteins | sample BarGraNGADG00211_3_FD_184496 | JGI IMG/M metagenome (GOLD analysis project Ga0209746, IMG submission 184496) | Arctic peat soil microbial communities from Barrow, Alaska - Barrow Graham LP Ref core NGADG0011-211 (SPAdes) (version 2) | ecosystem: Environmental > Terrestrial > Soil > Wetlands >... | reverse complement strand
ATCTGTTAAAGAGTTTATTTACTTTGCTGCTAATAATAAAGTTTTAATAGTATAAATTGATTACCAATCTCAAGTAGCTTGAAAATCAATTTATTTACCCCATCCCCAAGGGGAGTAAATTGATTTTCTTCGCTCCCCTTGGGGACGGGGTAAACGAAGAAAATCAATAAATATGAAAAAGGTTTTAATACTCGGAGCAGGATTGGTAGTCAAGCCGATGGTAGAATATCTGCTTAAAAATAATATCGGATTGATTATTGCATCTCCGATGAAAGAGAGGGCTGATGAAATGATAAGTGGAAATCCGCTCGGATCTTCACTTGATTGGTCAGTTGATGACCCGGCGATGCTTGAAAAGCTTGTTGCTGAATCTGATATTACTGTAAGTCTGCTGCCATATAAGTATCATTCCGATGTTGCAATTGTATGCCTCCGGAATGGAAAATCTCTTGTTACCACATCTTATGTCCAACCCGGTATGATGAATCTTAATGATGCCGCTAAAACTTCCGGTGTGTTATTTCTTAATGAGATTGGTCTCGATCCCGGGATAGACCATATGTCGGCTATGAGAATTATCGACAAAATCCATTATAAAGGAGGAAAAGTGGCTGAGTTTTATTCACTTTGCGGAGCCTTACCGGCTCCTGAGTCTGCAAACAATCCATTGAAATATAAATTCTCCTGGAGTCCAAAAGGTGTTATTCTTGCAAGCAGGAACAGTGCCCTATATCTTAAAAATGGTAAAAAAGTATTCATCGAATCTGCTGATCTCTTTAAAGACAGGTTTAATTATTATTTTCCTGGTATTGGTGATCTCGACGTCTATCCGAACAGGGATTCTATAAACTATATAGACATTTACGGCATCCATGAAACAAATACCATGTATCGTGGCACGTTCAGATACAAAGGGTGGTGTGAAACACTCGATGTGATTAAGAACCTTAATATGCTGGATGATTCTGTAAAAGACTGGCAAGGGATGAGTTATGCCGGATTCCTGGCAGAAAGAGGTGGATTAGAAGTTAAGGAACTTAAAAAAAATATAGCACTAAAATTAGGAATTTCAATTGGATCCACGGCTATTCAGTCGCTGGATTATCTTGGATTTTTCAGCGATGAAAAACTTCAATATCTTGAGACAACCCCATTTGAAATCACATCGGACAGGATGATAAAAAAAATGCTGCTATCTGATAATGAGCGCGATATGGTTATTTTGCAACATATCTTCCTAGCATCTTATCCTGATGGGACCAGGGAGGTCATAAAATCATCGATGCTTGATTTCGGATCACCTTCCACGAATACTTCTATAGCAAGAACAGTTACTCTGCCTGCTGCCATTGCAATTAAAATGATACTTGAAAAGAAAATTGAAGTTAAGGGTGTTCACAGACCTGTTATCCCTCAGATATACAATCCTGTTCTTGATGAATTAAAGATCCTTGGTATTGAGATGAAGGAGGAATTCGGATTGCCGGAGAGTGAGATGATAAAGTAACCTTCCAGTTTTGGGCAGTTTTAAGAGTTTGACACCATAACTCTCCCCTCCTTTTGAAGGAGAGTTTCAGCGGTGCATAAATAAAAGTGCTGATATTTCTCAGAACTTCAGGTAAAACTCCTTCGTAAGATTTTTGTATTCCTCAGTAAATTCATGTCTTCTGCCATGCTCTATGGTGAGGAAACTTTCAGCAGGTTTTATCTGATTTTTGCTGAAGGTCAATATAAGCCTCCGTATTTCTGATGACGGTAATGGTTTTATTTTCAGAATATTATTACAATATAGCCCATATTTATTAGCCTCAGCTATAAAGACATTCCCTTCAACATAAGGCAAAATCAGTTGAAGCCGCCCTTCGTCTTCAAGCAACTTTGAAACACCTTCCAAGATTCCATCAGAGGTTAATGAATCATTATGTCTGGCAAAAGATTTTCGAAGATCAGGGCTTTTCAGGGAATCGGAAAAAAAAGGAGGATTGGTCACAATCAGGTCGAATTTTCCTTGCACCTGATTTAAGTTTTGAAGGTCTGTATGTTCAACTTTTATCCTTTCATGCCAATCGCAACGGCTGACATTTTCACAGGTCTGGATATAAGATTCATTATCGGGCTCTATGGCTGTTATTTCTGCTTCACATCTTTGGGCGAGCATTATTGAGATCAACCCTGTACCTGAACCAATATCCAGAATTCTATTGACGCCTGTGACGTCAGTATATGCTCCCAACAGGACACCATCGGTACCAACTTTAAATGCTGATTTGTCCTGATAAATTGTGAACTGCTTAAAATTGAAATAATTATTGGCCATTCTCAGAACTTTTCATTCACGCCCAGACCAAAAAGTGCAAAGTCATATTTCACCGGATCAGAGGGATCAAATTGACGGAGGATTTTCGTAAGTTCTTCCACTGCCTTCCAGTCATTTATCTTTCTTGTTAATAGTCCAAGACGCCTGGCGGTATTACCAGAATGAAGATCCAACGGAATGTAAAGCATTGCGGGATCAATCTTTTTCCAGATACCGAAATCCACTCCAAAATTATCTTTTCGCACCATCCATCGCAGGAACATGTTTAATCGAATCATTAAGGTAGCATGTTAATCAAAGTTTATCAATTCGCTATTATCCAACTCAATTATATCGCCACCAGGGGAATAAACCTCAGAGCCATTAAAATTATCCGGGACTTTTGATTTCTTACCACTGGCTTTTAAAATATACTTTAATAATTCCTTGTCATCCACCATGTCTTCCTCAGTTATCGACCTTTGCCTATAATGCGACATCTGATACCATTTTAATGCCTGCCAGTCAGTCATGAATATGCTCGTTTCATCAAAACCGGAGTATTCAATATTGACTAGAAAATATCCTCCTTTGGAATCTTTTTTATTATTATGCTGGATTGTGATTTTCTTTATTAGGGAATGAACAAGTGCTTTAGTATCATCAAAACCTGCTGTCAGTTTATATTTCCCGATCGTATTCTTAACTCTCCTTGCTCTGTTTTTATCATCTTTTTCAATCAGCTTATTTTCCAATAGTACAATAGCTTGTTCATTTTCCTGAATTTTCTTTTTTACAGCAGTAAGTCTTTCTTTTATTTTAGGATCATCCATATAATCAGGATCTAAAAGGCGATCATATGCCAGCTTTTCAACCTTTTTGTTTCTTTCAAGCTCTTTCTTTAACTGATTGAGTTTAACTGTTAGTTCGTCAATTTCTTCTTTATTAACTGAGAGGCCGGTTAAATATTCCTGTAAATCTTTTGAAATGAATAGGTGCTTTATAATAAACGTTTCTAATTTGGGGATGCTTAACGCTCTGGAGGTACAAGAAAGCGCATTCCTTAATTTACTTTTACACTTATAGGCATTGTCTCGACCCTTTAATCGTTTTTTCCCTCTATACTCTTTCCCGCATATTCCACAAAAAACCAACCCATTCAATAAGTAGTGATATTCGTCCCGTTTCCCAACATTTTTTTTGTTATTTTTCAGGTTCATATTAACCTGATCCCAGGTACTCTCATCTACTATCGCCGGTACTTTAGTTTCATTCTCACCGCCATTCCACTTTCTTGTACCCTTATAAATTGAATTTTTGATTAAATCATACACCACATTTCCACGCCATCTGACGTCATCTTTATTATAAACCGTGATTAGTTTTGTATAGTTATCTTTTCTCTTAAATTCTCCTTTATAGTCGTTAAATTTTGTAGGTATGAGTTCTTTATTCAGCGTTTTTGCAATGGTGTAAACACCTATGCCACTCCCTGACATTTGAAAAATCCTTTTTACGGTCCCGGCTTGTTCTTCGTTGATTGTCAGATAACCATCCTTATCTCTCATATACCCATATGCTGTAATCCCGTGGGATTTACCTTTTAGTGAGTTAGCGGTATGAGCTAATTTTACCTTCTGTCCAGTTAAAGTTGCAAAAAACTCATTAGTCAATGAGAGAATGCCAGTATATAACTTGTTCTCAGCAATATCGAGATCAAGGAATTTGCCACCCGGATAATACTTGCATTTATATTTAAGCATAGCATAAGTGAACAAATTCCATATTCTGTTATTACGTTCAATTCGGGACTGGTCAAAGCAGTATACTTTAGTGATAGTTCCCTTCTTGATGTCATCTAACATTATCGCAAATTCCGGACGATCCTTAACTTCTTCCTTGGTTCCACTTATACCCCTGTCGACATATGTTTTAAACTCAAGGCCTTCAACTTTAGCAAATGCTATGCCTTCCTGCATTTGTGTTTCAATGGAAACATCTTTGCCTTCTCCTTTGTGTTTGCTTATTCTACAATATATACCAATCATCAGTGTTAGCTTTGCAAAGTATAAAGGTAAGTAATAGTGATAATATAAAGAAAGCAGATAACTATTTATTAATTAGGCATATAAGTTCTATAAAATTTTATAATTTTTTATAAAAAAATTTCAGAAAGGCATTTTGGCCAAGATCATTTATATTTTGGGAAAATTTTTCTTCTGAGTTTTTATCCTGATTTCTATTCTTCCTAGTATTTATGATAAATAAAAGAGCTAATAGTGTTTTGTTTGAAAGAAATCTTAACGTAGCACCCCTCAACTACAGAGGGGGTGTGTGGGCCGGGGACTGTATCCCCGGGATCCCTTAAATGATTAAATATGTATACATTATATCATAGATTACAATTCTTACTCAAGTGTCAGGGAAAGTCATTGAAAGGTTTGTTGCTTCGTATTGGTTGTCATTTCTTTTCTACATTGCATTGCTTAAAGCATAGTAGTATTTGCACAACAGGGCAGGTTGTTAAGGTAAATAATATTTACACATTTGCGGAAGAGGGGGATATCGATATTGTACGCATGTTGGACGTTTACCAAGCAAATGGTTATTTGTATTGTACTCTATACTTTTTTACCAGGAACAAAATTGCCACGGTAAGCCAGATATTAAATCCTGATGACTTTGGGATATGGAGTATCATGGATAATGAAGAATACGATGAAAGAATGTCAATGCGTTTATGGCAGGAAGTTGATAAGGATGATGATCTTTTAGATTTTTCTTCTTAAATCCTAATTCATATTGACTGGTTATCAAATTTAGTTGATCACGTGTAATTGAGGTGTCGTTCGAGTACCTCCATGTTCACTTTTTGTAAAACATAAACCATTGTAATCTAATATATTACAGGGGTTTCGATTTTTAGGCCTAACGAACGTCCTGTTCCAGTTTGATATAATTCTTTTTCCTCATGATTTCCAATGAGATTAGTTGTGACCCCATTCCTACATAGGTTACTTCTGCTTTAAACCATTCTGTAAGATTCGCTTCTGAAGGGATAACACCTCCTGTTGGCATAATACTTGTCTAGGGCATCGGCCCCTTTACAGAGGCCACAAACTTCGGACCTCCAACCTGGGAGCCGGGGAATATTTTGACTCTTTCAACTCCAAGTGACTCTGCTTTAGATATTTCGGTGACTGACCAGCAACCGGGTGACCAAAGTATTTTTCTCCTGTTAACTTCGGTAGCTATATCTTCATCTAATAGTGGGGAAACAATGAAATTTGACCCTAGTTGAATATAAAGTGCAGCCGTAGGGGCGTCCAAAATAGAACCCGATCCAAGAATCATATCCGGAAATTCGATAGCAGCCCATTTTATAAGTTATTTAAAAGTCTCATGTCCAAAATCACCTTTGTCTGCAAATTCAAACACTTTTATACCACCTTTATAACAGGTTGATATGACCTGCATACATGTATCAGGGTCTTTATGAAAAAATACAGGAACCATCCCCGTCTCTGCCATTTTTAATGCAAAATGTATTCTTATAAACCTTGCCATATAATTTTATTATTATTTAATTAATTTATTTCCTGTTAATAGTTGAAACATTCCATTTTAGCGCTGGTTATCTGGATACACGACCAGAACGATCTCCATGCATAAGCGCCTCAACTTCCCTGACTGTAACAAGATTAAAGTCCCCGGTAATTGTATGCTTGAGGCATGATGCAGCAACAGCAAAATTAAGAGCTTGCTGATCATCACCAAAATAGGTGATAAGACCATAAATGAGACCGCCCATGAAGCTATCTCCTCCCCCAACCCTGTCAACGATGTGTGTAATGTCATAGGCTGGTGCCACAAAAAGGTTCCTGCCATCGAATAGTACCCCCGACCATGTGTTATGGCTGGCACTTATAGATCCACGAAGAGAAATAATTACCTTTTTAGCCTTTGGAAATTTTTCCATCAATTTACGGCAAACAGATTCATAAATAGCAGCTTCGACATGACCCTCAGTCACATCTGCACTGGCAGGATGAATTCCGAAAACCATCGTAGCATCCTCTTCGTTGCCAAGGATTATATCGCAACCTGCAACAAGTTCCGGCATAACCTCTGAAGCTTTTTTACCCCATTTCCAGAGATTCTTCCTGAAATTCAGATCGGTTGAAACGGTAATTCCTTTTTTATTAGCTGCTTCTATAGCTTCCTTACAGACAAGAGCAGCTCCTTCAGAGATAGCAGGAGTAATTCCTGTCCAGTGAAGCCATGTGATTTTTTCAAAAACTGAATCCCAATCAATCATTCCAGGCTGAATACCTGCAATAGCAGAGTTTGCTCGATCGTAAATAACCTTGCTTGCTCGTGCAACGGCACCTGTTTCAAGAAAGTAAATACCAAGCCGATCACCACCATAAATGATTTTATCTGTTCCGACCTTGTATCTCCGCAGATCCATCAAACAAGTTTCTGCAAGATCATTTTTCGGAAGACGGGTTACATAATCAACTTTTAGTCCAAAGTTGGCCAGCGAAACAGCCACATTAGCTTCGCCTCCGCCAAAAGAAGCATTAAATTGCCGAACTTGACTAAAGCGTTCAAAGCCAGGGGTAGCCAGCCTTAGCATAATTTCTCCAAATGTTACGATTTTGTTATCCATATTTTAAATTTATTCTTTATTAAAGACCAAAATATCCCATTCCTAAACCATGTAAATGAAATTCATACTTTTATCATCGACACTGCATTTTATATTTCTTACGTATGATTTGTTAATTCTTTGTAGGCTAATGAATATTAATTTTCTATTACAAATTTATTATGCTATATTTTAATAGTTAGTATATCTCTTAAGTTTTGACATATACCAAAATTATGAGATTATCACTATTAATTAGGTGTAAATGGTCAGCCAAAGTTGGACAAAAATTGAGTATAAATTAGGAGATGCCTTTTCATTTTTAAATAATTGCAATTTAGATAGTTTTTTCATTTTATGAAACTACTATTTCCATCTTTTGATCGAAGTAATTTAGCCTTCTCATTATTAATGTTTTTCTCTTTGTAAAAGACCTTGCTAATTCTACCTCTCTTTGCCTCCCAAAGAATAGATCTGCAAGGGATCATATTATTTAATGATTCATGATAACGCTGGTAGTTATAATAGTCGACAAACGCCTCTATTTGCTGTTCAAGTTCTTCCGGAAAATAGTAGTTATCCAACATTATGATATTCTTCATTGATCTGTGATATCCTTCAATCTTGCCTTGAGTTTGTGGATGATTAGGCTTGCCTCTTAAGTGATCTATTCCTTCCTGGTTTAAGTACTCATTTAAATCGTTTGAGATATAGCAGAAACCATTGTCCGAGATCAGCCTGGGGTGTTGGTTTTTCTTTAACTCCTTTACCTGTAAAGCCTTCTGGATACTACGCTCCACATAATCTGATTTCATATTTTTGCATAGTTCCCAACTGATAATATTACTGGAGTAATCGTCCAAAATTGTCAGTGCTGTCCAATATAAATATTATTCCTGATTTTTGATTCAGATAATCAGGCAATTAAGACACAAAAATATATATATTTAAAAACAATCCCCATTAAGGTTCTTAAAACAAGTCTAACTGAATTTGTCCCGGTGGTGCTTTATCCTGTAAAAATGGATGGTTCAGCCAGTCAAAAAAATCAATTTTTTAAAATTCTAAGTTCAACTAATAAGTGCAGTGAAGTGTAGAATAAAGAAGGAAAACAATCTTAAGTAAAAGGTACTGCCTTCCCTCAATATAATTTTCACTCTATGCAATTTTAATATAACCAACTTTCAGTTATTGAGCTCAATCTGATAAAAGTTCTAATTGATAGCAGAATTTCGTTCTTTGAAATAGCTAATACGCTTAACCGTGCTCCCTCTACTATAACCAGGGAAGTCAAATGCAACTTGACTAAGCGAGGTCGAGGTTATGGGACATACACTCCTGAAAAAGCTCAATTGAAAACTAATCTTCGTCAGGAATGAATGAAAACCAGAATGGATTACTTAGACTATATATCCAAAAAAAAATGTCGTCACAAAATAATGGAGATCATAGCATAAAGCTAATTACAAATAAACTTAATAATCGTCCAAGAAAAACCCTTGGATTTTATACACCTAAAGAAGTATTGTGTGATCAACAGATAGTTGACCTATTTCGTAATGTACGTAGTTACTGTCTGAAGATAAGAAATTTAGATGTTCGCCAAGCTCACTAATAAGTAACAATCCACCATCCCTGCTTATGCAGTCACATAGAAACTAAGTTCAATATTTTTACCTTGTATCAGAAAAAGGTTAAGTACGGGAGTGGAAATCTCAGTTTTTTTATCTACCATTGTACAAAGGGGTTATTGTTGTAAGCAATTCAAATATAACTAATTAGATTATATTTGAAGAACAAATACCCCTTTTTTATGAATAACTCAGGTTAACTAAATTTGTTAATGATACTTTGAATTCATTTCTTATATATAAATTTATCTTATTTTTATCTCAATTATATAACTATTTGATATTCAATCGGGTTATTTTTTGTATAGGATAGTAAATTCTTCATGAAAGACATTCTTTTTACCGATGCATTAAAACTCAGAAGGCCGAATGCCTTCAACATAATGGTAAAACCTACAGGGCCAATATGTAATTTAAATTGTACCTATTGTTACTACCTGGAAAAGAAGAAGCTTTTTCCCGGGAAGAATGACTTCAGGCTGGGGGAGGAGCTTTTGGAGAATTTCATAAAACAGTATATTGAAGCACAACAAGTTCCTGTAGTAACATTTACTTGGCAGGGAGGAGAGCCTACAATTATGGGTCTGGATTATTTTAAGAAGATAATTGAACTTGAGGATAAATATGCTGATGGTAAAAAAATTGAAAATGCATTTCAGACCAATGGTACAAGGCTGAACGATGACTGGTGTAAATTCTTTACAGATAACAACATACTGGTAGGTATCTCGATAGATGGTGAAGAACACAACCATGACCATTACAGGAAGACAAATTCCGGAGGGCCTTCCTTTAAAAGGGCAATGAAAGGAGTTGAACTGCTTCACAAGAATAAGGTTGAGTTTAATACCCTGAGCTGTGTAAACAGCTATAATGTGCATTTTGCACCTGAGACATACCGGTTCCTGAAACGTATCGGTAGTGGATTTATCCAGTTTCTGCCGGTTGTTGAACGAATTGCCAATCATCCTGAAGATGGAAGTTTAAAACTGGTGGCTCCTGGCTTTGGTGCCGATGCTTCGGTTACCGACTGGTCAGTAAATGGAAAGGACTTTGGCAGGTTCCTGATTACCATTTTCAATGAATGGGTACGGAATGATGTTGCAAAGTATTATGTTCAGATCTTCGACACAACCATTGCTAATTATGTCGGTGAAATGCCGGGCCTATGTGTATTCTCAGAGACATGTGGCGATGCTCTTGTAATGGAGCATAACGGAGATCTTTATTCATGTGATCATTTTGTTTATCCTGAATATTTCTTGGGAAATATTACTGAGACACCGATGATTGATATGGTGAAATCGCAGCGCCAGTTTGACTTCGGGATTGATAAGCGCAACAAATTACCAAGATATTGCCTTCAGTGCGATGTCAGATATGCCTGCCATGGTGAATGTCCAAAGCACAGGTTTATTAATACCCCCGATGGTAAACCAGGTTTAAATTATCTGTGCGAGGGTTATAAGATGTTTTTCCATCATGTGGAACCTTATATGGAATACATGGCGAAAGAGCTTAAGAATAAACGACCCCCTGCGAATGTAATGAACTGGATCAGGAATAAGGATAACCAGGTTGTAAAGCCTGTAACTCCCGAAAGGAATGATCCTTGTCCATGTGGCAGCGGAAAAAAATTCAAGAACTGTTGTACGGGGAAGCCACTATATATGGCGTAATGGTGCTCAAGCACAACAGTATAAAGGTTTAAAACCTAGAACATTGAGTGGAGTGTCTTTTATTCATTATTTCCCATTCTTTGCACATCGGAATCCCATGTTGAATAAAGAAGTTTCGACCGTATTGCCTACGCGGAACGATACTGTGTAACTGAGTTCTTTTGCCTGATCGAAAAGAAAAGACCCTCCTCTGATCACTTTGGTATTGATATCGAAACTGAAAGGCTGTTTGTTCCCTTTGTATAATCGGTAACTATCCGAACACCATTGCCAAACATTTCCTCCCATATCAGTCAGTCCCACCGGAGTAGAACCGAAAAATCCCACCGGTGATGTAAAGGCAAATCCATCGGCATATTGGGCATCGAATTGTCCCCCTTGCCATACATTGGCTTTATATTGCTTATTTTCAATTAACATGTTATCCCAGCTATACAAATCAGCAGAATTTTTCCCGTTGCGAGCAGCAAATTCCCATTCGGCTTCTGTTGGCAATCGCAAACCGGCCCAGGCGCAATAAGTTTCTGCATCGTTCCAACTCACCTGGGTCACCGGATAATTGTCCTGTGCTTTTGACTTACCTGGTCCAAAAGGATATTGCCAGGATGCCCCCTTTATAAGATTCCAATTCCCGGAAGTAATGTCGTACACTCCTGCATCACCAAATTTTTCAGCATCGGTAACAAAATTTGTTGCAGACACGAATTCCTGGAATTGTTTAACTGTTACCAGGTATTTATCAATATAGAATGGTTTGATAAGAGTATCAAATTCCGGAGATTCATTTGGCAGTCGCTGTGAACCCAACCGTATTTTTCCCCCGGGAAAATATATCATCGTCCGAACGGTGTCAGCTACATTTGTGTTTACGGAAGTTTTTTCAGTAACAGGAGTTATTGAAGTCGGATTTCGCTGGCTGCAACCGGTTATAAGCAGAACTAAAAATAAGGAAAACAAAATTCTCATTAAATTCATTGTATTAATTCTTTTTTTCGTCTGCTTAATCAATTATTACTGTTATATTTATAATACTTTTTTCTAATTGCAATATCTTTCTTTCGTATCTGCAACAGCTTTGCCACCTGTAACAGGCTTAGGATGAACTTTATGAAGCATAGCTTTCATTTGTTGTACCACCTCGGCATATTTTGAATCAGCCGCAAGATTATGCAATTCTTGCGGGTCAGCTTCTTCATTATACAATTCTTCCCCCATTTTTCCGAATCCCCATTCAGTATATCGTCATTCTTCGGTACGAACGCTATGACCCGGTGTATTTCCTCTCTGAACCTGGGTAAAAGCCGGATGCTTCCATTCTGCTTCAGGATTTTGAAGAAGAGGAATTATTAGTTTTTTCATATTCCCCATTATAAAAATATTAATTGCATTTATCATCCCTTTAATTTTTCGTTCATGTTTTTGCTTCAACACATTGTTCGCCAGACACCTGTGCGAGTTGCATATTTCCCTGTATATAAAGCTGCTCTTGTGGGAGAACTTACAGGATCAACAAGAAAATTAGTTAACCGTACATTTTCATTATAAAGCTTATCGATTTGTGCTGTTTTTATAAAAGGATTCCCATGACATGACATATCTCCATACCCCTGATCATCGGTAATCACAAGGATAACATTGGGTTTGGTATTAGCCTCAGGGTTATTGCCAGATGAAGCTACAGATGCTAAAGCGGAAAAGCCGATTACTGAGCCTGATAAAAGTTTTTTCACGAAGAAAATGTTTTATCACAATAAATTTATTTTTTATAAAATTTGGTTTTTATCGCTTCTCAATTATCCCTGGTACTTTTTAAAACAACCTTATCAAAGTAAACCGTGTTATTGCTTCCTTCAAATGATATAGTCAGACGCATATCCTGTACATCATCACCTTTATGAGTGTAAGTTGCTTTATATTCCTTTTTAGTGGTTTCAACGGCGATGGGCTCTGAGGTCCAGTATACGGTGTCTCCCTCATTTGCCTTTTCAAATTTTGCCTTAATAATCGCACCGGGTTTTTCTGCTTTTGCCATAAAGGTAAGCGTATAAGTGCTTCCTTTCCGCAGGTGCAAATGGAATTTCCTGCCATATCCTATATTTTGTGAGTTCTGCGATTCCTGAAAAATAAATGAATTTGTTGCGTTGCCAGCCAGAGCAATCTTCAAAGCATTATTCCCACTCAGGCCATCATTGTTTGTAACAGAGACCCTGGTTGTATCGGATATTTTCCACTTGCTAAGAGAGTTAAACTCTGTATTTAAAAGCGGATTAGTTGGAGGCGGAGCAGGTGCAGTCACACCGGTTAAAATGTTCAAAACATCCTGATCCCAGCCCCATTCAGAGTCAAAGATGCTCCAGTCCCAGGCATTACCTGCCACAGCATGGGAACAGAAATACATACTTCGAATTTCCCTTTACCTATTTGTTCAGCCATGAATTTTGTAAACTCAAGAAAATCTTCATCGGTTATTGTGACATTCATTGCACCCCATTCAGTTACCACTACGTGCTTCCCTGTTTTAACTGACCATTTAGTCATTATATCAAAGCGGTCAGTCAAGTCTGTCTTCCAGGTTGAGAATTGACTCAGAAAGACATCTTTACCTTTGGGCATAGTAAATTTTCCTGGCTCATAAATATGAACAGCTGCCATAATGTTTTTATCCTGTTCAAAGCCTGTCCCATCGCAAAGCTTATATGTAAGATAGGTAGAATTTATGTATTTATCAGTCCATTGAGGCTCATTCCACTGAGGTCCGCCGATAAGTATCGTTCGGGTTGGGTTGGTTTTCCTAATCGCGGGCATAACTGCATTATACCATTGCAGCACAATATTATTATCCGGTATTCCTGCAAGTCTCGGTTCATTTAACAGTTCAAAAACAATATTGTCCGGATAATTCTTATAATAATCTGCATATGCTTCCCATTTCTTTACGTATTTGTTCAGGTCCGTGCCTTTTCCGGAAATAATCATACATAGATTAATAGCAAGATCATTATCGATAGCACTTTGCACAACCGGTGCAAAAAGTTGCGGACCATCATTGGGCAAATAACCTATAAAAACCCTTACGCACGAAAACCCGGCACTTTTTATTGCTTTTAAATACCCTGAAGCAATATTATATGTTTCCTGTACATCATCAGGCGAAAATTCAAAATTCAGATTAATACCTTCTACCAACTGCTCAAACAATTCATGGCCGGGTGCCTTAGCGTTTTTATCCGGCTTAACCAAATTTTTGTTTTCCTTACAGGCGTATGAAATTAGTGCGGACCAAATCAATACGGTCAAAGTCAGAAGAGTTGAAAGAAGCTTCCGTAAATAACTCCCAGATTGCTTAGATTTATTTTGATTTAAGAAGAGAATTTTCATTTTTTAAATTTTGTTTTTCTGAATATAATTTTGTTTTTATTTTGATTGGTTCTGATCTTATTATTAACAATGATCAATAATTCCTTGTGCTTCTTAAAGCAACCCTGTCAAAATAAACGGTGTTATTGCTTCCTTCAAACAGTATTGTGAGTCGCAAGTCATTAACATTATCACTATTGTGGTTATATTCAATAACATATTCTTTTATACCGGTCTCCACTACAACAGGATCGGATGTCCAGTATTTGACACCTTCCCCATGAGCCTGTTCAAATCTCGCTTTTATTACCGCCCCTGGCTTTTCGGCACGTGCAAGGAAAGTCAGCTTATATGTGTTGCCTTTTCTCAAGTGCAGATTGAATTTATTATGAACTTTAAATGTAGTTTTCGGGGCTGGATTAAATGGGTATGGGTTGAAGTCGGTTTCCTGGTAAATAAATGCTTTTGCTGAATCGCCTGCCAGTGAAACCCTTAACGCATTATTTCCGCTCAGTCCACCATCTTTTACAATAAAGACTCGTGAGGTATCTGATACTGTCCACCTGTTTTCAAAAGAATTGAATTCCGGGTTCAGAAGCGGATTGGTGGGAGGAGGAGCCGGAGCCTTCACTCCTGTAAGAATATCAAGCATATCCTGATCCCAGCCCCATTCGGAATCGAAGATTGACCATACCCACTTATTACTGAACTGGGCGGTATAGTATATCGATCCTATATCTCTTTTTTTCAGTTCCTCAAAAAAGAACCTGGTATACTCTATAAGCTCAGAATGGTCTATTGTAGGAGTTTGCTCCCCCCACTCAGTCATAATTGCAGGTTTTTTATATTTTTTACCCCAGTCATCAATCAGATCAAGTCTGCTGGTTATTTCTGTTTTCCACTGAGGAAAATCACTAAGTTTAACATATTTACCTTGTGGCATTGTTAAACGGGTAGGAACATAATGGTGAAAAGCGCCAACAATGTTTTTATCCTCCAAAAAACCTGTACCATCATCCAGTTTATAAGTAAGATGCTCAGGCGTAAGATACATTGATCCCCATTGAGGCTCATTCCACATAGGTCCACCTATAAGAAGTACCCTTTTAGGATTAGTTCTTCTTATAACTGGGATAACAGAATTATACCATTCCATTACAACGTCTTTATCTTTCAGACCTGAACCGAAAGCAGGTTCATTTAATATTTCAAAAACAAGATTATCGGGATAATCCTTATAGTATTCCGCAATCGCTTCCCATGCTTTCATAAATGATACCTTTCCCTCCTCGTTCCCAAAATATAAGAACACTATTACCAGATCACGCTCAATTGCATCCTTTATTGCCTGCTCATAAATACCTGGATCGTCTGTTTTATAGCCGGCAAAGATCCTCACGCTCTCAAATCCGGCAGATTTAACTGCATCAAAATATCCAGGTTCATAAAGAACCTTATCCGGAAAGTCGGTAAAAGTAAAATCGGTATTGATCCCGTTTTTCAAATGCTCTATAACCATTTTCGGAGTCATTGATTCTTTTTCGCTAGCAGTGTGATAGGATTTACAGGCAAATGAGTTTTTTAATATAAGCTTACTTGAATACAGGCCGGGTAGCAGAAGCAAAAGGACTAGAGTAAGTAATAATTTATTCATAGTTTAAATTTTGATTGTGGTATTTTTATGCTTGTTGAGCATGATCGATTTAAAAATTATTAATAAATATTAAAGACGTGAAAAGATCTTTTATAATTTCTGATATTTCTCAATTTCCAGAAACAGCCTGAAGATGCCATTCGGGAACCCTTTATAATCGAGTGCTTAGCCGAATTAAGGAAAATAGAAAAATAAGTAGTCAATAGAATGAGGATAAAAAAATTCTCATGTCTGAAGATATTTTTTAATAACTTAAAACTATGCCTGTATGCATGGTAAATGTAGGAACCTTTACAATTATTCTATTTCCTTTTTCCTCGTATTTCAGCTTTTTACAACCCGGAATCTGG
>Ga0209746_1000796_pt1 | contig 15643 bp, 14 predicted proteins | sample BarGraNGADG00211_3_FD_184496 | JGI IMG/M metagenome (GOLD analysis project Ga0209746, IMG submission 184496) | Arctic peat soil microbial communities from Barrow, Alaska - Barrow Graham LP Ref core NGADG0011-211 (SPAdes) (version 2) | ecosystem: Environmental > Terrestrial > Soil > Wetlands >... | reverse complement strand
CGAAGTGCTCGCCGGCTTGCACGGCCTCGTGATCGAAGCCGATGCCGTCATCGGCGATCGTGAGACACACCCGCTGGGCGCCGCGATCGCCGTCGGCCAGCAACTGGACGAGCACGGTCACCGTGTTCGCGCGGGCGTGCCGACGGGCGTTCTGCAGCGCCTCTCGGGCGATGACGTCGAGGCGCTCAAGCGCGAGGTCTCGACGGTCGCGTACGTCTCCGCGACGATCCGCACGGTCGCGCAGGTCATCTACGGGAACCAGAACTGGTCGACGTCCATCCAGGGGGCACAGGTCGACTGGCAGCTCGTCAGCTCGTGGAACCTAGCCTCCGGTCAGTTTTTCACGGATCAGGACGACCACGGCGCCGCGAAGGTCTGCGTCCTCGGCCAGACGGTCGTGACGAATCTTTTCGGCGACGAGGACCCGGTCGGCAAGATGATCCGCATCAAGAACATTCCCTTCAGGGTCACCGGAGTCCTCGAGTCGAAGGGCGGCTCCACTCAGGGCGCGGACCAGGACGATCTCGTCGTCGCCCCGTACGAGACCGTGCGCAAGAAGATCATGGGCACGACCGCGGTCGGCCAGATCCTCGTGTCGGCCGCGTCCGACGAGCTCGTGACGCGCGAGCGGCTCCTGGACTTCGTCTGGGGCTGGGACTACCCGGTCGGCACCCGCACCGTCGACACCCGCGTGGCCGAGCTGCGCCGCGCGCTGGGCGACGATGCGGCCAGCCCGCGCTTCATCGATACTGTCCTGGGCCAGGGCTACCGCTTCCTGGGGCCTGTCGAGGCCGTGCCATGAGGTTGCGCTGGGCGGGCGCGCTGATTCCGGCCCTGCTCGGCATCGGTTTCGCCTTTGCCCTCTATGGCGGTTGGCTTGTCGATCGCATGGTCTTCATGCGCACCGATGTGGGCAACCTGGCCTTGCTCCTGGGCCTCGGCCTGTCGATTCTGGCCGCTGCCGCGCTGGCTGCCTTCGAGCGTTCGGAACGTCTGGTCCGGCGCGTGCGGGACCAGGTCCAGGCCCAGGGCGTTGCCGAACGGCGCCGGTTCATGCAGCGACTGGATCACGAACTCAAAAACCCGCTGATGGCGATCCAGGCCGGGCTGGCCAACCTCGGTGGCGAGCAAGCTCCCGAGCGGCGGGTTGCGATCGCCGGGGGCATCGAAGCGCAGGTGCACCGCATCGGCCAGCTGGCGGCCGATCTGCGTAAGTTGGCCGAGTTGGAGACCCGCCCGTTGCAGGCCGTGCCGGTCGATGTGAGCGACCTGCTGCAGGAAGCGCTGGATCTGGCTCGCGAGCGCATGACGGATGGCGAGCGCCGGCTTACCCTCAGCGTGCCACAGGCGCCGTGGCCGCTGCCCGCGGTTTCTGGCGATCGCGATCTGCTCTTCCTGGCCGTCTTCAACCTGCTCGACAACGCGCTTAAATTCAGCCGCCCGGGCGACACGATCGAGTTGCGCGCCTTCGAAGACCGAGGGGGCGTCGCAGTCGAGGTCGCGGATACGGGGCCGGGCATTCCCGCAGGGGAGGCCGAGCACGTTTGGGAAGAATTGTATCGCGGCCGGGCCGCGACTGGGGTGCCGGGTAGTGGCCTGGGGCTGGCCCTGGTACGGGCCATTGCCGAGCGCCACGGCGGGCAAGTCGCCCTGCGCAGCCGGGAAGGCAAAGGCACCGTCGTAACCCTGCGACTGCCGGCCTAGAGCCGCAAGTCATCTACCAGGAAGTGACACGAAGTTACCAAACTGTCACACGGTCGTGATACAGCCGTAACAGCGGTCGCTTACACTCAGATCATCGAAAGCGATCTCGTGGTTCGCCGGAGATGATCTCGAATGGAGGTGGTCTATGTTGAAGCGTGTACTCCTGTTTATGGCTGCAGTGGCCGGACTGGTGGCGGCTGCTTTCGGAGCGCCAGCCGGGGCGCAGACGGCGCAGGCGGCCTCCGCCGATCCCCAACGGATCAACTTTCCGCCCGGCAGCACGTCCTATGTGCTCTCGACAACCCTGGCGCAGGGCGCCCCGCAGAGCTACTTGCTCGGCATCCGCGCGGGCCAAACGCTGTACATTACGGAGAACGGGCGCGCGGCGGTGCAGGTCTACGATCCGCAGGACAATTCGCTGGCCGGGCCTACCAGAGGGCCGGGACCGTGGGGCGTTTTCATTCCGCAGACCGGTGACTACACGGTAACACTTGACGGTGCTGGCGCCGTTACCGTCATCTACTCTATCCCGCCCATCGGGGAGGGCGCACCCTGGCCCGCGCCGGTGCCCGACCACGCCACTCGAATCTCGTTCGACCGCGGCGCCACGTCGTCTACTTTCAGTGCCAGGCTGCAAGCGGGCGTGCCGGCAAGGTACCTGCTGAGGCTGAGTGTTGGCCAGCAGATGTACGTTACGGTGAATGGCAATGCCACCGCCAGCCTGCTCGATCCCTATGGTGGTGCAGTGAAACCGGTTACCGGCGGTTCACGCCGGTGGCAATTCCATCTGTCGTGGACGGGTGACTACAAGCTCGTCTTGCAGGGCAGTGGCGCGGTTACTGTGACTCTGTACGTGCCGCCGGCAGCCTCTCCCGCCGGGACGGCAACTCGTGTCGAATTCGCCCCCGGCAATGCCAGCACTATCTTTAGCGCGGACCTCGTACAGGGCAGGCCCAGCCGCTACGTCCTGCGCATCCTGGCCGGTCAGACGTTATACGTCGAGGTGGTCGGCGATGAAAATGCGACCGTATCGGTGACGGGACCAGGGGGCACGGCGGTCAGCACGGTCCGCACGGGTCGGCCCGGCCTCTGGGTGGCGGCTGCCCGGACGACCGGCGATTACACCATCGCTATCTCCGGCCAGGGCCAGACCTGGGTGACCGTGTACGTGCCGCGGCGCTGATGTGGGTTTGGGACACGGAGACACTAAGGCCTAGAAGTGCAGGAAGCAGGAAGATTGCGCCGGCGCCAGGCGTGACTGGTAGGTTATCACGGTTAAAACTATGCAGAAAACAATCAGACGCTTAGCTCTGTCACCTGCCATCTTCCTGCTGCTCCTGGTCGCGGCCGCTTGCGGCCCCTTGCAGGTCGGAATTGAGAGCGCAGCGCCGGCTGGCCGCTCTGGCGCGACAGACAGCCTCCCGGCGACGCCATCTTCCGACCGGGCCGCGGCGACCATCGCCGCCCTCGAAACGGCCAATGCAGGGCTGGCCAGCCAGGTTGCCACCCTCACCGCGGCGCAGGCTCCGTCGCAGCCACCGCCCACCCAGCCCACCTCGGCCCCACCGCCCACGCCGGTGCTTTCTGTGCGCATCACCTTCCCACCGGGCAGCGCCTCGGCTACGGTGAGCCCCGACCTCGCGCCTGGCGTCCTGCAAGTCTACGTCTTGAAAGTGCTCGCCGGCCAGCACCTGCTCATCAATGCCGATCATGACCTCCAGCTCGAGATCACCGGCCCCGACGGCCGCCCGCTCGCGCCTGTCGCCGCCAAGCCCCAGCAATGGGACTACGCCGTCACGAAGACTGGCGATCAGACGCTGGCCTTCTCTGGCGCGGGTCACGTCACCATTACCATCTACGTCCCGCCCCTCGCCACCCCGGCCCACTGACCGATGCATAAGACCTACAACTTGCCCTCAGGCTGAGATACGCTCTGCCCAACATCGACTTCCTCATGTCGCTCTGCATGGTCTCGGACGTCGATCAGTCGGTAGCCGACCGCCACCAGATGCGGGCCATGCTGATGAACAGCGTGAAGCCGATCCTTTTCGTCACCACCGAGTATGAAGGCTGCCTCGATGTGATTGCCATGGCGGAAGCAGTGGCCGGTGGCGAGGAGGAGTTGCGCCGCAACCCCATCTGTGCCTGTTACATCAACGTCACCAGCCCGCTGCGCCACAATGCCGAGGCGCTGCGCAAGCTGATGTTCATGGCCGGCAAGGCGCTGCCCACCACCTATACACCCGTGGTCTTGCGCGGGACCAACGGGCCGGTCACTGTCGCCGGGGCAGTAGCGCTGGCCAACGCCGGCGAACTGGCCGGCCTGGTGCTGGCCCAGCTTAAACGCCAGGGTGCGCCGGTGATCTTGACCGGCGGCGTGAACGACATGCTCGACATGCGCACGATGGGCGACATTTATGCCTCGCCAGAGAACCGGGTGGTGTGTTCCGAATTCGCCCACACCTATGGCCTGCCCATCTTCGGCCTGGGCGGCGCCAGTGACAGCAAGCTGCCCGACCAACAGGCTGCCGCTGAGGCGGCGTTCTCGCTGTTGCTCGAGGCCCAGGCGGGAGCACAGATGGTGCACGATGTGGGCTACCTGGATAGCGGCCGCCTGCACTCGCTGGAACAGATCGTCATTTGCGACGAGCTGATCAACTACGTCAAGCGCTTCATGCAGGCGGTGGTGGTCGACGAAGAAACGCTGGCCCTCGACCTGATCGACGAAATTGGCCCGCATGGTGATTTCACCGGCAGCGCGCACACCCGCCGCCACTTTAAAGAGGACTGGTATCCCAGGCTGTTGGTATCGCCGCAACTACGATCGCTGGCTGGCGGATGGCGGCAAGCCGCTGCGTGCGCGGGCGCGCGAGCGCGTGGACCAAATCCTCGCCCAGCATCAGCCCGAGCCGCTGCTGGCCGCAGTCCAGGCGCGCATCGACGGGATCACGGGACTCTGACGGGTCTCCGGCACGACCGGCTCACGATCGTTCGATACGTCAATTCCTCAGCGTGGAGGTAGATTGTGGCAGTGGAGCCAGCGACGGTCCGCACCGCAGTTCGCACGGTGGGCCGTATTTCGGACATCCTCAACTGTTTCAGCCGTGAGCAGCCCGTCCTGAACCTGACGGCGATCAGCGCGCGGCTGGGGTTGCCCAAGAGCACTGCGCACCGGCTGCTCGCCGCGCTGGAAAGCCAGGGCTTCCTGGCGCGCGCGGCCAATGGGCGGGGGTTCCGTCTCGGCTATCAGTTGCTACATTGGGGCATGCTGGCCCAGTTGGCCACCGATCTGCGCGGCGAGGCCCTCCCGCAGCTCTGTGCTCTGGCCCAGGCGACCGGCGAGACGGCTATCCTCACCGTGCGGGATGGAGTCCAGGGTGTCTGCCTGGACATGGTCGAGAGCTGCGAGCCAGTACACCTGGCGATGCACGTTGGCCAGCAACTCCGGCTGCACGCCGGCGCCTCGGCCAAGGTCCTCCTGGCGTTCCTCCCCGGCGCCGAGCTTCAAGCCATTCTCAACACCATCGACCTGCCTGCCTTGCAGCCGAACACTATCACCGACCGCGCGCGGCTCTGTGAGGAGCTGCTGGCGATCGGCCGGCGTGGCTTTGCCATCTCTTTCGAGGAAACCGATCCGGGCGCGATGGGCATCGCCGCGTCCGTGTACGACCACGCCGGCCGCTGCGTAGCGGGCATCGGCATTGCCGCGCCGCTGTCGCGCGTCCCGCCGGCGCGTGTGCCCGAACTGGCGCCCCAGGTCAGCGAGGCCGCGCGCGCGTTGTCGCGGCGATTGGGAGCAGAAGGGTGAGGCGCATATGAGCAAAGACGCTTTTAAGGTCCTGGGCAAAATCACGCCCCGCAAGGATGGCATGCCCCGGGTCACCGGGCAGGAGCGCTACGTCAGCGATATCACCCTGCCCCGCATACTGCACGGGCGCATCGTGTCCAGCCCGTATGCGCATGCACGGGTGCTGAGCGTCGACACCCGAGCGGCCGAGGCGCTGGAAGCCGTCTGCCTGACCTTCACCGACATCCCGAAGCTGCGCTATAACGAGCGCATCGTCACCGTGCCCTGGGCTTTACATAAAGACCACACCGTCCTGGCCGACAAAGTGCGGCGTACGGGCGAAGCAGTGGCGGCGGTCGCCGCCGAAACGGAAGCGCTGGCCGAAAGAGCCGTGCGCGCCGTGCGGGTGGAATACGAGCCCCTGCCTGTCGTGACCGATCCCATCGAGGCGATGCAGCCCGGCGCGCCGGCCCTGCACGACAGCGTGTTGTTGGGCGACCAAGAGCTCAAGATCGAGCGCAACATCGCCTGCAGCCGCGATATCCTGGAAGGGGACCCCGCGCGCGCCTTCGCGGAGGCGGAGGTGATCGTCGAGGGCACTTTCCGTACCCCGAAGATCTACCACGCGCAGATGGAGACCAAGTCCGTGGTTTGCCGCCCTGAGAGCGACGGCGGCATTACGGTCTGGCCTACGACACAGTCCATCCACAACCTGCGCATCCTCCGCGGGCGTGGCTTTCATACGTCCAGCGCCGGCGCGCCGCAGCCCGGCGATGTGATTGACTTCTCCGGCGCGCTGGTCAAGATCAACCAGGATGGCTCGGTTGACGTGGCGACGGCGCTGATGGATCACGGCGGCGGAACGCTGGAGGCGCTGGCCCGGCTGGTCGCCGAAACCCTCTGCGTGCCGTTGGACAAGGTGAACATTTCTCCCGGCGACACCAGCATAACCGTTTACGACGTGGTCACGCACGCGATGCGCGGCGTCTATGCCGGGGGAGGCGCGGTGCCGGACCTGGGCGGGGGCCAGATGTCGAGCCTGTGCCAGATTGTGGGCGAAGTGCTGGGCGTACCGATGGAGCGCATCAGCATCTACAGCACGGACTCGGCTGTTACTCCCCTGGCCGGCACGACGACGGCGACGCGCCAGCTTTACATGTCGAGCAGTGCGGTGCTGCAGGCGGCGCTCGCCGTGCGCCAGACCCTGCTGGGGCGCGCCGCCTATCATTTCGAGGCACCGCCCGAGGAGTTGGATATGGCGGATGGCCAGGTGTACGTCGCCGCCAATCCGCGGGAGCGCCTGCCGCTGGCCGACCTGGCGGCGGTATGCGCGGCCGAGGGGCTGCCGCTCGCCAACCTCGCCCTTTTCAAGGCGCCGTTCAAGGAGCGCATCGACGCGGAAACAGGCCAGGGTGACGTCTTCCCGGACTTCACCTTTGGCGCGCAGGCGGTCGAGGTGGCCGTGGATACCGAAACCGGCGAGATCACGTTGCTCAAGAGCGTGGCCTGTCACGACGTTGGCCGCGCGATCAACCCGGCAGCCGTCGAGGGGCAGATTCAGGGCGCCAGCAGGCAGGGACTGGGCTATGCCTTGCTGGAAGATTTCGTCGTGCGCGCCGGTCGGACGCTGACCCCCCCCGCTGTCCGAGTACCTTATCCCGACTGCCTGTGACTTCCCCGAGACGCAGGTGATAATTCTCGAGTCCGGCAGCGGGGTGGGGCCGTTCGGAGCCAAGTGTATCGGCGAGCCCGCCCTTACCCCGGCTGCTCCTGCCGTCGCAAACGCAGTCGCCGACGCGCTCGGCGTCCGTATCTACGACCTGCCAATCACGCCCGAGAAGGTTCTGCGCGCCCTGGGAGGCCTAAAAGATGCCTGATGAGATGAGCCCATCCACATCCGAGTCGAGGCATTTCGTCTTCGAGCAGTTGGCCGATGGCGTATTCGCGGCAATTGAGCGCGATGGCGGCTGGGCCATCAGCAACGCCGGCATCGTCGACCTGGGCGGGCTGACGGTGGTGTATGACACGTCACTCACCCCGCGGGCCGCCCAGGATCTGCGGCGCTTTGCGGAGGAGGTGACCGGGCGTGCGCCGGACATCGTCGTCAACAGTCATTACCATAACGATCATATCTGGGGCAACCAGGTCTTTGGCCCGCCGGCGCGCATCGTTTCGACTAACCGGACGCGCGAGCTTGTCCTGACCGATGGGCAGGTGGAGTTGCAGTCGTGCGTCGCGGAAGCGTCGGACCGCCTGATCTCACTAAAGGAGCAGGACGCCGCCGCGGCGACGCAGGACGAGAGGAATGCCCTGTCGCTCTGGATCGCTTATTGGGAGGGTCGGGTACAGGAATTGCCTCACCTGACAGTCCGCCTACCCGATATCACCTTCGATACCCGGCTTCTGATCCACGGCGCGCGCCGTTCGCTGGAATTAATCGATTTCAAGGCGGCGCATACCGGCAGCGACACGGCGCTCCACCTGCGTGACGAGGGCGTTGTGTTCGCGAGCGAGATGCTCTTCGTCGACTGCCATCCCTACCTGGGTGATGGCGATCCCCACCGCTTGTTGAAGGCCCTGCAGGACCTGGGCGCGTTGGGCGCGGCGGCTTACGCGCCCGGACACGGGCCGGTCGGCGACCTGGCCGATCTCCGGTTGGTCGCCGCCTAGGTCGGAGTTTGCCTGGACGCCGCGCGCTCCCTGATCCGCGCTGGAGCTGCCAATGCCGCAAGCATCCGCAAGCTTCCGATTCCGGCAAAGTACGGAGCCTGGCAACTACGACAATTCTTCGCGGGCAACATTCAGTGATTGTGCCGCCGCCTGGGCCAGACCTGGGTGGATGAAGCGGAACAGTCCACGCTGTTCGGGTCCTGAGCGATCAGATGAGAGGTGTGGTGTGGCAAAGAAGCTGATAACGGGCAACGAAGCCCTTGCGCTTGGCGCGTTGCGGACAGGTGTCAAGGTCGTAACCGGTTACCCTGGCACTCCTTCCACGGGAGCGTTGGCGAGCCTCCTGGAGATGGACTTGCCGGGACGCCACGTGGAGTGGAGCACCAACGAGAAGGTGGCCCTGGAGGTGGCGACCGGCGCGGCCTGGGCCGGCCAGCGCGCGCTGTGCACGATGAAGATGTCCGGCGTCAATGTGGCCCTGGACTCGCTGGCTTCGATCGCCTATTCGGGCACAGCCGGCGGACTGGTGATCTACGTTGCCGACGATCCCGGCGCGAGCGCCGGCATGGTCGAGCAGGACTCGCGCTCCTTCGCCGCCATGTGCGACCTGCCGATGCTCGAGGCGGCCTCGGTGGCCGAGGCCTACCGGCTGGCAGGCTGCGCCTTCGAGCTTTCCGAGCGCGCGGGCGCCCCGGTTAGCCTGCGTCTCGTCGCGGCCATCGCCAACTCCTACGCCGCGATCGACGTCGAAGAGCCTGGTCCGCTTCCCGAACGGGAACCGGTGGTGGTGATCAAGGCCGGGCGCGCCGGCAGCGGCCGGCGAGCCGCCCTTTCGCACACCGGCTAGCTGGCGGGGGCGGACGCCGTCTATGATGCCGCGCTGCGCCAATGCGGTGCCATCCGCGTTAAGACGGTCGAGGAGATGTTCGACGTTTGCAAGGGATTCGTGCACCTGCCGCGGCTGCCCGGGCGCCGGGTGGTCATCGTCACCAACAGCGGCGGCCCGGGGGTTATGGCGGCCGATGTGGCCGAGGAGAGCGGGCTGCAGGTGGCGGAGCCGAGCCCCGCCCTGCGGCAGCGGCTGGTCGGCTTTCTGCACGCCCACTGTGCGTTCCGCAACCCGATCGACCTGACCGTTGAAGGCACTGAAAGCGGCTACCGCGAGGCATTGGCCGCCGCCCTCGACGAGTACGACGCGGCGCTCACCATGAACGTAGCCACGCCTTACCTGGACTCGCTATCACTGGCGCGTGGCGTATGCGAGGCGGCTGCGCGCGCCGGCAAGCCTGTCGTCGCCAACTTCATGGCCGGGCCGGTGGTCGCGGACAGCCTCGCCTACTTGCAAGCGCACGCCATCCCCAACTTCGCCATCGGCGAGCGGGCGGTCAATGTGTTGGGAAAGCTGGCGGGATATTACGAGCAGGCGGGTAGCGGCGCTTATCCGGCGGTACCCTGCGTGCTGCCTGCCGCCTCGGGCGTTCCGCCTTCAGGCCTCGAGCTTCAGCCTTCCCTCTTGGAGCCGGACGCCATGGCCTGGTTGCGCTCCGCGGGCCTGTCCGTGCCGGAGTACCGTTTCGGCGCGGACGAGTCTGCTGCCCTCGCAGCGTGCGCTGAGTTGGGTTACCCGGTCGTGATGAAGGTCGTCTCCCCGGATATTTCGCACAAGTCGGAGAGCGGTGGGGTGGTCCAGGATGTGCGCGACGAGGCCGGTGCACGCGCCGGATTCCGGCGCATCCAGGCGGCGGCCGTGGGTCGCGGCGCCGGCTTCTGCGGGGTGGTCATCTACCGGATGGTGCGCGACGCACAGGAAGTATTGGTTGGACTGTCTCGCGATCCGCAGTTCGGCCCGGTGGTGGCTTGCGGGTTGGGCGGGATCTATACCGAGATCCTGCATGACGTAGTCTTGCGGGTTGCGCCGGTCGACCGATCCGGGGCCGAGGCTATGCTGCGGGAGATGAAGGCCGTCAAGTTGCTCGAGGGGGCGCGCAATCGCCCTATCTGCGACCTGGGCGCGCTGGCCGAGCTCCTGGCGCGTGTCTCACAACTCCCGTTCCGTTACCCGGCCTTGAGCGAGCTGGATCTGAACCCGGTGTTCGCCTTGCCTGACGGCGTCGTCATAGACGACGTGCGTGTGGTATTCTCTGCGGGCGTAAGGAGCATGTGAACCAATGGCGACTCACGTGAAGCGACAAAGCGGTCTGGACCGGATCAAGCCCTACGTGCCCGGTAAGCCCATCGAGGAGGTGAAGCGCGAGTACGGGCTCAGCGACGTGATCAAGCTGGCCTCCAACGAGAATTCGCTCGGCACTTCGGCCAAAGTGCTGGCTGCGCTGCAGACGGCTTTCGGCCAGTTGAACTTCTATCCGGACCCGCAGGCCTACGATCTGTGCCGGGCCCTCGCGCGCCATCTCGGCGTCAGGCCCGAGCAGGTGCGCGTCGGCAATGGCGCCGACGCTCTCATTCGCGAGATCTGCGTCTCGTATCTCGAGGATGGCGACGAGGTGATCGTCAGCCGGTCATCTTTCCCGGTTTACGACATCAGCGCCCAGGTGATGCGCGCCCGGCTGGTGAAGACCCCCCTTGAAGGACTACGGGCTGGATCTGGATGCCATGGCGCGGGTGATCGGCGAACGCACCAAGCTGATCTTCGTCTGCAATCCCACCGGCGCCGTCCTGGGCGCCCGTGAAGTGGATGATTTTCTGGCGCGCGTGCCCGAACACGTCCTGGTCGTGCTCGACGAAGCCTACTTCGAGTACGTGGACACGGACGATTATCCCGAGTCGTTGCGTTACGTGCGCGAGGGGCGGAAGAACGTGATGGTACTGCGCACTTTTTCCAAGGTCTATGGCATCGCGGGACTACGGCTCGGGTTTGGGGTGGCCGATCCCGAGTTGTTGGCGCCGCTGCTGGCATGCGCCGAATCGTTCCCGGTCGGCCGCCTGGCCCAGGTGGTCGGCGAAGCCGCGCTCGAAGACGCGGAGTTCGTCCGCCAGTCGGTGGAGATGAACCGCTTTGGGCGTGAGTACCTGTACTGTGAGTTCCAGCGCCTGGGGCTGTTCTATCTGCGGAGCCACGGCAATTTCGTGCTGGTCCGGGTCGGGCCAGGGGCACCGGCCGTGGTGGAGGGCTAGCTGCGCCGCGGGGTCATCGTCCGCCCTTGCACCGGCTACGAACTGCCCGAGTTTCTGCGTATCACCGTCGGCACCCCGGCGCAGAACCAGCGTCTGGTCCACGCCCTTGAAGCCGTGCTGGCCGGGCAGCGGGCGCCGCAATCGGCCTGACGTGGTAAGTGCATGAGGCCGGGCCGGCCGGTCTATCCACAATGGGTTGCCTGTCCCCCAGCCTTACCGGGCGACGGCTTCGCGCGTGCTCAAGGGTTGCCCACACCCGGCGCAGAAACGGTCTCCCAACTCATTGAGGCGGCCGCAATGCGGGCAGGTGAGGGCGGGCTTCTTAGGTGTGGCGGGCGGGGCCTGCGTGATGGGCTGGCCGCAGCCGGCGCAGAAGGCGTCGCCCGCCGCCGATGGCCGGCCGCAGTTCGGGCAAGCCAGGCCGGGCGTTCCCAGCGCGACGCGTCGGGCCGCTACCGCGCGTTCCAGCACCAGGTCAACCTCGCTGTCGGTCTCGCTCTCCCAGCGATCGAGGGCGCGCAGTGCGTTGGCCGCCGACTCCTTCAAGTTGGCCTCGAACACCACGAAGTCCTCGTCGGTGATCTTGCCGATCTGATGGTCGAAGTTGAGGTCGCGGAGCGCCTGAAACGCAGCATCACGCTCCGCGAGCAGTTCCTCCAGCGTATCTGCGGCGGAACTCGTGGCCGGCCCCCGCTCACCCATCTGGGCGAGCACGGGGTAGGCCACCGCCAACATGGCCACGATGGACATGAGCACGGCAACGATAATCAACAGCATGAGCGATTCCTGTTCCTGATTGGGTTTGGGTTATGACAGATCAACTGGCCGGTTGCGCTCCCTGTGGCACTTTGGCGCGCGCTTCGACCGGTTGCACCGCCCTGCGCGGCCAAATCGCCAGGCAGAAGCCCAGGATGATCACTCCCCCGCCGACCCACATCCAGGACATGAGCGGGTTGATGAACACTTTGAAGGACGCGGTTGTGCCACCCGCTTCGAAACCTGCCAACACTGTATAGACGTCCTCGATCGGCCCGGGTCGCAGGCCCACGTGCGACATCGGCTGGTCCTGGTTCTTGTCGTAGATGATCTCCTCGGGCGTGACCTGTCCACTCGCCCGGTCGCCGCGGTTCAGGTCCATCGTGGCGACATAGTTGGTGTAGTTCGGCCCGCGTTCCATGGTCATCCCGCGGTAAACCAGGGTGTAGTTCGCGACCGTTATGCTCTCGCCGACCTTCAGGTTCGCCTGGCCCTCGGATTGGTAGAATTCGTTGCCGATGATGCCCAGGGCGACCAGCAGCACTCCCAGGTGGATGATGTAACCGCCGTAACGCCGGCCGTTGCGCTGGACCAGGTTGACCAACGCGACCGGCAGCGCCTCGCCGGTGGACGTCTGCCGGGCCTGTACGCCACGCACGTATTCCTGGATGATGCCGGCGAATGCAAAAGCCAGCGAGGCCACGCCGACGACCCCGCCAATCGAGCGGTTGCCGACCAGGTACATCAGTGGAACGCTGAGCACCATCACGAACAGCGGGATGGCGAAGTTGCGCACGAGCGTCGAGGTGCCCGAGCGGCGCCAGGCAACCAGCGGGCAGCAGCCCATCAAGATGATCAAAGCCACGAAGATCGGCCCGTTGACCTTCTGGAAATAGGGCGCGCTGACGGCGATCTTATTCCCCAGCACCAGTTCCGAGATCACTGGGAACAACGTGCCGACGATGGTCGCGAAGGCCAGCAGCATAAAGATGACGTTCTGGGTCAAGAAGCTCGTCTCGCGAGATAGGACCGCGTCAAGCTGGTTTTCGCTTTGCAGCAGCGGCCAGCGCCAGACCAGCAGGGCCGCGAAGCCGATCATTGTCAGGACGATGAAAGCCGCGAACATCGGGCCGACCGGCGAGAGCGAGAACGAGTGGACTGACTGGATCACGCCGCTTCGCGTCATGAAGGTGCCGAACAGCGTCAGCTCCCAGGCCAGCCAGATCAGCACCACGTTCCAGACCTTGAGCATGCCCCGCCGTTCCTGGATCATGATACTGTGCAGGAAGGCCGTCGCGGGCAACCAGGGGATCAGCGAGGCGTTTTCCACCGGATCCCACGCCCAGTAACCGCCCCAGCCCAGCTCTATGTAGGCCCATTGCGAACCCAGCAGGATGCCGATGGTCAGGAACAGCCACGGCACGAGGGTCCACTTGCGGATGACCTTGATCCATGAGTTGCCGAGTTGCCCCGTGACCAGCGCGGCGGCCGCGAACGCCAGCGGCACCGTCATGCCGGTGAAACCCAGGTACAACGCCACCGGGTGAATTATCATCCAGTAGTTCTGCAGTTGGGGATTCAGCCCCTGCCCGTCAGCCGGAAACAGCGGCACAGCCCCGGCCGGCCGAAAGACCGAGCTGACCGTCGCGCCGCCGGCCGTCGTCCAGAGCTTGACAAACGGATTGGCCGCGAAGATCACCACCGACAGGAAGAAGGCAATGGTGACCAGGAGGACGGCGTTGACGTAGGGCTTGAGGCCCACCTGTTGGTTGCGGAAGAACCAGGTGGCTGCGACGGCAAAACCGCAGAGGATCAACGTCCAGAAGGTGAGCGAGCCGGCCTGTCCGCCCCAGAGGGCTGAGATCTTGTAGAACGTGGGCAAGCTGCGCTCGCTGTGCGTCGCCACATATTCAAGCTGAAACTGATTGGTGAGCAGGGCGCTCCACAACACCAGCGCCGCCGTCAGCACCAGCGCGCCCACGGCATAGACGGCATTTCGCCCGCTGGCGACCAGCTCCGATACCTGTCGTCTGGCTCCCACGACGGAAACCACGGCCCCATAAAGCGCGAGCACCAGGCCCAGCACTAAGGCCACGTAACCGAGGTCGGTCATGTATTATCTCCATATGTCCTCGGGGGGACATCGTTCTCACCGAGAAACATTGTGCGTAATGTGACAATAGTAGCATAACACTGCGCGCCGCGCAAGACGAATACGCGCATTCGTGGTCAGGCCATTCGGCCTATCCGATCGCAGATTAGTTCGGCAGGATCTGCGCGATGCGCCTTCCCAGTTCGTCGGGGGTCAGCTGGCCTTCCACCCGGCAGCCCATGATCTTGCCCTCCGGGTTGATAAAGAAGGTTTCCGGCACGCCCTTGATCGCGTACACCTTGGAGGCTGCTCCCGCCAGGTCCGGGCCGTTCGGATAGGTGATCGCGAACTTCTGCAAGTAGCCCAGGGCGACCGGTTCCTGGTCATAGTAGTCCACGCCGACGAACTCAATGCCCTGGCTCTTGTACTGTTTCCACGAGTTTTCCAAGGCGGCGGCCTCTTCTGCGCACGGCTGGCACCAACTGGCCCAGAAGTTCAGTACTACGCCCTTGCCCCGCAGGTCGCTCAGCTTCAGGCTTTCGTTCTGCCAGCCGCCCCGATACTGGTCGAACATCTTGAGCGTAAAGTCGGGGGCCGGCTGGTCGCAGAGGAATTTCTGAGGTGGCTTGATCAACAGCACCGCGAGCAGCCCGCCCACGAATACGATCAGGATGCCCAGCACAATTACCAGGGCAGGCAGTTTGCGCCGGTTTGCCGGGGTCCTTGCGGTCAATTCCGTCATGCTCTGTTCTTCCTCAAATCTGCCAGATTTGCATACTTGCGAGTTTTGCCATCATCCAATAGCATCTCGCCAATCTACCCATTTGCTCAAGCGCCGATTGGCTTATTCTGTTGCCGGCCGAGTCGCGCGCTTGCCCTTTCAGTCGTACTTCTTCAGTTCCTCGTCGACGCGCCGCAGGTACTCATCCTTGGTCCCGGCCTCGGAACCCATTTCGCCGGCCCCTGCCGCGCCCGGCGTGGGCCGCCGGCGAATGTAGACGTAAGTGTAAACCAGGTAGGCCATGATGCCCAGGCCCACGACGGCCCCGACCACCGGCAGGTACCAGGCGACCAGGTTAAAGCCCTGGTTGGCCGGCACGCCGGTCACCACGTCGCCGTACTGCTGCACGAAATACGTCCGGATCTGCTCCGTGCTTTCGCCCGCGGCCAGCTTTTGCGCGATCACCTGCTTCATTTGCACGCAGGCTTGAAGATCACAGTTGTCGAGGCGCACGCCGTTACACAGCGGGCACCACAGCTCCTTGGCCACTGCATCGACCTGGTTGGGTGTGGGCGTGGCCGGCGCAGCCTGGATCAGCGTGGGCAAGGCCCAGGCGAGCACGAGCAGAGCGAGCACCAACGTATATGACAGTCGTTTTCTCATCACGGCTGAGTTTCCTTTCGCGATCGTTTCGCGCCACCGCCGGCGCGGTGCGCCCGTCACCGCCGGCGCGCTGCGCCACATTGGGCGCAGAACTGGTCTTCCGCTGTAAACGGGCTAC
>Ga0209746_1000790_pt1 | contig 15737 bp, 11 predicted proteins | sample BarGraNGADG00211_3_FD_184496 | JGI IMG/M metagenome (GOLD analysis project Ga0209746, IMG submission 184496) | Arctic peat soil microbial communities from Barrow, Alaska - Barrow Graham LP Ref core NGADG0011-211 (SPAdes) (version 2) | ecosystem: Environmental > Terrestrial > Soil > Wetlands >... | reverse complement strand
CATGCCCGGCGTCCAGGTCGTCAGCGCCGCCAGCCTCAGGCCAATCCTGTCACCTGAGCGGCTCACGACGCCGCCCGGACCCGGCTCCCATACGCTTGTCCCACCCGGCTTGTCCTGGACTTGTCTGCTGCCAACTCCGAACGGCTCGCTTGTGGCCCAGCGGGAGGTGCGACCCGCTCACACGGACCCTATCGCCGGCCGGTCTCTGACCTGACCGGCCCCATACGGCAGCGCCTTCGTGCCTCGTCCCACAGCACGCTCTATTCGTGCTGCCAGAGGATCGCCGCCTATCACCCCTTTCTACTCGTCTAATCGCCACTTGACATTTCACCGCAGGTCTTTGGCGATGCCGACGATGATTGTACCTGCCAGAACGTAGGGTGTCAACAGTATCGGCGCCCCGGCGCCCCGGCTTTTCCGCCGCCAGACCCTTTTGAGAGCAACGACACTTGACATACAGGTGCTATCTCGTACAATAGGTCAACCTTAGGGTAGATTTAAGCGAGGGAGTTGTGGCTTTTAATACGCATTCGTTGCCCGTCATAACCGAGGCGCCGCCTGCCTCCAGTCCCGCCGAAAGGCTGAATCGCAGCGGCGGCTGGTTGACCCTGCTGCTGGCCCTGGCTATGCTGTTCATCGTCGCCGCTTCGGTCGAAGCGGCGGGCTGGACAGACGGGCTCGTTGTGGTGCAGAGCGCCGTCTTGGGTGGCGCTCTCTTTGCTTTTTTGCTCGCGCTGACACGTTGGGGCAGCGGCTTTTCGATCTTCTACAGCTTTCTGGCCAGTATCCCCTGGATCGCGACCGCCCTGGTGCGCACCCTGGTTCAGACCTCCGACGTGCACGAAGGTCTGATAAGCCTTGCCAGGCATTACTCGCAGTGGTATGCCGCGCTCCTGGGCGGCACTGCGAGCGGCGATAACTGGGTGTTCGTCATCCAATTGTGCGTAATCGGGTGGTGGATTGCCTTCTTCGCAGTCTGGACCCTCTTCCGCCACCAACACTCCTGGCAGGCGATGCTGCCGGCAGGCATCGGTATCTTGGTCAACGCCTACTATGCGCCACAGGATGTGCGCGGTTACGTGGTAGCCTTTCTGATCGCGGTCTTGCTCCTGGCAGTGCGCGTTGAGTTGGCGCGTAACGAAGCGCGCTGGCAAATGGCGCACATCCGCTATGCGCCGGACCTGTACCTGGACTTTCTCAAGAACGGTTTGATCTTCGCCGTTATCGTGGTGATCGCCGCCTGGATGCTGCCCGCCGTCAACACGAACGGCACGAAACTGGACGACATTATTCAGCCGCTGCATCAGCCCTGGCAACAGATTCAGCAAGGCTGGCAGCGTATGTTTACGTCGTTGAAGTACAAGAGCGGCACCTACGTGAGCACGTATGGCAAGACACTCAGACTGGGCGGACCGGTTTCGTTGACCGACCGGCAAGTCTTCGAGGCGAGCACTCCCATGCGTGCCTACTGGCGCGGCGCGACTTACGACACCTATACCGGCTCACAATGGCTGAATACTGATCAGCAGGTGGTGCAGATCGACCAGGGGAAGCGCTTCGCGGAGCCGATTTTCCAGATGACCGGCGCTATAACTGCGACCATTCATACCTTACAGGCCGGCCAGGACGTGCTCTTCGGCCCGCCTTCACCGATCGGCGCTTCCCTGCCGGTCAATGCAGACGTGACGCCGCTCGGTGGCAGCGGGACCGACCGGCAGGTGCTGGTGTCGATGCTGCGCAGCCGCGTGACCTTGCGCAAGGATAGTGTCTACACGGTCGCCTCGGCTGTGAGCCTGGCGCCGCCCAGCTCCCTACGTACCGACAACACGAGCTATCCGGACTGGGTCAAGCAACGCTTTCTGCAGGTGCCGGACGAACTACCGGCCCGCGTGCGCCAGTTGGCCCAACGGATAGCAGGTACGCAGAAAAACGAGTTCGACAAGGCGTCGGCCATCGAGGCCTATCTGCGACAGTTCCCGTATAACACGCAGATCGCGGCGCCCCCGGCAGGCACAGATGGGGTTGATTACTTCCTATTTGACGTAAAACAGGGCTATTGTGACTACTATGCCAGCGCGATGGTGATGATGCTGCGCTCCATCGGCATTCCGGCCCGCTTTATGGCCGGCTATGCTCCAGGCGACTTCAACAGCCAGACAAGTGCCTACCTCGTGCTCGAGCAGAATGCCCACGCCTGGGTGGAGGTATTCTTCCCGTCCTATGGCTGGGTACAGTTCGAGCCCACGGCATCGCAACCCGTGTTGCTGCGCCCGGCCCAGGCACCGCAACAGGCTGTGCCACCTGTCGGCGGAGCCACGGATCCTAACCAAGACCTGCAAGACATCCTGCAACAGAAGAGACAGCCACATTCGGTGGCGACTGGAGCCGCCGATCCGTCGCTGCAGGCTAACCTGTTGGAATGGATCAAGGGCCATGCGCTGGGCCTTGGGTTGGGGGCCCTGGTCCTCGCCCTGGCGGGCGGGCTAGGTGTGTTCGTGTGGCGCCGAAACCGCGACCCTTTCGAGGTCGACAACGATCTGCTGTTACGGCTGTTCGGGCTGCTGAACGGCTGGGCGGAGCGCCTGCACATCCCTTGGGCAGCCAGTATGACTCCTCTGGAGCACGCACACACTTTCGGTCAGATGCTGCCCGAGGCCAGCCAACCGGTCAACCGCCTGACGGGCCTGCTGGTTGCCCAACAATATGGACGCCAACAATTCGCACCCGAAACTCTCCAGAATGTAGCGGGAGACTGGCGCCTGCTTCAGCCGCTCTTGTGGAAGCGATGGGCCAAACAATATCTTAGATGGCCAGTCTGGCTGCGAAGAAGATAAGATGGTGACAGAGGAGCGGAAGGCCTTCCGCTCCTCTGTGTTTCACTGGCCCTTCAATTGTCTCAGTTGCTGCTCGGCATATCCCTTGGCTAACGGGTCTTGACCAGGACCGATCTGCAGGAACTTCTCGAAGCTGGCAATTGCCTGGTCTTTTTGCCCCTGCATCTGGTAGAGCGTACCCAGCCCATAGTATACCTCAGGCAGATCAGGCTTGATGTCGCGGGCCCTGAGCAGGAGTTGCTCGGCCTCAGGATAGTTCTTTTCTTGAAGGCGGACGGCTGCCAGGAGATAGAGGGTCTCGGCGTCACACGGGTTGACCTGCAGAACCAGGTTGTACTGCTCGACGGCCTTGGCAAACTGGCCCATCTGGTAGTAAGCCACCCCAAGGTTGGCGTGCGCGCTGACCATGTTAGGGTTAGCGCTAAGTGCTGCCTGGTAAGCAGCCTACGCCTCGTTCAGTCTGCCCCCTTGCGCATACACATTGCCCAGTCCGAAGTTCGCGTCCGCCGATGCGGTGTCAATCGCTATCGCAGCCTTGTATTCCTGCTCGGCGTTCGCCAGGTTCTTGGCCTTGAGCGCCGCGTCGCCGGCTTTCACGTGGGCCGCCGCATCCCCGCCGGTCACAGCAGGTACGGGCGTTGCGGTGACGACGGGCTGAGCCTGCATGGGCGGGGTGGCGGCAACCGGCAAGGCGGGCGCCGGAGGCTGTTCAGCGGTCGCGGCGCCTGCACAGCCGGTCAGGAGCAAGAGCGCGGCGACGACGGCCAGCCGGAAAACTCTGTCAATCAGGCAATTCATGCTTCTCCTCATCCCATTGCTGTGATCGGTATCGGCCGGGCGCCGGCTCAACCCTGCTTATAATCGAGAACCACCACCTGAGCTTCCCGCGGCAGGTCTGCGTGCGTCACGCGCAGGCTGTCTTGCGGAGCGTGTTCGGTGACGCCCATTTCCTTGAGGAACTTGCTGAGAGGATCCAGATGCACGACCTCGAGGGGCGTCTGGTAGTGCATGGGGATCACTATGCTTGGCTCAACCAGGCTGATGACCTCGGCGGCCTCGGCGGCGTTCAGTGCAGTGCCCGCGCCGACCGGCACGATCAGCACGTCGATGTTCGGTAACGCCTCGACCTGCGCCTGCGTCAGCACCTGCGAGAGATCTCCCAGATGGCAGACGGTCAAGTCGTTGAACTCAAAAACGTAGACGACGTTTTCCTCTTTTGGCTCGCCCTGGGCGCCGGCCTTGCGCCACGTCTGAACCCCAGTGATGAAGACGCCTTTGACCTCGTATTCACCCGGCCGGTTCAGCACCTTGAACTCACCCTTTATCGCGCTGACCCCCGTATGGCCGGGCGAGTCATGGCTGACCGTAACAATGTCAGCCCGCACGCGCGGTATGCTGTACCCGATACTCTTGTCGTATGGATCGGTAACAATCGTGACGCCCTGCTCACGCAGGCGAAAACAGGAATGCCCAAACCAATCGATATCCACAGAAACTTGCCTCCCAGTTGGATCGTCAAACAAAAACAATTATACCTGAAGGAGTCGGTTTCGCAAACGAGGAAATACCTGGTAGACATGTAGCAGTCTTTTGTTGTATAATATTGACGTAGTATTTTGTTGTTTGTTTCGCCTGCACGACAACCATGGAGGGGGCATGCCTCGCCCGCTGAACGACTCCTCATACCTCTACGGCCTTCATGATCCGGGCGGTGAAAGCATTTTAGCCGAGCGCAACACGTTCGGCTGGATCCTCTTCACCGAAAAGCTAGGAAGCGATCCGGGCAACCATTCAGGCCACGATTACAGTTCGTGGGCCAACCGAGGGTTCGGCATTATCGCGCGCCTCAACAACGGCTATTCACCCGAAGGGACCATCCCCAACTCCAGCCGCTATGCGCCCTTTGCCCAGCGCTGCGCCAACTTCGCGGCCTCCTCAGCGGGCTGCCACATTTGGATCATCGGCAACGAGCCCAACCTGCCGGTCGAAAGGCCCGGTGTCAGCTTCGACGGAAGTGGCAACCCGACGACTTCCGGCGAGGTAATCGTCCCAGGGATGTATGCCGATTGTTATCAACGCTGTCGCGTGGCCATCAAAAACGTCCCCGGCCACCAGGCCGACCAGGTGATTGCCGCGGGCATAGGCCCGTGGAACAATCAGACGGCTTACCCTGGCAACCCACAGGGTGATTGGGTAACCTACCTGGCGGACGTACTCAAGACCATCGGGGCGGGTAATTGCGACGGCATCGCGATCCACGCGTACACCCATGGGCGAGATCCGAGCCTCGTCTATTCCGACACGTTCATGCAGCCACCGTTCGAGCATCGACATTACGACTTTCGCTGTTACCAGGACTTCATGGGGGCCATACCACGCGACATGCGTGCCTTGCCTGTGTACCTTACGGAAACAGACCAGGGAGAACCGTGGCTCAATCAGAATGTCGGCTGGGTACAGCGGGTATACGGTGAGATCGACTGGTGGAACCGGCAGCCATGCCATCAGACCATTCGCGCGGTGATCCTCTATCGCTGGCAAAAGGACGATCAATGGGCCATCGACGGCAAAGCCGGGGTCATTGAGGACCTCAGGCAAGCCATGGCCTACGGTTATGCCTGGCCGGTCACCCCGCCGCCCCCAGTCTACGGCGCCGACTTTCTCAGCCAGAACACGCCCTCACAAATGGACGCAGGCCAGACGGTGCAGGTGACGCTGGTGTGGCGCAATTCGGCATGTAAGCCCTGGAACCGCGATCAGGTGCAGGCGGGCTATCACTGGCTGAACGGCAGCGGGCAGCCCGTGATTCCGGCGCCCGAGCCCGCGATACGCACGCCACTGCCGCGGACAGTGCAACCGGATGAGACCGTACAGATTCAGGCAGGTGTGGCGGCGCCGGGCGATGCCGGCGCGTACAGGCTGCAGTGGGACCTGGTAGAAGGAAACGACGGCTGGTTTGCCGCAATGAAAGCCAGCAAGCCGGCTTCGGTGGAGGTAAATGTGCAACAACCGGACGTGAGCCAGCAAATCGCCCAACTCAAGGCCCAGGTGGCCCAGTTGCAGGCGCAAACCAGCCAGTTGCAGGCGCAGAACAGCCTGCTCCAGACGCAAAACAGCTTGCTGCAGGGTCAGGTGAGCCAACTGCAGGCGCAGATCGTCCAGTTACAGGCGGAGATCGCGAACTTACAGGCGAAGGAAAGCGGCGGAAACCCTCCACCGCCGCCGATCACGGATATTACGCTGCAGTTGCCGCGCGATCCGGCCGGCTTCGCGAAGCGCAGCGCGCAGAACGTGAAATACATCATCATCAACCACACGGCGGTGCGGCCCGAGGTCGGCGCGGCAGCCGTGGCGCGCGCACAGCGGGCGCGTTGGCCGGGAATCGTCAGTCAATACTATATTACCGGAGACGGGCAGATCCAGCAGACAGAACCACTCGACGAAGCCGTGTCCCAAGATCTGGCCTGGTTCTATAATGGCATCAATATTTATGTGGCGGGCAACTTCAACAAGACGGTACCCGTTCCTGCGCAGTTGAGCGCCCTGTCCCAGCTGGTGGCCTGGTTGATGGCAAAGTATGGCTTAGACGCAAGCGCGCTGCGCGGCGCCAGCGAGTTCGTGGCCACTCAGTCACCGGGGATCCAGTGGATGACCGGCTGGCGTTGGAAGGACATGTTGCTGCAGCAGGTCCGGGCCATCATGGGGAAGCAGACGGGCTCCCAGGCGCAGCCCAGCGCCGAGCAGCCCCAGCCCGGGCAGCCCCAGGCTGCTGAGCAAAACGCTCCGGGGGTCGAGCAGCAGGCGCAACCGGCCCGGCTTGCGAGCGAGCCGGAACCGCCGGCGCAAGCGGAGTCGCGAGCAGGCTTAGGCGCAAGCGGAGTCGCCACCGGCCTGCGCAGCCAGGTCAGCGAGACGCAGTACCGGATGGACCTGCCGGGCGTCGAGATCGTCGGTTTTGAGGACGGCGAAACGCCGGCGCTTAGCCGGGATGTGGCCCCGCCGGCGATCCTGGCAGTACAGCCGCTCGCCGCCCCGCCGGTGACCGATGTCAGCCAGCGCTTACCCCATGACGATGGCGCGCTCAAGAGCCGGCCAGCGGACCAGATCCGCTTCCTGGTCATCAATCACACGGCAGTCGACGCCAACATTGGCGTGGAACGCGTGGCAGCGGCTCACCAGAAGCGCTGGGGAGCGATCCTGTATGAGTATTTCATCGGCCCGGATGGCGCCATCCTTCAGACCGGACCGGTCGAGGCGGTGGTGGATCTGTCTCAGCCCTGGATCGCCCAGGCTATCAACATCGGGCTGGCCGGCAATTTCAATGATAACGTGCCCCCGCAGGCCCAAATCGATGCGGCCGCCCGGCTAAGCGCGTGGCTGATGCAAGAGTATCACATCCCGGCGGACCGCATCAAGGGCGCCAGCGAATTCATCGCCACGCAATCGCCCGGTCTGCAGTGGTCGCAAGGCAAGGCCTGGAAAAACACGCTGCTGGACGGTATCGCCCGGGTGCAAAACAGCGGCACGGCTGAGTTGGCGGCAAGCGACGTGGCCCGCCTGCAGGCCAGCCTGCTGGCCGCTCAGAACAGCCTGGCCGCGCTCAGCGGCGAGCGCGATCAGTTGCGAACGCAGGCCGGCGCTTCGGCAGAGGAGAAGAACAAGTTGATGCAACAGGTGCAGGCGCTGACCGGCAACCAGAATGGCCTGGCTCAACAGATCCAATCGCTGACCGGCGACAATAAGAACCTCGGGGCACAATTGCCGGCGGCGCAACAACAGGTCAGCGATTTGCAGGCCCGCGTCCAAACTCTGCATGCCGGCCCAGGACAACCTGCCACCCCGGCGAGGGTGGCACGGCCGGCTATCCAAGACATTACCGACCAGTTGCCCAAGCACCCAACGGCGCGCTACGACACGCGGACCCTGGATAGCATCTCGCACCTGGCCATCCATCACAGCGCGGCGCCGGCCAACGTGGCGCCCGCGTCGATCGCTGCCTACCACGTGAGCCAGGGCTGGCCGGGAATCGGTTACCATTTCCTGGTCGAGGCGGACGGAACAATTTACCAGGTCAACCGGTTGGAGACAATCGCCTACAACGTGTACAATAACAATCGCTACCTCGTGGGCATTTGCACGGCCGGCAACTTCAACGACGTGATCCCCACCCCACTGCAGATCGAGCGGCTGGGCGACCTGGTGGCCTGGCTGATGCAGGAACTGAAAATCCCCATCGAAATGGTGCTGGGCCACAAAGAGTACCCGGAGAACGCGACCGCATGCCCGGGCAATCAGTGGCAGGCCGGCCAGAACTGGCGAGACTTGCTGCGGGCGCGCGTGCGAACCGTGCAAGCCGCGGCGGCAGGCTGCGCGAGTGTCCGTCACTACCTGCTTTTCTGGCAGAATGCGGCAGACTGGGCCAGGGATGACTGGAACGGCGCCATCAACTACATCGCCCGTTTCCACCCGTCCGCCGGCTTCTCGCCGGAGGATGCCACATGCGCCAGGTACTTGACCATCGTCGGCGGGCCGTTAGGGGTATCCCCCCAGGTCGAACAAGACCTGAGCGCGGCGGGCTGCAAGGTGGAGCGCATCGGCGGAGACTCGCCTGCCGAGACTAAACAAATGCTGGATGATTTGGCCGCCGCCGGTAAAGAGTTCAAGACGTTCGACGCCTGACGTCGAGCGTTCAGACCGACGCACGTTTTGAGGTTCGATGCTCGCTTCTCTGCACAACGAAACCTACCAGGTCCATCTGCCCGTCTTCGAAGGACCTCTGGACCTGCTCTTACACCTCATCGAGCGCGAGAAGCTGGATATCAGCACCGTCTCGTTGGCGCAGATCGCCGACCAGTTCCTGGAATACGTCAAGTCGATCGAAACCGTGGAGCCGGGCATACTGGCGGATTTCCTGGTGATGGCCGCACGGCTGGTCTACATCAAGTCGCGCCTGCTACTGCCGCAACCGGCGAATACAGAGGATCAAGAACAAGAAGAGGACCCCGGAGAAGCGCTGGCCCGCCAGTTGCGCGAGTACAAACGCTTCCGCGACGCGGCGCAGGCCTTGCGGATCATCGAGGAACGCGGCCTCCACAGCTATCTGCGCGTGGCTGGGCCGCCGGAGCTCGAACGCCGCCTGGAGGGTGGTGATGTGACACTGGCGGACCTGCTGGCCGCCGCGCACGCGGCTTTCGCGGTACAGCTGCCAAAACTTCCGGTTGGCTCGGTCGTGACACCGTTCACCGTCACCATTCACGACCAAATACGGCTGATCGCGCAGGCAACGTCCGGAAACCACCCGGTCATGTTCCGCGCCTTACTCCAGTTCACGCGCAACCGGGTGGAGATTATCGTCACTCTGCAGGCTGTATTAGAGTTGTTGAAGTGTCACCAGGTGCTCGCCGAGCAAAGCATGCTCTTCGGCGAGATCGTCATCCGACCGATTGAGGGTGTGGAGATAACGACGACGGGGATAGCGATTAGCGAGAACCAGGCCGAGGCCTGATCCTGGCCTGCAGCCACCCGGTCAGCAGCAAAGCCCCGCTGGCTCCCAGCACGTCATTGGCCCAATCCCCGATCGAAGGATCGCGGTTGGGGACGAAGCTTTGATGGAACTCGTCGCTGATGCCGTAGAGCGCGCAGAGCCCGAGCGCCCACCAGGTGGCGTAGCGCACGCCGGCGCCGCTGAGCGCCCAGCGCAGCAACAGCGCCAGCACGAAGTAGACCAACAAGTGCCCGCCGACCTCTTCGAGGCCGGGTGCGGACGGCGTCAGATCCGGCAATTGCGGCTGCGCCGACAGGAAGAAAATCAGGCCCATCCAGGCCAGCAGGGCTGCCCAGCGAACAGGCTGTTTATTCAGGATCCGTTCCGCCTTCACGTTATCGTCCTTTCATACGCGCAGAGCGCGATCTCAGCCAACTTATCCCAGGTATACTCCGCCAGTACCCGCCGGCGCGCGTCCGCGCCGAGTTGAGCCGCGCGCTCTGGCGCGTTTAGCAGGTCTACCACTGCCCCGGCGAAAGCCTCCTCGTCACCCGGCGGCACGACGGCGGCAGAATCACCCAGTGTGACAGGCAGTTCGCCGACGGCATAGGCCACGATTGGTAGACCGGCGGACATCAACTCCAGCACTTTGGCGCTGTTGCGCGCCCGGTTGGGCAGCGTATCGGCCCAGGGCGCCAGCGCGACGCGCATGCTCGCAAAGAGAGCCGGCATCTCGCTGGGCTCTACCCAGCCGGAGACATCCACATTCGGCACGCGGTGTGCCAGCTCGTTCTCCTCGCCGGCCAGTCCCCGCCCGACCACTACCAGCCGGGCCTCCGGCAACACAGAGGTCACCCGGCGCCAGATGGCAGCCACGTCGGCGACACGTACTCCGGCGAAGCGCGTGTAGAGCAGGACCCGAGCTGCTTCCGGCCCCGCGGCCTGCCGGCCACGGGCAACCGACGTGCAATCTGGCCGAAGGGTCGCCGTCGGCAATTGGCGGTCGGATACACCATTGGGCAGAAGGAAGACACGCCCTGGTGCGGCGCCGCAATCGATGGCGCGCCGGCGTAGGCAGTGGCTGGCGGCCGTCCAGGCGTGCGCGTGCGAGAGACCGTAGCACTCCTGCCAGGCAAAGAACCGGCGTTGGAGTGCAGAGTAGCCGGTGCGCGGGTCGTCGTTCCAGCCGCCCGGCCCTTCCCAGTCATCGGCGTCTATCACAAGCCGAACCCTCAACATCCAGAGCGCCACGCCGGCCAGGCCAGACGGACCCTTGGGCTTAAAAACATGGACCACTTCCGGATGCCAGGCGCGTACGGCAGACAGCAGCCGCCAGGCGAGAACCAGTTGCCACAGCAGCGCGACGGCCGAGAGAAGCCGTCGTAGATCCAGATTTGGAAACGACCCGGCGGCGGCTGCGGAAGACGAGGCTGAAGGTGAGCTGGAGAGAACAAGCGCTCTCGGCAGGCGCACGTTGATCACCTCGACGCCGTCGTCCAGCCAATGCAGTCCCGAGTCCTCGGGGCCATCGTAGGGCGGAACAAACAAAGCGACCTGGTGACCCCGGCGCACAAGTGCCTTGCCGAGTGGCAGGGCACGCGCGCGCCCGGTCCCCTTGGCGCGCAGGCCGAAAGGAGCAACAAGCGCGATGCGCATTAATCCTGATCCCCGCCCAGCAGTTTGTTGAGCCAGCCCATGGCAAAAACCACCAGAACCAGGACTGCCAGGGCGCCGAGGGCGAAGACGGGTCCGCGCAGGGCAAGAGTGATTACCCAGAGCGGCAACGTGATGAGCAGGATAGTCAGCAGTCCGCAGCCGGTGTCTTTGAGGGCAGTGAGGCGCTTCAAAATCTTACGTTGCACGGGAAGATTCTACCGCGAAGAGGCCAGGGACGCAAAGCTCCTCGCATATGCGCGGCGCGCCCCTGGCGTCACTTCGCTCTGCAAAAGACCACACCCTGACCGGGTAACATCAGGCCGGCTGAGAACTGGCCTCGTAGAACGCGGCCTGCGCGGCGGCAACGCCGGCGCCCAGGGGGAAGGCATGGCCGCAGCTCGCCAGGCCGGCTTCGATGGCGCCAAGCGTAGCCAGGATGTCACCGAGGTTAGTCGAACCCATGTGACCGATACGGAAGTATTCGCTCTTGATAGCAGGATGCAATCCCCCCGCCAGCGTGACGCCGGCCGCCGAGACACGGGGCAAGAAGCCCGCCGCGGTCACACCCGGCGGGAAGCGCGGGGCGGTCATCGTGTTAGCGGCGAACTGTCCCTCGAGCGGAACCTGACCCAGGCCCAGTACGGCGATGCCCGCGCGCACCGCACTCGCCAGCGCACGGTGGCGTGCGAAGCGCGCATCCAGGCCCTCGGCCAAAATCTGCCCCAGGCTGACGTTGAGCGCCCAGACGAGGTTCACAGCCGGCGTGCCGAAATAGGCCACCTGGCGGGCTTCGTAGGCCCGCATGATGGGCAGCCAGTTGCTCCAGTCGGCATAGTAGTTGGCGACGGGACTCCGGCGGGCCCGGAAGGCTTCCATGGCGCGCGGTCCGGCCATCACCAGCGCCAGGCCGGGGGGTACGCCGATCGCTTTTTGGGAGGCCGTGAGCGCGACATCGACGCCCCACTCGCTCATCCTTAACTCCTCTCCGGCCACCGAACAAACGCCATCAACCACGACGAGTGTGCCATATTTCCGCCCAAGCGCGGCCAACGCGCGGACGTCGGTGATCACTCCCGTCGAGGTATCAACATGGGTGATGACCAGCAACTTGTACTGATTCCCTCGCAGAGCATCCTCAACGGTCTCAGGCGAGGGACGCCCGCCAACCGCGGCGCGCACCTGGGTGACCTGCGCGCCATAACGCTCCAGCAACGCCGCGAAGCGATCGCCAAAATAACCCGTATTCACGACCAACACGCGATCGCCCGGCTCGACAAGGTTCGCCCCAGCCGTGTCCATGGCCAACGTCCCAGAACCGGCCAGGATAAAAGGCTGGCCATCGGTTGAGAGAAAGACCTGGCGCATGCGCTCCAATGCCTGCCCGAAGGCCTCGACAAAGTCAGGAGCCGTGTGACTGGTAGTGGGGGCGCCGAGGGCAGAGAGCACAGCCGGCTCGAACTCGATCGGGCCAGGGATCATCAGGAGCTTACGGTCCTTCATGCAGAAACCTCCGGATACAAGATGGTCGCGAACACGCGGGGACATTGTAGCATCGGACAACATGAAACGAAAACCGAGAAAGGCTGCGCGTTAGCGCGAGGGAGAGATTTTACAAGCGGCCCAAAAGCAGCTATAATAATTACTTGTGCCTTTTGACACGATCCCTCTTACTCGCGCGAGGTTATAATGATCGTCACCACCAAGAAACTGTTTGAGTTGGCCTATGGCAAATACGCCATCGGCGCGTACAACATCAACAACCTGGAGCAGACCATGGGCCTGTTCCGCGGCTGCATCGACAGCCAGGCGCCGTTCATTATCCAGATCAGCAAGGGCGCCCGCTCCTTCACCCATAAGAAGATGCTCGAAGCGCTGATCCGCACGGCGGACGACATCTTTCCGAACGCGATCTTCGCTGTGCACCTCGACCATGGCGACGAAGCCACCTGCATGGACTGCATCAACAGCGGCTTCTACAGCTCGGTGATGATCGACGGCAGCGGATTGCCCTACGAACAGAACATCGAGGTCACTCGCCGGATCGTCGACGCAGCCCATGCGCGCGGCCTGGTAGTTGAGGCCGAGCTAGGGCAACTGGGCGGCGTCGAGGAACACGTGCAGGTGAGCGAAGCCGAAGCCAAGCTGACCAATCCCGAGCAGGCCAAAGACTTCGTCACTCGCAGCGGCTGTGACTCGCTGGCTTGCGCCATCGGCACCAGCCACGGCGCGTTCAAGTTCAGTGGCTCGCAGGGCCTGCATTTCGACGTTCTGGCCGAAATTCAGAAGCGGCTGCCGGGTTTCCCCCTAGTGATGCACGGCTCGAGCTCGGTTCCGCAGGACGAGGTCGCGCGCATCAACGCCGCCGGTGGCAAGCTGGGCGGCGCCAAGGGCGTGGACGAGGAGCAGTTCAAGCGGGCCGCGGAACTAGGCGTGACCAAGATCAACATTGACACCGACGGCCGCCTGGTGTGGACGCGCGTGCACCGCGAGTTCTTCCGCGACTATCCCGAGAAGTTCGACTTGCGCGATCCGGGCAAGATCTTCATGAGCGAATACGCCAAGTTCATCGCGCACAAGAACGCGAAGCTGGGCAGCGCCGGGCAGATCCGGATGCTAAAGGCCGCGCTCGCGTAAGCGAATCTATGGACTACGGCACGATACCTGGCATAGCGCTGGCGCCGTCGGTCATCTGCCTGGGAACGGGTGGGTTTGGATCGAGCATCCCCAGGGAGACCGCCTTCGCAATATTAGACGCGTATGCCGGTCAGGGCGGGAACTTCCTCGACACGGCGCATGTCTACGCGGCCTGGGAGCCCGGCGGGGCCGGGGCCAGTGAACGCACGCTGGGAGCCTGGCTGAAGCGCAGCGGGCTGCGCCGGCGCTTCGTCGTGGGCACCAAGGGCGGACACCCGCACCTGCAATCAATGCAGGTCTCGCGCCTGTCGCCTGTGGAGATCACCCAAGACCTGGGAGAGAGCCTGGAGCGCCTGGACACCAACACCATCGACCTGTACTGGCTGCACCGCGACGACCCGGCAGTACCGATCGGGGAGATACTGGGAGTACTGAACGAGCACCTGGCGGCCGGTCGGGTGAGGGCTCTCGGCGCATCCAACTGGAGCATGACGCGCCTCGTAGAGGCTGCGGCCTACGCGGGAGCGCACGGAATGCAAACCTTCTGCGCCAGCCAGATTGGCTACAGCCTGGCCCAGTCGCAGCTGCCCAATCCCAGTGCGGACGGCACCAGGTATATGGATGGTCAGGCCTGGGAGGGGCATTGCCAGAGGGGTATGCCCCTCATGGCCTTCTCTTCCCAGGCCCAGTGGTTCTTTTCCGGCAAGTACGTGGGGGACGGGCGCAACCTCAAAACTGGCAAGGACCAGACCGTCAAGAAGATCTACTTCAGTGCCAGAAACTTCGAGAGGCAAAAGCGCGCGGTCGCATTAGCGGAGAAATACGGCCGGACGGCCAACCAGATAGCGTTAGCCTATCTGCTGAGCCAACCCTTCCCGGTCTTCCCCATCGTGGGCAGCCAGACCGTCGAGCAGGTGCTGGATAGCTGCGCCGCGGCCGCCCTCACCCTGAGACCGGGCGAGATTGCCTGGCTGGAAGGCTGAACGGATCAACCTTCGACTTGCGAATAGCGCTTAAGGACGGATGGCACGGACGAGAAGACAGTTGTCTCTCGGTCCGTGCCATCCGTCCCAGCGAGCCGTTTGGGGTCCCCGCTTATTTGCTCGCAGGCAGCTTGGCCGGCGCCTGGCTGGCTATTGCGCCCAACACATCTGCTATACGCTGGTTCAGATTGGCGTCGATGGCGCCCGGATGGATCGCCGAGATGGGGCCATCTTCCGGCCTGCGCCCGGCGATAACCGACACACGCTGGGCCGGGAAGAGGTCCATCGTCTCCGCAAAGGCCTGAACCAGGCCGCCGAACTTCTCGATGACGTAGGCCGTCAGTCCCTCGTCACCACCCTTCTGCAGAATATCGACAGTCGCGCATAGCTGGCTCAGCTCGGCCTGGGCCCGTCCTCGGATTCCGGCCGCCTCAGCACTGGCGTTCTGGACGATCTTCTCCGCCTCACCCTGGGCAGGAATGATGGCAGTGGCCTCCAACTGCGCCTTCACCATCTCAACCTTTTGTTTTTCGGCTTCAACCTGTGCCCGCAGGCCGGCTACCTCGGACTCGGCATTGCGCGTCGCCTCTTGTTCGCCAACCGCTTTGCGCTGGTTCTCGGTCGCCAGGCGGACCCGGGTCTGGGCCTCGATGCTCTGGCGCTCGTTCTCCAGGGCGCGGATGGCCACCTCCGCGCGCCGGCTTTCTTCCTGCTCTTTGGCGGCGGCACGCGCAGTGGCCTTGGCCTCGCGCGACTGGCTCTCGGCATTAGCCGTCTGGATGCGTTTGAGCAAAGCGATGTAGAGGTCCGGTTCCTTCACGCCTTCCAGCCGGTGATCTTCCACATCCGCGATATTCATGGTCGTGATTTCCAGGCCAATGCCCTCCAGGTCAGCCTTGCACGTCCGGATCATGTTCTGGATCAAGCGGTCCTTGTGGCTCATCACTTCCTCGGGGGTCATAGCGGCGATCGAATCGCGCAGGTGGCCCTCGATCATGGAGATCGCGATATTGTTCAGCTCGGTCCAGTCATGCGTCATGTACAGGATGCGCTTGACGGCATTAATCATGCCACGCTCGGAACGGCATACGGCATAGCTGACAGTGGCCTTGACGGTCAGTGTGACGATCCCCTTGGCGATGGCCG
>Ga0209746_1000789_pt1 | contig 15763 bp, 15 predicted proteins | sample BarGraNGADG00211_3_FD_184496 | JGI IMG/M metagenome (GOLD analysis project Ga0209746, IMG submission 184496) | Arctic peat soil microbial communities from Barrow, Alaska - Barrow Graham LP Ref core NGADG0011-211 (SPAdes) (version 2) | ecosystem: Environmental > Terrestrial > Soil > Wetlands >... | reverse complement strand
CGGAAACGAAAGATGTTGACATCGGAGGGTGAGACCTTGCCATATCAGCAATTACCAGGATCAGGCTCTTTGCGTCCTTTTCTGCTATTTGGGTCATCTTGTCAGCCCAGGAATCAGCAAGGTTTCTGTCGATTCTACCTGAGGCTACCCTCACCGCAATGCGTCGAAGATTTTCAATAAGTGCTAACCTCAACATTATAGGAATAGCCCACAATTCACCGAGCTTTAAAGTAGTAATAGTTTGATATGCAGTTACAAACCGGCGCAGGCTTTCAGGATCTATATGCCCCTCGCCATGTGATATTATTTCTTTTGCAATATCGTAAACACGGGGAAGTCCGGCAGACGGACCATTGAGTAACCGGGGCAATTCATTACTATAACCCTTTGGCAAATGTTTTCTTCCGGTACGAATCTGCTCTTCAATTAAATAAAAATTATCTAGCAGCCATTCACCGGCAGGTGTTATTTGACGATTGGCCTTCACTGCTTCTGATATAAGATCGTGCACTTCCAGCAGTATTTCTTCATTTTCTGAAAGACGTGAAAGCAGTTTCTGGTCAGGGTCGACTCTGGGACCGAGGATATGCAATCCTGCCAGTATTTTGCCATGCTGCTCCATCTGTTCTGCGCTGAATAATTCCGAACGCATAGGTGGCAGCCCATCGGCGTATTTTTGTGAAAGGTCATTTTCCCAAAGATGGGATTTCAAACGGAGCAATGAATCATTAATAATAGAAGGCCCTATATTCATATATTACAAAACTTTTATAAAAAATTCAATTATTATTTTACTTAAACAAATAAGATTAAAAAACAGCTGTATGATTCTGTCTGGCATCTTTTAATTTAAGCTCCAATTTTATGTAATTAACAAGAGATAAGTGTTACATTAATTTGCAAAGAAGTTACATAATTATCACATTTCAGAGTTTATTTTAAACCTGATTATCTGAGGCTAAGACGCGTGAATAATGTAACTCTTTATCATAGTTATGTAACGATTGTAGGTTACGATCCCGTTACCTTTGAGCTATACTAAAAATTAAAATTATGCCATTACTTACTATTTTAATCGTTCTGATTGTTGCAGGTCTTCTTCTCTGGCTTGTCAATAATTATATCCCAATGGATTATAAGATAAAAAACATCCTCAACGTCGTTGTAGTGGTGGTGCTTATAGTATGGCTTCTAAAAGTATTTGGGGTTTTCGTTTATCTAAAGGATATACATATTTAAAAAAATGCATGTCGGAATTTTGAAAAGCGTTTGTACTCTTTCAGACTTCTCTGGACTAAATATGAACGCTTTATTAAGTTATTTTAAATAATTAAGACATATGGAAACAAAATTAGGTACTACTCAAACAAAGTGGTCGGTCGACCAGGCTCATTGCGAAATTGGCTTTAAAGTAAGGCACTTAATGATCGCTTATGTAAAAGGTACTTTTAAAACATTCGATGCAAGTATCTATACAAATGCCGACGACTTTACAACTGCTGATATTGATCTTACGATAGATCCGTCTTCAATATTTACCGGAGATACAAAACGCGATGAACATTTAAAAAGTCCTGATTTTTTTGATGTGGCTAAACATAAACAGATAACATTCACTTCCAGCACTATCGGGAAACCAGGTCCGGATAGTAATCAGGAATTATGGGGAGAATTATCAATGATGGGCATTACAAAAAACATAAAATTGAATGCACAATTCGGAGGAAGGGATCTAGTCCTTTCAAAATTCATAAGAGAATATGAAAAGAGGTCTGAATACTAATCCGTTCGATGTAATGCGAGTCAATGAGGAAAAAGACAAACTCCAGGAATACCCGTTGTATCCCGAAAGCGAAGATATCTATAACAATTATAAGGAAGAGGAAGAACTTGATCCAGAGGACATTTTAAAAGTAAAAAGATCAAGTTGGAATGATGAAGTTGTTTCAGATATTGATTCTGAATTTTATGAGGCTGTCCCCGGGAGTGATCTGGATATTCCGGGTTCGGAACTGGATGATGAACTGGAAATGTTGGGTAGTGAAGATGAAGAAAATAACTATTACAGCCTGGGAGGAGATGATCATAACAATCTGGATGAGGATAAAGATGAATTGTAGATGAAAATATTTAAAAAGGAGAAAGTAATCGTGTCAGATTAATTTTGTTATAACTTAATAAAACAAATTATGAAAAAACTAATTCTTTTGTTTGCTTTTTGTTTAAGCGCAACATTGTGTGAAACCGCAATTGCACAGGTTACGTTAAGAGTCAATATTGCCACTCAGCCCATTTGGGGCCCTGTAGGATACGACCATGTGGAATACTACTACTTACCTGATATCGATGCATATTACTATGTACCACAACACAGGTATATCTATCTTGAAGGCCGTCGTTGGAAAACCAGCTCCGCTCTGCCAGAACGATATAGAAATTATGACATGTACAACTCAAGAAAAGTAGTTATCAACGAGAATAAACCTTATCTGCGAGATCAGGCATACAGGACAAAATATGCAGTAGCTACTGAAAGATCCGATCAACAATCAATCAGAGATAGTCACGATTCAAAATATTTTGTGAATAAAAATCATCCCGAACATTCTAAATGGCAGGATAACCAGAAAAAACAGGGAAACCGGAAACAAGATAACTCCCATAAGTAAGCTTAATCCTTTCAATGTGTGAATGATGTAACTTAATTCCTGATACTATAACATACATTTATTTTAGAAGGTCCTGTCCTAAACAGGACCTTTTTTTGTATTGATAATTCAATTTACTCAAAAATAATATTTCGGTGCTCTGCACCTCTATTTTTTACTTAACTAATTTCTACAAATATTTCGGTGCTCTGCACCTTTATTGTATGCCATTAAAACTAATCTGCAATTTTGATTAAGTACTGAGCCATTATGCCGTTGTGCCGTTGTGCCGTTGCTCCTTTACAATAGAGCATGTAAATAATGTAACTTTTTATCATAATTATATAACGGTTTTGCTAGAGGCTTCCTTTACCTTTCGTCACTATTTTTAACAAAAATGAAATGAAAAAAGTTGGAATTATTATTTTAGTCCTTGGATTACTATTAACCATTTTTACAGCAATTACTTTTTTTACCAGGGAGAAGGTAGTTGATATCGGTAGTCTTAAAATCACTGCAAATAAACCACATCATCTCAGCTGGTCACCGCTTATCGGTATTGCTGTAATGGGAGTCGGTGGCGTTGTTATATTGATGTCTCCTAAAAAATAAGAGACTTTCTTAAGCTGAATGGGGCCATTTACCAAAGCAACTTTTATCAATTGAAATATTAATAATCTATGAAGGTATTATTAATTTTCCCCCTATACCCTGCTTCCTTCTGGAGTTTCAAATATGCTTTACGCTTTATCTCCAAAAAAGCGGCGGTTCCGCCCCTTGGCCTGATAACCATATCTGCAATGCTGCCCGGATCGTGGCAAAAGAAACTTGTTGACATGAATGTATCATCACTCCGTACGAGCGATATCCTCTGGGCTGATTATGTTTTCATAAGCGCCATGTATATCCAAAAAGAGTCCGTAGCCATAATCATTGAATTGTGTCAGAAACATAAAGTCAAAATGGTTGCCGGCGGTCCTCTCTTTACACAGGAATATGAGAATTATCCGCAAATCGATCATTTTATTCTGAATGAAGCAGAAATTACACTTCCACCATTTTTAAAAGATATTGAAACCGGAAAGTGTCCTCAAAAAATATATAAAACCGGTGAATATGCTGATATAAAATTAACACCGGTGCCAGACTACCACTTGTTGTCAATGAAGGACTATGCTTTTATGAATTTCCAGGTTTCACGCGGATGTCCCTTTTCATGCGATTTTTGCGAAATTACTACACTGCTCGGGCACAAAGTAAGAATGAAAGAAACCGGTCAGATTTTGAAAGAACTCGATATGCTATATAAGCTTAATTGGCGGGGTCCCGTAGTTGTTGTCGATGATAATTTTATCGGAAACGAAAAAATAGTCAAAACCATCCTGCTTCCCGCCATGAAAAAATGGATGCAACTGCATAAGTATCCATTTGTTTTTAATGCTGAAACATCTGTTAATCTGGCGGATGATGATGAGCTTATGACTTTAATGGTTGAGGCAGGATTTACTTCTACTTTTGTTGGTATCGAAACTCCCGATGAAAAGTCTCTTCAGGACTGCAATAAGAAACAAAACGTAAACAGGGATCTGCTCCAGAGTGTAAAAAAAATGCAAAATGCCGGGCTCCAGGTTTCTGGCGGATTCATTGTGGGTTTTGACAGCGACACCCCGGCTGTTTTTCAACGGCAGATAGATTTTATACAACAAAGCGGAATTGTTGCTGCAATGGTCGGTTTGCTAAATGCTCCTAAGAACACAAAACTTTACAAACGACTTGAAGCAGAAAACAGATTGACCACTGAAGCTACCGGGAATAATTGCGATTCATCGATGAACTTTGTCCCTAAAATGAACTCAGATGACCTTATGGAAGGTTATAAGAAGATAATTCATGATATCTATGCCACGAAACCTTATTATACAAGGATCCGTCGGTTTCTTATAAATTTCAAACGAGTTCATGGAAAACAAATGAAAATCGAATTTTTCCATGTTGGTGCTTTCTTCAAATCAATTATTATAATCGGTATACTTAATAAAGGAAGAGGAGAATACTGGAAACTTATGATCTGGACACTTTTCAGACGACCCGGATTAATAATAGACGCAATAACCTTCGCGGTGTATGGTTATCATTTCCAAACAATATACGGACTAAGAAACAGCCGTCGTACTTAAACCCGTTATACCTTAGTGCCGTTGCTACGTTGCGCCTTAATGTGTGAATGATGTAACTTATTGCTTTAGTTATGTAACAGTTCCTTCAAATAATCGACTAACCTTTGTGTTGTTCACTTCTTCTTACTACTAAAAATTAATTATGAAAAAAAACAAAGAGACATTTAATGAATTTCAGAATAAATTTAATAATAAACCAAAAATGAAAAAGAATGAAAAATTGCAAAATGAAATCCATTATGCAATAAGTCGGAAACCATTATTGAATATTCGGGAAACTGGTGTTTCTGCAAGAGTGGGAAAATACATAAAAATATTCAGTTACATGTTCTTACTGACAGGTATTGGATTAGTCTTCAACTCGTGTATGGGTGGTTATGTTGCATCAGAGCCGTCATATGTGGATTATGCAAGACCACAAAGGCAATACGATAACCAGATCTGGATTGACGGTGACTGGGGCTGGAATAACCAGACACATGTATATATACAAAAGGCAGGTTACTGGGACAGACCAAGACAGGGTCAGACATATATTAAAGGTAACTGGCAGACAACCCAGCGCGGAAAATCGTGGACAAAAGGCTACTGGCAGAAAGATAGCCGGCAGAAAGGTAATCAGCAGAAAAATAACAGACAGACTGATAATCAGCAGAGAAATAACAGGTAGTGATGACTACAACCGGCAATTGAATTGAATATCCAAAATTCATACGGAGTTCAACAATAAATTTAAGCTGTTTTAACGTAATTGTTGTTCTCGTACGAAGGTCTGAAGTATATTGAATGAAGCCAGATGCCCTAAAGGTATCTGGCTTCTGCCTTTGATTAAAATTCAATATAATTCATAAAATATGTAAATCATATAAACTTGATTTGTAATTGTGTAACACTTCTATTGTAGTAACACTCTACCTTTGTCGAAAATAGTTTCAATAAATCAATTATTATGTCAGAAAGATAATGAAACTCTATATTAAAAATATGGTATGCAATAGATGCAAAGCAACAGTTGAATCACAACTTGACAAATTGGGCATTTTGTATTTTTCAGTGGAGATAGGTGAAGTGAGTATAGCGGAAAAACTTACCCAGGTACAGCATAATAAACTACGTACAGAGTTGAAACGAACCGGGTTTGAATTGATAGACGATAAAAGGAATGATCTTATTGAGAACCTGAAAAAGGCAATTGTTGATCTTGAAAGGTATTCAGATGAAGATCTGAATACCAGTTACTCGGATTTTATCAGTATGCGAGTAAATGACAGCTTCATTTCTCTGAACACACTCTTTTCAGAAATACAAGGTATTACTATTGAAAAATATATAATCAAGCAAAAAATTGAACTGGTAAAAGAATTGCTCGAACAAAACAATTTCAACATTACTGAAATTGCAGTCAAAATGCATTATAGCAGCGTATCACAATTATCCAGCCAGTTTAAGAGCATAACAGGTCTTACCCCACTTCATTTTAAACAGCTCCGTCATATTAGTTTCAATAACCCGGCGATTAATTGAAAATAATAAACCATTATTATGAATACAAAACAGCTCGGACATACTAAGGGCCTGAAACTATCAAATAAAAGAGGTCACAGTAAGGACGAAAGTTCAAAATCACCGGAGAAGTCATCTGCCGCTTCCAATAGCGGGTCATTGTCTGAAAAAAAGCTTTTATCGCAGTTACGGGAAATGGAAGAGCTCAATGCCAGTTTGGAAATATTGGTCGAACAACGTACAAGTAAGCTGGTTGAAATTGTCTCCACAAATGGAAAATTCCTGTCTATAATAGCACACGACTTAAGGAGCCCTTTCAGCTCAATCATAGGTATCCTGGAATTATTGAAGCTTAGCCTCAAAGAATTTAATAAAGACGAAATTGCAGAATATGTAGACATAGTATATAATTCAGCTAATAACACTTTAATTCTGCTTGATAACCTGCTGGTATGGGCTGTTTCTCAAAATAAAGAGAAAAACTTTAAACCGGTTAAAATTAATCTGTACGATTTATTAAGAGAAGAAATTGAAAGTCTTAAAACTTTAGCCAGTCAGAAACAAATTACTTTGAAACATTTAATTAAACCCGATTTGAATGTCGCAGCAGATCTTCAGATGGTTAAAACTATACTCAGGAACCTGATCAGCAATGCTATAAAATTTACAAATATTAATGGCGAAATCATAGTGAATGCCACCGAACTCAAACAATTTGTCGAAGTGGAAGTAAAAGACAATGGTATTGGAATTTCAGCTGAAAACCAGAAAAAACTTTTCCAAATCGACACATTTCATTCTACGCCGGGCACTCATGATGAAAAAGGCACCGGGTTAGGTCTTTTACTATGTAAAGAATTTGTAGAGCTGCACGGGGGAAATATTCTAATAGACAGCGAAGCAGGCAAAGGGAGCATATTTTCATTCACCTTACCGCATTATATATAGTCTGACGCTGCACATCCGGATTTTCAGATACCTGTAAATTATGCAACATTTTAACGGAATTTTGTAACAATTTAATATTTGAAAACATTGATTTTTATAGCATCAACACAACAAAACAGAACGATGGGAAGTTCGATTATTAATCATCCTGAGACAAGGTTGACTGCCAATGGATTATTAAGAAAATATCTAATAGGATTCGTTTTAATTCTTTTTTATAACGGGGTTATGGCAAATGCCCCCCTGGCTTCGAAACAACAGATAGGGATGTTCAAAAACTCTAAAACCTGTGTTGTATTTGAAGATGGGATTACATTCTATAATGGCTACATAAAGGATGCAGTTCAGAAATATTGGAAATCTAACGACTATGAGTTTATCGACCAGAAAGAATTTGAGAAACGGCGGACCGACTCAAAGTATTCTTTTATAGTCCTTATGGATGAAGCTTTAGATAAGGATCCGGGAGGTGTAAAATACAGCTACATAAACCTCGTACTGGGGGATGCTTCGGATATTTTAACCCGGATGCCTGAATTCTGCAGCGTACCTATTTCATATTCAGGAGATAATGGCACTGATTATGAGTATGTTATACCTATAATTATCAAATTCATCCAATTACATGTAAAAAATCTTGAGAAAGATCGTTTCCCTATTTCGTTAAATGGATTGAAATACTATAACAAAAGAGGTTTTAAAGACAAAGTCTTGTTATTGAATAAAGAAAAAATAGCTCCAAATGCAGATTCTCCCGGGATAATTAAAAACATATACCCATATTATGTTAAACTGCTTACTACCGCAGAAATTCAGGAGGAACTCACCAGGAATCCTCCAAATACATTAATGCATTTTCATGTAGGACCACCAAAGGATGCAGGAGCTGGTAAATGTTTTGAGATGATATTTGATAATGAAGGTAAAATGTATTATTACAATTCAAGGAAGATCACCAATGATAATCCGGATGGTTTTAATGTAAAAGATTTTAATAACATCAGGTAAAGGAATTTTATTGAAAATAAATTACAAAATCAATGAAAATACTAATAATTGGATTTCTTGTACTATTCGGATGGTCAGCGCTTTCGACTCATTTTTATGTATGTAATGTTAAAGGATTGTGTAATGATCAGCTCACCTCCCCGATCGACAAAGCCGCTAATAAAGAGGTTACCACCATTGACACGTTAAATAAACCCATCAAGGTTGAACTGCCAGCTATTCCTGATATTAAATTGATATACTTCGAATTTGATAAATCAGAATTTAATTCAGAAACCATAACTGAAAAATATTTAAATGAATCAAAAAAATACCTGAATCAGAACATACAATCCAGTCTTAGTATTACAGGCCATACTGACGCAACCGGATCTGATGGGTATAATCAGGCTCTGGGTTACCGCAGAGCTCAAAGTGTACAGCATTATTTTGTGAGTAATGGGTTTGCTGCAAATAAGATTATAATAGAATCAAAGGGCGAAAAAGATCCAGTTGATAATAATGGAACAGAAACAGGAAGAGCAGCTAACAGGAGAGCAGTAATAACAATTAAACATTAATATCATGAATACTTTGACAATTCTTTTGGCACAGACTAAAAGTGAGGCAACTCTTGAAATAATTCTCATGTTGCTTGGTTCTGCAATAATTGGGTATATAACGGCCTGGTTGTATTATAAGTCCGTTTATGAAAAGAGGATTAAAGTTATTGAAACCGAAAAACACGAATTGAATAACAGTATTGTCAATCTTGATTCTGAAATATTCAATCTGAAAAAAAGCCTTAATGTTAAAGACGAAGAGATTGAACATCTTAAACTGGAAATCAACGCTCTTAAAGCACTTCACGCAGAAGCTGTTCATGAAACAGACGATATGACGTTAAAAAACAAAAGAAACGAACAATTGCTTTATGAAAAAGATGAGGCCCTGGTTAATATTGCACAGCGAAAACACCTGCTCGATTATAAAAGTTTTGGAGTTGCTTCAGAGTCAGAAAAGGATGATCTGAAAATGATCAGCGGTATTGGTCCTTTTATCGAGGAAAGACTACATGCATTGGATATTTATACATTCCGGCAAATAAGCAAATTCACTCCTCAGGATGTTAACACGATCAATGACGCTATTGAATACTTTTCGGGAAGAATCGAAAGGGACGAATGGGTAGCTCAGGCACAGGAACTTGTTCGCGCTGACGATCTGAGGATTGATCTGTTTAAACGAATAAGTGAAAGAAAGTCCGTGATTTATTATAACAGAATAGGTATTGCCAAAAAAGAAGAAGCAGATGATCTGACCATTATCAGCGGAATTGGAGGATGGATACAGGAAAAGCTTAACGCTCTTGATATATATACCTTCCGACAGATCAGCAATTTCACTAAGGAAGATATTGTTTCTGTTACAGATGCAATTGAATATTTCCCGGGCAGAATTGAAAGAGATGAGTGGATAGATCAGGCACGGGAACTTATAAGGATCGCAGGTAAAAAATCTGAACTTCTTAAGCGTATACGCGACAGGAAAGGAAGAATTTACTATGACCGGCTAGGTATTGCCCATAAATATGAGGCAAATAATCTCACCCTTATTGACGGACTCGGATTATGGGTTGAGGAACGATTAAATACCCTGGGCATATATACCTTCAGTCAGATCAGCAAACTAACCCACGCCGACATTGAGACTATAACAGAAGTACTTGAGATAATCCCGGGTCGCATTGAGCAGGATAAGTGGGTAGAGCAGGCACGCGAACTTGTTAAAAAAGATATTCACAAACCATTATTGATCCCGTAATCATAAAAATATATATCTTAGATTTTTTTTTACTGGAAAAATATTTAAATATTTAAATTGTGAAGCAAGGAGAGACTAAATCGAATATAACTTTAATAGAAAAACATTCAGACTCTGATAACATTTTGTTCCCGATAGTAGGTATTGGTGCCTCAGCCGGTGGTCTGGAGGCTATGGAACAGTATTTGGGTAATGTCCCTGAAAATAGCGGCATGGCATATGTTGTAGTACAACATCTCGATCCTACCCATAAAGGTATGTTACCTGAGTTGCTTCAGCGGATCTCGAAAATGAAAGTATTCCAGGTAAAAGACCGCATGGTTGTAATACCTAACTGCATCTACGTCATTCCGCCGAATAAAATCATGTCCATATCAAAAGGGGTACTTCATTTGCAAAAGCCAATACAAGAAAGAGGATATCGTCTTCCGATAGATTTCTTCTTTCACTCGCTTGCTGAAGACCGGAAAGAACTTGCTGTTGGTCTTATTCTTTCAGGTATGGGCTCGGACGGCAGCATGGGTATACGTACCATAAAAGAAAAAAACGGAATAGTAATGGTGCAGGTTCCGGAAAATGCGAAATTCGACAGTATGCCGCGTAATGCCATCGATTCGGTTACAGTTGATATTGTGGCTCCGGCAAATGAACTGCCGCGCAGGCTAACAGAATTCTTTAAACATATTCCGTTCCTTAGAACTGACACTGATATAGAGATCAAAGACAAAAGTTCACTTGAAAAAATTGTCAATATGCTCCGGACATATACCGGTAATGACTTTTCGTTATATAAAAAAAATACTGTATACCGTCGTATTGAACGGCGCATGGCTATACATAAAATTGACAAGATTGCTTCCTACGTAAATTTTCTGACTGAAAATCCTAAAGAAATTGAGATCCTTTTTAAGGAATTATTGATTGGTGTGACTAATTTTTTCCGTGATACTGTAGTATGGGAAAATTTGAAAGAAACGATCTTGCCCGATATCATAACAAAACTCCAGGCAGGTTCAATACTCCGTGCATGGGTACCCGGATGTTCAACCGGCGAAGAGGCATACTCATTAGCAATAGTGTTTAAAGAAGTTCTTGAAAAAATAAATCCGTATGGAGGTTTTTCTTTACAGATATTTGCGACAGATCTTGATAATGAAGCAATTGAGATTGCGAGAAAAGGTATTTTCCCTGAAAGTATTGCTGCAGATATATCACCGGAACGTCTGAAACGATTTTTCCTGAAAACTGGCGAAGGCTATTTTATAAATACAGAAATAAGGTAGAAAGTTGTATTTGCTCATCATAATGTTATAATGCATCCTCCTTTCACCAAGATAGATATCCTCTCTTGCCGTAACCTGCTCATTTATATGGAACCAGAGCTGCAAAGAAAGATGATCGGGCTGTTTTACTATAGTCTCAACCCTGAAGGAATAATGCTCCTGGGTAGTTCCGAAACTCTGGGAACTCAAAGTCATCTTTTTACTCCTGTGGATTTGAAATTGAAAATTTTTAAACGAACCGTTACTCTCCTTACTCCTGAGTTATTTGAGTTTCCTTCTTCAGTATCCAAGACAAAAGAAGCCAGTTATGCAAAAGGGATCCCCTACCCTTCTGCCGGAAATATTCAGACTCTTGCCGATCAGCTGTTATTGCAAAATTATTCACCGTCCGCAGTTCTTGTGAATGAAAATGGCGATATTATATACATCAGCGGCCATACAGGAAAATATCTCGAACCTGCTGTTGGCAAAGCAAATATGAATATTTTTGCTATGCTGCGCGAAGGATTACGTAACGAATTTCCTATTGCTTTCCGAAAAGCAATATTAAAAAAGGAACTTGTGGTTTTGCGTAATATCAATGTGGGTACAAATGGCAGTTCACAAACCTTAAATGTGAACATTCAATGGATAAATAAACCTGAACCTCTGAAGGGTATGTTACTGATAACCTTCACTGATTTACTTGAAATTACCACCTCTAAATTAGAGGCACAAAAAGAAAAGAAGACTCTGAATAATGCCAGGCAAATGGAGCTGGAGAAAGAGTTAAAATACGCACGGGAAAAAATCCAGGATACTCTTGAAGAAATGCAGACCTCACAGGAGGAGTTAAAGTCAACGAATGAGGAATTGCAATCTACCAATGAAGAACTACAGTCGACCAATGAAGAACTTATGAGTTCAAAAGAAGAGATGCAAAGTCTTAATGAAGAACTTCAGACTTTAAATGCTGAATTGCTGTCAAAAATTGAGGACTTTACTCGCGTAAACAATGATATGAAAAACCTTCTCAACAGCACTGATATCGCTACTCTGTTTCTCGACAAAATGCTGAACATCCGGCGGTTTACTGACCAGGCGGTCAAAATATTTAAACTTATAAAAAGTGATATCGGAAGGCCCATTACTGACCTGGTATCTGACCTTATTTACACCGAATTATCAGATGATGCTCTCAAAGTTCTTAAGACACTTGTGTTTATAAAAAAACAAATACCTACTACAGACGGACGATGGTATTCTATTCGTATTATGCCATATCGTACACTGGACGACAAAATAGACGGTGTTGTCATAACTTTTTTCAACATTTCCGATCTTAAAGATGTGGAATTAAAACTTCATGAAACAGAACAGATGAATCATCTCCTCATGAGTACATCTTCAGAAATTATTATTAAATTGTCGGCTGATTTGAAAATTCTAGCAGTTAATCCGGCTGCAGAACAGTATTTAGGAAAAAACCAAGAGGAGTTGGTAAACAAGAATTATATTCAGATGTTTATTCCTGAATCATTAAGGAAAAAGACCGAAAAGGAAATGAAAAAGATATTGAATGACAGGCAGGATACCAGATTTAAGATGCAGTTAATAAAATCAGGAGGTAATAAAATTGAGGCTGACTGGTCTGTATTGGTGCTGCTCGATAATTTTAAAGTACAGAGTGGAATGATCTTATCATTTAAAAAATCAGAACAAAATGAATAAAGAAAAACGGAATTTTACGGATGATCAGATGCTTCGGAGAAATGCAGAAGAATTACTGAAAAAGAAGCAGAATAAATTGGATAAGCTCGTCAATGAAACTGACTCTGTCAAGCTGCTTCATGAACTTCAGGTTCACCAGATAGAATTGGAAATGCAGAATGAAGAACTGATACATGCGAACGAGACAGCAGAAACAGCTCTAAAAAAATATACCATGCTGTACGATTTTGCACCAATGGGCTATTTTACGCTTGATCCTGACGGAAGTATATATGAGCTGAACTTTACAGGTGCCGAAATGCTGAGGGATAAACGATTCAGCCTTGTAAACAGCAACTTTAAGATTTTTATTTCCGAAGAGTCACGACCCGTATTTGACAAGTTTTTCAGTAAAGTTTATTCCAAAAAAGGCAAAGAAGCATGTGAAGTGAAGCTTGGTTATAATGGTAATCCTCTCTGTTCAGTTTATATGGAAGGGGTTGTTACAGGTGATAACAAGCAATGCCTTTTATCGGTAGTCGATATTACAGGCTTCAAAAAGTAGAATTACTCTCCGGGTTCACCAGTACCCAAACTCATTTAGCTATATAAACTAAATGAGCTTTTTTATTACAGTAAAGTTGGCGGTATGTCAAATTTTCCGATCTTTATTGGGTATGCATTTAATACTATTTAAGATCAACATTCAATCCATTTAAGACAATATGAAAATAGTTTTGTTTATCTTTCTGATTATATCCGGTTCTTTGATGTCATCTCAGGATATCCAGGTTCCATTGTTAAAAAATAATTATTCCAGATGCACATCATATGAAGAGCTGACAGCATTTATACATCAACTCGACGAGAGTTCCTGTTTACTTAAGGTGGAAACTATAGGCCAATCAGTTGATGGTCGCAATTTATATGCAATGAAGTTTTCTTCAGGAGAATTCGGAAAAGATTCCTCTAAAATCAAAGTTCTCTTATTTGCCCAGCAACATGGAAACGAACAATCCGGGAAAGAAGGTGCCCTACTCCTCGCAAAAGAACTGTTAAAACCTGAAAATCATTACCTGTTTGACCATCTTGATGTTGCAATTGTTCCACAGATGAATCCCGATGGTTCTGAAATTAATAAGAGGCTCAACGCGAATAAGGCAGACCTTAACCGTAATCATCTGGTGCTTACCGAGCCTGAGACTATTGCTTTACATCACTTTTTTGATAAATATCTTTTTGAGGTCACGATGGATGTTAATGAATATTATCCATATGGGGAAACCTGGAAGAAATTCGGATGCATGGTTAATTCTGACGAACTGATTGGTCCGGTAAACAACCCCAATATTTCCGGAAATATAAAGGAGCTGTCGAATCTGAGTTTTCTTCCCTTTATGAAGAAATACCTCACCGACCAACATTTTACCAATTTTATTTACAGTCCCGGAGGTCCTCCCGGGATCAGTTATATCCGTCATAGTACATTTGATATTAATGACGGACGGCAGAGCTTTGGGATCCTGAATTCATTATCATTTATCCAGGAAGGGATAAACGGCAAAGATTCAAATATCGAAAACATTAAACACCGGGCTGAAGGCCAGATGACAGGTATGAGATGTTTACTCGAGTATTCTTTCATTAATAAAGATAAAATAAAAAGTATGGTTGCCGGAGACCGTCGGGAATTAGAAGGCATGGCGTCTGGTATTAAAATCTCAATCCAATGTGAGCATGCAAGAAACAGCGAAAAACTGTATCTTCCGGTTCATTCATATTTTTCCGGTACAGATTCCATACTTACGGTTGCTGATTATCGTCCTGTTGTCAGGTCATTATATGATGTTACCTGTCCTGAAGGCTATCTGGTACCAAAAAAGCTTAATGAGGTTACCGAATGGATAGTCAGACACTCACTCAAACAGGAACTTGCCCATTTGACTCCGGCAGATAAAATTGAACAATACGAGGTAGAATCTATTGATTCAATTGACTTTGAAGGAGATATAATTGTAAATCCAAAAGTAACAACAAAAGATCCGGAGCCTGATATTTCAATAGCGGATTATATTTATATACCCACATCCCAATTGAAAGGAAACATGATTGTTATTGCACTTGAACCCAAGTCAATGCTGGGTCTTGTGACGTATAAACAATTTGCGAATTTGCTTAAGGCCAGAGAGAGATTTCCCATTCTTCGTGTAGTTAAAAAAAGTAATCATATTAAATAAACTCACTATAAAAAAACGTTATGCGAATCGACCGGATTGAACTCAGACATATAAAAATGGTACTTGTTAAACCAGGAATTGGCGTTGAAGTGAACATGAATATGCTTGAGAAGGTAACCGTGAGAAGTGAAGAATTCAAAGGATAAAATATTAGATATGCATAAGCCCGGTAAGTATGTGATAAAATGAGACATTTGAAAAGATTCATCAGTTCGACATTTAAATTACTCGTTACATTATTAGTTTTTCTTATTGCAGGTCAAAAAGTTGACTCGCAAACTACAATTCAGAGAACTCAGCTGACGATTGATCAGTTAATTGACCAGTTAGAACGCAAATACCCACTTCAGTTTTATTACAAACCCGAATGGTTTGAAAACAGAACCTTCAATCCAACAATTCTCAATTTATCCTTTAACGAGACGTTAGATCAAATTCAAACGGTGGCGCAAATATCTGTAATTACA
>Ga0209746_1000788_pt1 | contig 15768 bp, 13 predicted proteins | sample BarGraNGADG00211_3_FD_184496 | JGI IMG/M metagenome (GOLD analysis project Ga0209746, IMG submission 184496) | Arctic peat soil microbial communities from Barrow, Alaska - Barrow Graham LP Ref core NGADG0011-211 (SPAdes) (version 2) | ecosystem: Environmental > Terrestrial > Soil > Wetlands >... | reverse complement strand
TCTTGATGCGTGGTGGGCGAGTGGCAAGTGTCCCTGGAAAGGGAAAACGGAAGCCCTGCTGGAGTACTGCATCAGTTTAAATGAAAGCCAGCGTAAAACAGTTCTGGAGATAGGTCTTCAAAGCCCTTCACCGGTGCGCCATACGCTTGATGCCGGTGGTCGGCTGGGCCTGAAAGAAGGTTTTAATACGCCTTTCTATCCAATAGTACTGATATGTAATACACCCATGCAGGAAGGCCTGGATCTGCACCGCGAGTGCACTCGCCTCATTCACCACGACCTCTGCTGGAATCCAGCCAAGATTGAACAAAGGGTCGGGCGCCTGGACAGAATTGGCAGTAAGGTCAACCGAGACCGTGCCGTAAACTCAGACGCAAAGCTTGACCTGTATTACCCGCTGATTTCAAGGACAATTGACGTGCACCAGTATGAGGTCGTCAAGCAAAGGCAGAAATGGCTTGAGTTCTTACTCGGCAGGCCGCCGGAGTTCCTGCATGAGCCTTTTGGAGAGGTGGAGTTCCGTCCATTGCCAAGCGCAATACAGTATCTCCTCGCAATCGACCTCGGGCCGAAACAGTTGCCTCAGGCCTGAATGGAAACGAGAGACGCTGTATCCCAAGGCGGTTTCTCGCCATTCCGCACCAGCACCAAGGTCATTGTTGCACTCGTTAATTGACATTCTCGATAACGATTATGACATCTGCTCAGGAAGCCACAATATGATGTGACACCCTCCTGCTACGCTATGAGCAGGAGGGTAATTGCTATGAGAGAAGGCGGATACGAGAAGATACGGGGCTTCCTCGAGTTCACCGAGGCGTTCCCGACCGAGGAAGCGTGCCGGTCTCACCTCTTCTTGCGCAGGTGGCCCAACGGATTCGCCTGTCCCCGCTGCGGGGGCGTGGAGTACTACCACATCTCCAGTCGCGATCTCTACGAGTGCGCCTACTGCTCCTACCAGGCGTCCCTCACCGCCGGAACCATAATGGAGAAGACCCAGACGCCCCTTCGGGCCTGGTTCTGGCTTATCTTCCTCATGGCGAACATGAAGACGGGGGTCTCCATCCTGGGGGCGGCCAGGCTGATCGGCATCTCCTACAAGCGCGCCTGGCTCATCTCCCACAAGATAAGGGCCGCCATGGGGCAGAGGGACGAGCGCTACAGGCTCACCGGCCTCATCGAGCTGGACGACAGCTACTTCGGCAGCTCCAAGAGTGGGAAGAGGGGAAGGGGAGCAGAGGGCAAGACGCCGGTCCTTATCGGGGTGAGCGTGGGAGAAAAAGGCCCCGTTCACGCACATATGCGGGTCCTCGACCGCGTGAAAGCGGACGAGATCAAGGAAGTAGCCGGCCAGACCGTTGACGCCGGGTCCAGTGTCAAGACCGATGGGCTCAACTCCTACAGAAGCGGGCTCTCCGGTTTCGAGCACGACCGAACGGTCCTGGGGAGCGGACCGGCCGCGTCCGAGAAGCTCCCCTGGGTGCACATCGTCATCGCCAACGTGAAGGGTATGCTCAGGGGTGTCCATCACGGTGTTTCTCCCAGGCATCTCCAACCGTACCTCTCCGAGTTCTGCTGGCGCTTCTCCCGCCGGCACTTTGAGGGCGAGCTCTTCGACCGACTTCTCTGGGCCTGTATCACGGGCGGTGATCCGCTCACCTGGGCACAACTGGTCGGTACTTCCTGACTATCCGCCCCGCCCGGTCCAACACAGGTCCCAATACTGGCTTCGACACCATGCCTGCCGTCAAGATCGCTCTCCTGTCCCCTTTGCCTCACCGCCAGTCAACGCACGCAGACTGCGGCCATCGGCCACTGGCACAACATGTGCTAACCTCCTGAGCAGATGTCATAATCGTATTCTCGATTGCCGTTATCTTTGCTGCGTCATATGGCACCAATGTGCTCGATAAGGGGCCTTATCGAGCCCCCCAAGTTATGCGCACGATAACAGGCCTTATCGTGCACATGTTTCCAATTAACCGGAAAGCAAGCCGGGAAATGTCAGAATAAACATAGAAAGAATGATGGCTGCACGATAACAAGCGGATAGATCTCCGGGCCGGGACTGACTCGACTCCGCCGTCCGCTTCCTCCCAGTGCCGTCCGGTTCTACAATCATACACGGTCTTCGCCTGTTTTCCCTTAAGGGGGTTCCGCCGGCGCGTTCGTTCGTGGAAGAATAAACAGAGAAGAGAGGGGGAAGAACATGAAGAGATTCGGTAACGCGGTAATCTTCGAGAACCTGAAAGAGATGGTCGACCCGGCGCATACGGCGCTGGTCCTCTGGGACTGCCAGAACGCGCTGGTGGACAACATCTTTAACACGGGTGAGTTCGTCGGCAACGTGGGCAGGCTGCTCGAGGCCGCGCGCGGCAGGGGCGTGCCTGTCGTCTACACGCTCATAACGCCGCTGCCGCAAGGGTACCTGTCCGCGTTCCGCACCTTCCAGATGATGAAGCGGTTCGGTGTAGACGACCCGTCCAAGATGCCGCCGTTCATGCAGCCGGGCAGCAGCCAGGCTGAGGTCCACGCAGCGCTCGCCCCGGCCGAGGAAGACGTCCTCCTTAACAAGCACAGCGCAAGCATCTTCTTCGGGACATACTTCGAGCAGTTGATGCGCTCGCGGGGAATAACTACCCTCCTGTTCACCGGCATCGCCACCGAGTACGGGGTCGAGCACAGCGCGCGGGAGGCCGGCATACGCGACTTCTACCCCGTGGTTGTCTCCGACGGGGTCTCATCCCAGGACAGGGAAATGCACGAGACAGCGCTCAAGGTGATGCAGCTGATCTGCATCGTGGCCTCGACCGATGAGGTCCTCTAGCAGTGGGCATAGCGAGGTGGAGTTAAAATGGCACAGATGACGCCCGAGATGATGGAGCTCATGAACGAGATGGCGGCACCCTACCTCGCCACCTGTTCGAAGGACTGGGTGCCGAATGTGGTGCCATGCGGCTCGACCAGGGCCGTCAGCCCCGACACGGTACTCATCACCGCGCTCCACCTGGACAAGACGCTTGCGAACATCGAGGAGAACCCCCGCGTGGCCGTGGTCTTCAACAGTGTCCTTGGGAGGAAAGGCTAGTCCCCGGCCGGCGTCAAGGGCTGGCAGGTGAAAGGCACGGCCAGCTTGGCCAGGTCCGGCGAGTTTTTCGAGCGCGCACGTGAAGGCGATGCCAAGCGCTTCGGCGAGGAGGCCGGCAGCAGGGTGAAGGCGGCCGTGGTCATCAAGGTCGAGGAGATATACGATATCGCGCTCGGCAACCCACGCAAGCGGGTAGACTGACACTGGTCGTCCCTAAGTGCACGATAAGGGGACTTATCGAGCGCTTCACTTCGCTCCTTTGTCCCCGAAGAAGTAGCTCGCGGACTCGTGATCAGCGCGGACATCGAACCGTAGTTGATAGCTTCGACCAAGCGTTTCCGCTGCCGGTACCCGGTCAGTTATCGAAGCTCGGCCTGAACTCGGGCGGGATTTCCGCGGTCGCTGTCCCGGCGGAGCACTCCGGTATGGCCAGCACCAGGTTGTGCATCCGCTCGTAAGGCACGGTAACGAAGACGATACCGCTGTCGTAGCCCTGGGCCCGCCTGGCAGTCCAGTCGCCAAGCGTCAGGTTCGTGCGGCCGGTGACCAGTGGATAGGCGATAGCCGAGTGGCACATGGAGCCGGAGACCTCGGGCCGTGCTGGGATGCCGTCCCAGTAGATATCCAGTGTCAGGATGCGGCATGCCTGCTCTGCATTGCACATGAACAGCACAAGGTCCGGACGGATGGGCGCGTCCTCCAAGGGACCGATGAAGATACGCTCGCTGAGACCAGTCGGCGGCGGCGAGCCCAGTTCTTCCATCCGGAGGAACGATGTGACTGACGCTGTGAGCTTCTCGCCCTTGGTCAGGAAGTTCTGAAGCGTCCTGCGCGGCTTGCCTTGCGGCGGTGCCGTCAGCCCGCAGTGGAATGAGCCGCCGCCGCAGCCGGAGTTCTCGATGTCGATCAGTGAGGACCTTCCCTCGCCTGCAATCTTCATCGCGCGGCAGATGTACATCTTCTTGGGCCGCGGGACATCCGGCTCCTCGTTGGTGAACGTCACGGCCACCGGTTTCTTCTCAAACCCCAGCAGCTCGTCAAGCGCCGATGATTCCTCTGCCCATTTAGTGCTCAATTCAATACCTCCCATCATGGTCGGCGGGTGTGGTCGTAAAGTTGTCTTCTGCCTAGAGCTTAATGGTGACACCAGGCTTGAGGACCACCACTGGAACCTCAGGCTTCCACGCCTCGAGTTCGTTATCTTGAAGCACTTTGCCCCTGGCCTGGTAGTGGATAGGGATCACGAGCGAGGGTCCTACTTCGGCTGCAAGAAGAGCCGCATCTTCCAGGTCCATTCCGTGCTTTCCGAGCAGTGGGTACGCCGAGCAGGAAACCTGCAGTAACGCAACGTCTAGCCTGAACCGCTTCAAGGCCTCCGCAAGCGCAGATTCGCGGCGCGTGTCCCCCGAGAAGTAGATGTCCTTTTCACCTTCGACGACGAAGCCAACAGCATCTGCTGCAAACAGGTGGAAAGCAGGAACTGCGTTTATGGTGACCCCTTTGAAGTCTACCCTGTCACCTGGTTTTACCACTATGACTTTGTAGAGCCTGTATGTAGAAGCCTTCCGGGCAGCTTTCTCAGAGCCGATGACAGGCGTTCCCAGGCTGCGGGCGAGCATAATCGCGGATTTGGACCAATGATCCAGGTGGTTGTGCGAGACCAGCATAAGGTCTATCCGTTCAAGAAGTTCGGGGTCTGCCGCCATCGGTACCCCCCGGAGGAACTCGAAGTTTCCACACCAGGGGTCTGTCAGAATGCGGAGTCCCGAGATCTCTAAGAGAAGGGTACTATTTCCCAGAAGGGTTATCTCCACAGCTCACCTGTCATGCCCATAATGGTCCCAATTACTTTCACTGCTTAACACACTATTTCACACCCGATCGAGGAGTTAAAGGAAGCCAACAATAATGCTATTTATTGTACGCAAATGCACCTCGGAGATTGGTGTACTTGTATCGAACTATCCCATTCTGAAGGCACAATCCTCTTGGACATCGGATTACCTCTCTCGGAGGACTCTGCCCCGGTTGACCCTAGCGGTACCGCCCTCGATGCGGTCGTTGTAAGCCACCCCCACCAAGACCACTATGGCCTGTTGGAGTCTTTGCAGGAAGAGGTACCAGTATACGTTGGTTAGCTCAGTGGTGAGCTCATCAATGCTTCCCGTATCTTCACCGGACAGGACCCGCTTCGGAATGACTTCCGCTACTTCGAGGCCTGGAGACCTTTTGAGTCCGCCGGCTTCAAGGTCACGCCTTACCTGATTGATCATTCTGCTCCAGACGCGTATGCCTTCTTGGTAGAAGACTCCGATCATCGGGTTTTCTACAGCGGGGATTTTCGCGGCCATGGACGCAAATCAATCGTTTTCAAGCGAATCATCAATGACCCACCGCCCGATATCGATGTGCTCTTCATGCGGCGCACGCCTGTGTCGGTAGCATGAGGAAGACCGAGAGCATCAGGGCGCAGGTTAATACGGCTAAGAAGGCTTGCATTCTGTTTCCATTGGAGATGTCCGATGCAGGGTGGACCATTGAAACCGCCTCCTACCGTGCGAGTCACCGGAGAGCTTGCAGGCCCTCGAACCGGTCCCCTATTGCCGCCTACAAGGGCAATATTCTATCACGCATGTAGTACACGTAGTGGAGCTATAGATAGCTGGAGACACGGACTGTGGAGATTAAACCTGAATATGATCAATGGGGGCGCAGAAGGGAACAGAATTCACTTATATCCTCTATTTTCTCAATGCGAAGAACCGCCTCCGCCAGGCGATCAGCTGCCGCTCGGCCGAGAACCGGGCAAGCGAGGTCCATGAATTTATCCGTTAATAGCTCTCTCTTTTCCGCATTAGTCTTGGAGATGACCAAGACATCGACGTCGCTGGTGTAGGTCGATCCGTCCTTCATGCGTATTCGCGCCTGACACCTTGTTGGGGAGAAATCGGTAACGGTTTCGACCAGGACCTTACCCATTATGTCGGTTATTCTTCGGTTGTTCACGTTCGCGTCGGTGAAGGCCACCTGGGACATGTCACCGCCGACCAGGGCCAGGGAGGCGCAGCATGTCTGGCTGAACTTGGCCTCGAGACCCGTCGCGACCAGGGTCTTTCCGGCGACCTCGACAGCTAATGGGCTCAACCTGAGCAGGATCTCTTCAACCTGGTCCGGCTCGGGCTTCTCCGCTTCCTTTATAGATAAAACGGCCTCGATTGCGGGATGGGTCTCGAAACAGGACGCGTGATATTTGAAGACGATATCGTTTATGGCGAAACTCTCGCCCAGTCCTTCCAACGCCGCAGAGGGGTTCGAACCCTCACTGAGTACCTCGGCAAACCCCCTCGGGCCCTCGATGATTTCCTCTGAACTGCTGAACCCGTCGCCTGCAAGCAGGGCAGCCATCAAGCCGTCCATAGCCGCTTTACCGGCGTGAAAAGGCTTGCACATGGTGCCGAAGACCTGGCGGAGGCCGCCTGCCTGGGTGCCTGCTATCCCCAGAGCATGAATAACCTGGCCGGAAGTGAGCCCGAGCAGGTTGGCACATGCCGCCGCCGCGCCGAAGTGGCCGAGGGTCGCCGTGGAATGCCATCCCTTCAAGTAATGGCTTGGGAAGACCATAGCGCCCACCCGGCATTCGACCTCGACCCCCACGACGTATGCCGCGATGAGATCCTTACCCGCGGCGCTCGATTTCTCGGCAAGCGCCAGGGCGGCGGGAAATACCGGGACGCTGGGATGACCGATCATCACCGTATGCACGTCATCATAGTCAAGTGCGTGGGAAGCGGAACCGTTGATCAACGCGGCCTGGAGCATGGGGACAAGGTTTTCACGGCCTACGATGGTGGCCTGGCGCTCGCCGCCCTGGTCCTCAGCCAGCCTCGTCAGTATGTCCACCAGCTGGTGACCGGAACCACCAAGTGTGACCCCCAGCCAATCGAGAAAGCAAAGCCTGGCCTGCTCCACCGCCTCGAGCGGCAACGCCTCGTAGCGCAGATTCTCCGTAAACCGGGACAGCTCGCGGGTTACCTCAACCTTCTCCACCATTCTCACCGCCCCTGAAAGTTGGGTTTGCGCTTCTCCATGAAGGCACGCTGCCCCTCCCTCAAATCCTCGCTGCCGAACGCCTCGCCGATCAGCCTGTAGGCTTCTTCAAGGGCCTCAGGGCTGATCTCCTGGTAGCCGGTCAGTAGGCTCAGAATCCGCTTGGTACCCTTAAGGGCAAGGGGCGCGTTGGATGCTATCCCTTCGGCCATGGAGAAGGTCAAATCCTCGAGCTCATCCCGGGGGACTATGTAGTTCACCAGGCCCATCTCCCTAGCCCGGTCGGCATTGACATACTCCCCCGTCAGAAAGAGCTCCCTGGTGTTCGCCAGGCCGACTGTGTTTATGAATTTCTGCATACCGCCAGGCGAGTAGACGATTCCCAGCTTCGCCGGCGGCATCCCCATGCGCATGTCCTCGACACCTATGCGGATATCGCAGGTTATGGCCAGCTCGCAGCCGGCGCCGATCGCCACGCCGTTCAGCATCGCGATCACCGGATAAGGAAAAGAGGCGACCGCATCGAGTCCCGTCTCCAAGGGGTTCGGATTATCCTCCAGTAGCTTCATCATCTCCGGATCGGGATCGGTAGGGATGGCCCCGATATCGTACCCCGCCGAAAACGCCTTGTCCCCGGTACCTCTCATTATCAGGCAGCGGACCTGGTCCTCCGCGACCAACTCCTTCAACTTCCCTGCAAGCTCCAAGAGGAGTATGGGCGAGAGGGCGTTTCGCCTTTCGGGACGGTTCAAGGTCACAATCGCGATACGGTCTCTTCTCTCGAAAAGCACCAGCTTCTCGTTGTCTTCCATCTGCCCAACCTCCACTTATTGGTTGCGTTCTTCTATGTTCTGAGAATACAGGTCCCTGAGATGCTCGAGTTGTTTGCAGGTCTCCTCGAGCTGCTCAGGCGTCTGTTCGGCGACTATTCCCTCCTCGAACAGTTGTTCTATGTGTCCTTCATCGTAATGCAGTATGTTCTCCAGAACCTCCCGAGAATGCTGACCGAGCAAAGGTGCGGGCTTGAACTCCTCCACGGTGTCCGAGACCTTGATTGGATTCCCGACCGATCTATAAGTGCCCGAGACAGGGTGCTCCACCTCCACCACCATATTGCGGGCGAGCACTTCGGGATCGCTTAAGGCACGGTCTATTGTGTTGACAGGGGACCAAGGGACCGAGTGCTCGTCGAGGGATTCCCCCCATTCCTCAACGGTTTTTTCCTTGAGTATCTCCTCGAGGGTCGCATCCACTTTGGCCTTGTTCAGGAAACGCGCGATCACGTTGTTGAACTCCGGGTCCTCTAGGAGGTCCTCCCTTCCGATGGCCTTGCATAACGACGTCCAGTGTTTTTCGTTGGGGCATGCCAACACGAGGTACCCGTCCTTGGCTTCGTAGGCCCGGTACGGGATAAGGGTCTCGTGGCCGCTTCCCTGTGGTCCAGGAACCAAACCGCCGACCAGGTGGTATTCGGAAAGGTAGGTCAGAAGGGATATCTGGCAATCGAGCATGCTCACATCCACCCTCCTGCTCTTCCCGGACCGCTCCCGATCAAAGAGGCTGGCGCAGATTCCCAGGGCCGCGAAAAGCGACCCGGCCAGGTCTCCCATCGCCAGGCCCATCCTTACCGGCGGCCTGCCGCGCTCCCCTGTCAGGGACATGGCTCCTCCCCGGGCCTGCACACAGATGTCATAAGCGGGCATATTCGAATAAGGGCCGGTGTGACCGTAGCCGGTGAGAGAACACGAGATTATGTCGGGCCTTATCTTGCGCAGGGTTTCATAATCCGCGCCGATCTTGGTCAGCACGCCGGGCCTCGAGTTGTCGAAGACCACGTCGGATACGCTGACCAGGTCGTGAAATACCTTGCGCCCTTTCTCGCTGCCCAGGTCGAGCCCCACGCTCTTTTCGTTCCTGTTCACAGCCAGGAAGTACGCCCCGATCCCACCCACGTGGTACTGGGCCGGAACCCTTGAGAAGTCCCCTGCGAATATACCTCCCTTGGGATTTTCGATCTTGATTATCTCCGCCCCCAGGTCTCCCAGCAGCATCGTGCAATACGGTCCGGCCAGTACGGTGGAAAGGTCGATCACCCTAACCCCCGAAAGAAGAGAATTATTGGATTCCACGACTGATGAGCCTCCTCAAATCCGTTTGTTCACATACAGCTGTCGATGCACTCTTTTATCCGGGAAATAGACGCGCCGGAGACAAAAACCTCCTTGACGCCCATTTCTTTGAGCTTGGGGATGTCCTCCTTTGGGATGAGGCCGCCCACAAAGACAACCTTGTCCTTGATGCCCTTTTCCTCCATCAATGCCATCAATCGCTTGGTTATACTCATGTGAGCGCCGGACAGGATGGAGAGGCCAATAAGGTCCACGTCCTCCTCCAGGGCGGTTTCGGCGATCTGCTCAGGCGTCTGGCGCAGGCCCGAATAGATCACCTCGAAGCCCGCATCCCGCAGCCCGATGGCTACGATCTTCGCCCCCTGGTCATGGCCGTCGAGCCCGGGTTTGGCTATAAGGATCCTTGCCCTCTTACGGCTGGCTTCTTCGCTCATCTAATCACCTCTCCCGAATAATCAGTCCCACATGGGGTCGCATTCTATCAACGCTACCGGGATTCCCACCTCTCTCTCGATATCGAGATAGGGGCGGCCGCTAAGGTCCCTCTTCCATCCACTGAGGTAAAAAGGAGACGAGGGGACTAGTATCAAATCGACTTGGCTCCCTGTCTCCCGCAGGTATCGATTGATGAAGTCTATAAAATCCTGCACCAGCAAAAGGTCTCCGAGGATAATGTTCCCTCCGAAGGAATCATTCTCAGGTACCTCTATATGCAACCTGGTTCCTTCCGGGACATACAAGGGGTTCTCCTCGAGCAGCTGTTCAAGCGTCGGCTTTACGAGTGTTGAAGACAACAGAAGAACTTCGCGGGCGCCGCGCGCGAGCAGGATGTTCCGCATCCGTTCGAGATATGCCACCCTCAAACCCGTGCCCATGAACACCGCGCCCAGGTGCGTCCCGGTGAGCGGGGTAAAGGGATAGTCACAATCGGCCGGTTGTATCTCCAGTTCAATGAGCCTGCCTGCCCTTCTCACCGTGAGCGTCCCGCTATCAGTGCCGTCACCCTGCAGGATGGTCAGCAGGTCACGCGCCTGCGCGCGGTTGGCGACCGTGATTCCATTTACCATTGCTATGCGATCTCCGGGCTGGAGCCCGCATTTCGACGCGGGTGAGTTGATCACGGTTCCCGTCACTTCCGCCATGTTCTTCCTGTCCCTGGTAAGGTTCTCCTCATAGAGCGAAGGCCTTATCACTATTGGGCATCCCAAGCGCTCCCTCAGTCCATGAACGTGCTCCACGGTCCTCCGCCATACCTTGTCCGTATCAAAAGACGGCCGGGGGGTGAAAAACCTGGTGTATCCGGGAAGGTTGACCTGCACCAATGCGGCAAGGTTGTTTTCCGCGTAAGCTGCCGTTATCGCCAGGTCTTCCAGTGCTTGTTCGAGGGAAGGAAAGGGCCACATAACCACGATTACGGAATAGGGTATGCCGTGTTTCTTCAACAGCGCAAGGGAACGAATAGCGATCTCCGGATGATCGTCTCCCATCAATGCCGAACGCCGGTAGGGCGACGTACTGTTCAGGGAGACATCCAGGTATACCTGGGCGATTTCCTCGAGCCTGGCTGCGGTAGATTCTTCAAGCTTCGTTCCGTTGGTGCATATTCTCAAGGTTGCCGAGGTCTTTCGCCTCAGTTCCCCCAGTATTTCAATGGCGTGGGGGTTAGCCATGAACTCGCACGGGCTGCCAAACGATGGGAATAGGCCTATTCCCCCGGACGCATCGTACAAGCTCAACCTGGTCTGCATCTCCCTAAGTTCTTCCTCGGGAGACCGTTCGTGCCAGGCCAGCGAATCGATGGCACCCCTGTTATAACAGAAAACGCAGTTCAGGTCGCAGCGCGAAGAAGCGTGCATCAGGATGTCGGACGCGCTCGCGACACGCGAGCTCGCCCAGTCCCTGTGGTTCTTTAGGTGGAAGCCGTCTATCGCGACAGGCTTACCCTCGCTTTCCAGCTCAACCAGGGTAAGGATATCGTGCAACTGCCGGGCGATATACTCGATTCTCGGTTCGTACAGCCCGGCGTTGGCCATATTGCGATATCCCCCCCGGTCGCCGTTGGCGTCGTGGCCGGACCCACGAGTGATCTCACCCCGGCGGCCCTGGCCGTCATACAGTTTGTGCACTCCGCCGTCTGGCCCCATGAGCTTGAAACCGTCCACCCTGACCTCTGTTTCACCGCTGCACGGCACGACGATATCCAGCAGGTTGCACAACTGTGACTGCACGAACTCGGACAGCGCATTCACCTGGGGCCGATTTCTTTCTGGCGGCGGATCCACTCGGTAACGAAACATATCGTCAGCGCCCACACCGATCATCTCCACCCGATATTATACGGGCGAGGGGTTTTCGTAGACACCGAAAACCTCTCTCAGCACCTCGCAGATCTCCCCTTCGGTCACGTACGCCTTGACGGATTCGACGAGCAGGGGGATGAGGTTTTCCTCTTCCTTGCCCGCTTTCACCTTAAGTTCGCCCAGAAGCCGCGATACTTCCCTTCCGTCCCTGCTCTTCTTGACTTCGGCCAATTTCTTTTTCTGCTCCTCTTCGGCCCTTTCCCTCTTGTCCGGGTCGTATGGATTCGGTACCAGCCTGGTCGTCCCGATATCGAGTTCTTGCTCGCCGGTGAAGCAGTTCACGCCCACCACCAGCCTTTCACCCTTCTGGATGCTCATGTATTTCTCATATGCGCTACGGGTGATCTCTTTCTGCATGTAGCCGTTCTCCACGGCCTCCACGGCGCCGCCCATTTTTTCGATCTTCTCGAGTTCCTCCTCGGCCGACTGCTCGATCTCATCGGTCAAGGACTCCATGCAGTAGGAGCCCGCAAATGGATCCGAGTACTCGAGCATCTTGGTTTCGCAGGCGATTATCCTCCCGGCATCCGTTGCCAGCTGTAACGCCTCAAGGCTCCAACCCAGTCCGAGCGGCTCGTCATAGGGCGGAAACGGTGTGGGCGTGTTGCCAGACAATACGCTGGCGACGGCCCCGATAACCGCCCGCGACAGGTTGTTTAACGGTCTCTGCAGGGTCGTACTGGACGGTCCGACGTGCGCCCCGATGGCCTGACGGACTCGCATACTACGCGGGTCCTTGGCCCCGAACTTTTCTTTCAGGATACGGGCGTACATCCTCCTCGCCGCTCGCTGCAAAGCGATTTCCTTTAAGATTTCCATGCTTCCGCCAAAAGCGTTGAAGGTGAACTGCGGGGCGAACTCGTCGACCTGCAGGCCGGCGTCTATTCCGACCTGCAGGTAAGCGGTGGCTATCGCCATGCTGAAGGCCAGGTCTTGCTCCCTGGTCGCCCCCGCCTCCCGGATATGATATCCACCCATGCTGGTGATGTTTATTCCAGGGATATTCCGGGCGATAAAGACGAGGCTGTCTCTGAAAAGCCGCATGGCTTGTCGGGGCGGAAAGATGTAAGTGCCCCGGGCGATGTATTCCTTCAAGATGTCGTTCTGGGGAGTCCCCCTCAGTTTCCCGAGCGGGATTCCCCTTGCCTCGGCCAGGGCCAGGTACATCGCGATGATGATATTCGCCGGCGCGTTTATGGTGAAGTTCGACGCGATGCGGTCCAGGTTCAAGTCCCCCTGATAGGGTTCGTATATCGTATCAAAATCCCGCAGGGTATCCACGCAGACGCCGACCTTGCCCACCTCACCCTCTACCGCGGGGTCGTCCGAGTCATATCCGCACTGGGTCGGGAGGTCGAAAGCCAGGTTGGGCCCCCCCATAGACCCTCTCGCCAGCATGTCCTTATAATAGTCGCGCGTGTTCTCAGGGGTTCCGTACCAGGAGTACGTCGCCGCGCGGGTCTGTCCCGACGCACCGGCCATGGATCCACCGGCCATCCCGGCAAACTTCACCATTCCCGCCAGTGGCTCCACAGCGAAAGCCCCTGACGTGAAGGGATAGGTGCCCGGAAAACCCACCTTTTCAAGGAAGTCGAAATCCTCAACATCCAGGGGCGAATAGAACTTGTTTGTATCAGGCTGCAGGTATGGAAATCTCTTCAGGGCTTCTTGCCTTGGTCCCTCTTCCCATTCTTCTTTCCTCTCCCTGAGCTTTTCGAATTCTTCGCCCATCTCGACCTCCTAGTTCATTTGATGGAATCGTGTTCTTACTCGATTCATAGATACGGGGGAGCGTAACAAAACGAGGTTTTTAACAACTTACCTACTTTTTCGCCCTGCATTTGAGGCCGCCGACTAATTGTATGCATTTATTGCAGGATTTGCATTCAGCAGTCTCGATGCCTATCCCCTTAAGCCAGCGGTTGGGCAGGTCGGGCTGCCTGATCAGTGGTCTGCACATGGCGCAGAAGGAGACGTGGCCCTCCTCGAGTACTTCCTCGATCTTGTCTATGGATTTTATCCCTCCCACGAGAATGACGGGGATAGCTACCTCCTTGGCGATTTCCCTGGCGTTCGCCCAGAAATAGGCCTCCTTGTCCTTCCGGTTTATCCCTACCCTGGACTCGGGAATAAGAACCGGCTTCCAGCCCAGCTCCTCCTCGCTGCGGGTAAGGGCCTCCCAGGTGCCGCCGCTCACCTCGATGGCCGAGAAGCCTGTTCTGTCCAGGTACTTCGCGATCCTCACCGCCTCCTGGAGGTCCACCCCGCCGGGGAAGCAGTCGTCGGAGTTCATCTTGACCATGATGGGGAAATCGCTTCCAACCTTGTCCACGGAACGGTCGAAGATCTCTTTCAGTATGCGGGCCCGGTTTTCGGTTGAGCCCCCATAGGCGTCTTGCCTGCGGTTGGTGTGAGGTGAGAGGAAGGTGCTCAGAAGCTTCTCGTGGGCGGCGTGCAGCTGCGCCCCGTCGAACCCCGCCTCCCTCGCCCGCCGGATTCCTTCCACGAAAGCCTCGATGATCTCCTCGATCTCCATGGCCGTCAGCTCCCTGGGAGTGCGCCGCAAGAAGGTGTCCACGACAGCAGAGGGAGCCAGTACGGGATATCCGGGTATCAGCGCCTGCCTTCCCTGGTGCACCAGTTGAAGGATTACCTTGCAGTCGTTATTTACATCGTGGACCGCTCTTGACAGTCGAGCGATTCCCTCCAGGCAGGAGTCGTCTGTGACCCGTATCATGTTGTGCAGAGAGGCTCCACTGGAATGAGCGGCCGCGGCGCCGCTGACGATCAGTCCCACTCCACCCTCGGCGAGGGTTTCGTACAGGCTTACCTGTGCATCAGTCACCTCGCCGTTTTCGGTAGCCATGCCGTCATGGGTTGCCGACCTGACCAGCCTGTTCTTGAGGGTCATACCCCCGATTTCTCCCGGCTGAAAAGCTATGGAATTCTCTCTGCCAGCCATCTAGGTCTCCTTTGAACAGAGAACCCGGTAGAGAAGAGACAACAACAAATGACCCGCGCTTGCTTTAATCCGACGTTTCCGATTTGTGGTTACAGACGCCAATATCTTACCACCGCCAAGCGGATTGTCGGGTTGAAATCTAGACCACCAGGGGTCTCCTCAAAGTGACCTACCGATTCATACGCAAACACGTCGAAACCGCCGATAGGGGGAGAGCGACTACCGCCTTCTTCACTCTCAAGTAGAGCTCCTTAATTCTCGGGTCGGAGAGGACGTTAAGCCGACATTTCCCAATATCCACCTCCCAACGTCGGCTCATGGGTGCCAATCCGAAGCTGCGCGTTATAATCTTCTCAAATCGAGAAGTGTCTGATTATGCAGGCGTCGCATTCCTAGATCAGATACTTCAAGGCTGCTGGGTCATTGCGGAAGGCAATCTCTGGATTTTAGTAATTAAACTTTAGATAGACTCCCCTCGTGCATATAGCAGAGCTTATGTGCGCAAGAACATCGATTATCGTACGCATCCAGGTCATACTTTGGCCCAAGGACACTAAAATGTATTTCCTTCCCTTTTGGCTGAAAACCTTTTAACTGACATTTCCCATTTCCAGCCGCCAACGCTATCATTATACCCCCCCGAAGCCGATTTCCGATGCGCAATCTCGCCCTTGTCTCTCCTTTTCGAAGTCGCCGCCTGCCGCGTGCCGGTCGAGGCCGTCTTCGATGACACTTGAGGACCATTGACCGTTGTCTCTGCTTTCATGTGAACATCCCCCGTGCCTGTCAAGTCGGCGCAGCGACCAGGCAACGTATACGCTCCAGGAGAGCGGCGAATAGCGCCTCAGGGACGGCGACCTCCGCCATCTGGAAGATCGTCCTCCTCGAATGGCTCATCACCTTTGCTCCAATCTTTATGAGCTTGAGCTGGATGCTGGATAGCGACCAGTGCGAGACCTGACTCGGAAGGGCGAAACGGCGGAAGAAGTTGCCCAGGTTATAGGCAAGGACGAACAGCGCGAGCCGGACTTGGTTGGAGGAGAACCGTGTGCAGGAGAGCCTGGTCCAGGTAAGGGTGCGTTTCCCTTCCTTTATCCACTGCTCGCAGTTGCCGCGCTTGTTGTAGAACCTCACCACGTTCTTGGCTTTCGCGGTCATGTTGGTCACGATAAAGCCAACACT
>Ga0209746_1000785_pt1 | contig 15786 bp, 14 predicted proteins | sample BarGraNGADG00211_3_FD_184496 | JGI IMG/M metagenome (GOLD analysis project Ga0209746, IMG submission 184496) | Arctic peat soil microbial communities from Barrow, Alaska - Barrow Graham LP Ref core NGADG0011-211 (SPAdes) (version 2) | ecosystem: Environmental > Terrestrial > Soil > Wetlands >... | reverse complement strand
CGGAGCGATGGTTCGGTGCCACAAGGCTCAGGAGCCGACGAAGCACCAGGTAGAGGAGCGAAGCAAGCATGGCGGCGATACTGTCATGCTGGGCAATGCTCAACCATGGACCACGTCGGCGGGCTGCCTGATCGAGTTCTTGTACCCCACGGGGCCGCTCGAGGAATGGTGACCAGCCAGACGGAAGGGTGGCGTGGCCTAGATGCTACCCTCAATCGAAATGAGCGTGCGGCCGAAGGCGATCCTCTCCTGGAGCAGCGGCAAGGACAGCGCGTGGACGCTGCATGTCCTTCGGCAGAAGGGCGACGTCGATGTCGTTGCATTGCTGACCACCATCAACCAAGTCCACGATCGGGTGGCCATGCACGCCGTGCGCAGTGCCCTGCTCCGAGCGCAGGCGGAGGCGGCCGGGGTTCCACTCTGGCCCGTCCCGATCCCGTCCCCGTGCAGCAATGCCGAGTACGAGGCGGCCATGAGCGCGGCGCTTGCGCAGGCGCGCAGCTCCGGCATCACCGTCGCCGCGTTTGGCGATCTGTTTCTCGAGGAAGTTCGGCGCTACCGCGAAGAGAGAATGGCCGGCTCCGGCATTCAGCCCCTATTCCCGATCTGGGGGATTCCAACCCACGCACTGGCCCGCGAAATGGTCTCAGGCGGCCTGCGCGCACGGCTGACGTGCGTGGACCCGAAGCAGATTGCACCGAGCTTCGCGGGCAGGGAATTCGACGCCGCCCTTCTCGATGAACTGCCCGCAACGGTCGATCCATGTGGCGAGCGGGGTGAGTTCCACACGTTCGCGTACGCGGGACCAATGTTCCACCATCCCGTCGCCATCGAGTCCGGGGAGGTCATCGAGCGCGACGGATTTGTGTTCGCGGATCTGATTCCCGGGGCTCCCGGCGGACCTGAGGCCGAAGTAACGAGCGACCCCATGGCTGTCCGAAGAGCAAGTTGAGAGATGTGTGTACGCGGAACTCTTCGAGTTCGACGCAAACGCCGGAGTCCTAGATCAGCCCCGGAGACTCCTCCGAGACGTGGGAGATGGCGTCCGGGCCGGCAACGATGGTAGGCCCCGGCACGGTGGTCATATCGCTCGCACCCAATTGTCCCGCGCGCGCCGCGACCGACGACGTCGTTCGCCACTGCCGGGCATGGGGCGCCCGCATCATCGAGGTCTCCCCGAGTCGGGCGGTCGCTGACTCCCATCTTCTGACCGTTCCGGTCGGCGTCGACGAGCGGTTCGCCCCGCTTACCGTCGTGCCACCGATCGCGCTCCTGGCCTATGTCCTCGCCGGCCTGAGCGGCGCGACCCCCGATCGGCCTGGCTGGACTGCGCGCTACTTCAGCCAGGGTCTCACGCACATCGTGGGGGTCTGAGGGCATCGACGCGCGAATGGGCAAGCGGATCCGAGCCGGCCAACTCTTGACCCGGCGAGCGGCCGGACGATCGTCGTGGCTCTGACCGGTCGGCCCGGGAGCGAGACGTCCCGCGCGATCATGCTCGCTTCGTACGCCGGCTTCCTCCTGGTGGGATGGACGGGCCTGTTCGTCCCATCGCTCATCCGGGTCCTGCAGGTCGACTTCGTCCGCTCGGACGCCGAGTTCGGGCTCGTCTACCTGGTTATCGCCCTCCTCTTCGCGGCCGGGGCGCTGTCGTCCGGACTCATCGCCGGACTCGTCGGCCGGCGCGTCGTCAACGCGGCCGCAGCGCTGCTCATCGCCGGAGGGATGGCACTCGAAGTCGCCGCTCCCGCCTGGCCGGTCTTCCTCGCCGGGGCGGGGCTCACGGGAGCCGGCTGCGGCGCGATCAATGCGGCAGTCAACAGCATCGTCATGGACTTGGCGGCCTCGAACAGCGGGAGCAGGCTCAGCCTCCTGCACCTCTTCTACAGCGTCGGCGCCCTCGCGGCTCCGGTCGCCATCGGCCTGCTGGTGAGCCTCGGGATCGGGTGGCGCCTGATTGCGGTGGCCACGGGTTTGGCCGGGCTCGCGCTCGCCCAGCCGCTCTCGCGCGCGGGGGCGGTCCCGCCGCGGCCTCGACCCCCGGTGACCTCGATGACCGCGACGCACGAGACAACGACGCCGACTGGCCTCCGCCTTGCGCTCGCCGCGCTCGGTCTCGCGATCGCCTGTTACGTGGCCGCCGAGCAGGGGGTCTCGAGCTGGCTCGTCGGGTTCCTCGCCGACGAGCCGATGACGACCGCGACCCTCGCGCTCAGCCTGTTCTGGGCCGGCATCGCCGCCGGTCGCGTGGTCGCAAGCCGGGTCGCCGACCGGTTCGACCCGGTCCGGTTCACCGTCTCGTGCGCCGTCGCCGGCGGCCTCGCGATCCTCGCCGCGGTCGGCCTCGCCTCGGGACCGGTCCGGATCGGCCTGTTCCTGGCGGCCGGGTTCGCCTTCGGGCCCGTCTTCCCGATGATCATGTCGGTCGCGGGATCGCTCTTCCCGCATCGCGCAGCCGCTGTCGCGGGGATCATGACGTCGACGGGCGTCGTCGGATCGATCATCTACCCCCCGCTCGTGGGCCTGATCGCCGGGATCGCGGGCCTCGGCGCCGGGATGCTCGGCGCGGCCCTGCTGATCTTCTCGAGCGGAGGGACCGTGGTCGTGGCGGGCCGGCTGGCCCGCGGCCGGGCGTCGCGATCCGAGCCAGAGCACGTCGCAGGGGCGAAGACGGGCTGAGGGTGCCGCCGCGGGCGTCCGACGGAAGCCGGTGTGATTGCACTTGGCCCAAGAGACCAATGCGGCCAAATCCGCTCCATTTGGCACTTCGGGGCGGCGATGGCCGTCTGCATTCCGGGTGCTGACATCAAGGGAGCGCGGAGAGATGGCGGCACCAAGGATCAGGCGAGTCCTGAATCGGCGAGAGATGGAGACTGTCCGGGACGACTTCATCACTCAGGGTTACGAAGTGTTACGGGAGGGCGAGGGCACTCTCCTAATGCGCAGGAGCACATGGGGCAGCACGGGAAACCACGTCCTCATCGGCCTGCTCACAATCTGGTGGACCCCTGCTCACAATCTGGTGGACCATTGGCATCGGCAATGTGCTGTATGCGGTCGTCGCCCATAACGGTGCGGACCAAGTGATGATCAAGCTCGAGGAGCCGGATCAGGCGCCCGCACTTGCTGCTGCGCCAGTCGACACAGCGCCGCCGCTGTCCTAGGGAGTTGGGCCCGTGGGCCCACGGGCCGCGTTACTCGGGGCGCATCCTCGCAGTTGGTGTCGCTAGAGGCTCGGCGCGGTCGCGGCTGGCAAGAGGTGCCGGGTTGTGAAGCGGGCTAGCAACCTCGCCCTGTGCGCTCCCTAGACGGTCGGCGCCCGACGTTCCCACTCCTCGTGGTCCCGACCTACCAGCAGGCCGAGCGGGTCGAGAGGAGGGCCGCCGAGCAGCAGCAGGAGTTGTTCGGGTAGTCCCGACCTCAGAGGCCCGGGAGATATCTGCTAGCGCTCTCGGTGAAGATGCTCCCCGCCCGGATGTACCTGCGGACCATCGCCTCGCTCCGGTGGCCAGTGGTGCGCATGATCGAGCGTTCTGGTGCTCCAGCCGCCGCAGCCGAGGTCGCGAGGCCGCTCCGCAGCGAATGCCCGCTCACGGTGGCGGGGTCGATCCCGACACGCTCCGCCGCCTGCTTCACGATCCTCGAAACGGCCCGGTCGCTGAGGCGCTCCGATCCCACGCGATCACCCCGGTCAACTTCGCGGAAGATCGGTCCCTCCTCGATCCCAGCAGCCTCCCGCCACTCCGCCAGCGCCGCCACGGAGTCCGTCAGGGGATGGCGACCACGAAGGATCCCGATCTCCCGCCCTGCGCCGTCTTGGTCGGTCTTGGAGCGGCGGATGTTGATGCGCAGGCCCTCGGCCTCCTCGGTGACATCCTCGACATCGAGGCTGACCAGCTCGGAGCGCCGGAAGCCCCCGGCGAAGCCGATGAGCAGCAGGAACGACATGCGTGTCGTCGTCGCCGCGCCATTGGCTCGCGAGGTGCGGGAGGAAGGTCGCCTTCGAGCGGGCGTTCTCCCCGGTCAGCCAGGGCTCAGCGCGACTTATTGTTGCCTGCCTGCTTCGCCGCTCACGGCGATGCGCCGGAGCGGCCCCGCGCCGCCGTTGTGTGTGGCCCGCTCCATCAGCTGTCGGAAGCCGTCGCCCGGCCAAATGGCGCCGAGCACAGTTGCACGTCGGGCGCCCGTCGCGCCGGGGAGCGTGTTCGGCCGCCCGTGGAGCGCCTCGTGGCCAAGCACCGCGAAACAGATCGCCTCTTTGGCCGCAGCCGGGATACCCGCCGCATCGACCATCCGAATCTCCGGAACGTCCGCCCCGTCCGGTGCCTCGCGGGTCAGCGCTGCGACGAGCGCGCGCATGAGCGTCGCGTTCCGCGTCCCGCCGCCGGCGACGTGAAGCACCGCCGGCCACGCTGCGCGCGAGTCGCGAACGCCCCGGGCGATCGTGCTCGCCGTCAACTCGGTGACGGTCGCCATGAGGTCGAGTTCGGACACCCCAGACGCTCGGCCGCGCTCCGCCACCGCCGCGGCGGTGGCCTCGCCGAACAGCTCGCGCCCGGTGCTCTTGGGCGGCCGGCGCGTGTAGTACTCGTGGGCGAGCAGTTCGTCGAGCAGCCGCCCGTCGACCGTGCCACGAGCCGCGGACGCGCCGTTCTCGTCGCACGGTCGGCCGAGGAGCCGTCGCGCGAGCGCGTCGATGAGCGTGTTCCCGGGCCCGGTGTCCCAGGCGACGGCTTCCAGCGGCGCACCGGCCGGGACGAGCGTGACGTTGGCAATGCCACCGATGTTGAGCGCGCCCACCGCTCTGTGCGGCTCCACGAACAGCAACGCATCGAGGAAGCCCACCAGCGGGGCGCCCTGGCCGCCGGCCGCGATGTCCCGCGGCCGGAAATCCGCCACCACCGTGCGGCGCGTCCGCTCCGCGATCACCGCCGGTTCGCCGACCTGGAGGCTGGCGAGCGCCCGGCCGGCGTCGTCTACCGCGTGGTGGACGGTCTGGCCGTGCGAGGCGATGAGCGCGACGTCCTCCATCACCAGTCCCGCGGCGCGAACCGCGCTCGACGCAGCAGCGGCGAAGGCCTCGCCGGCGGCCATCGAGGCGAGCGCGAGATCGCGCGGCGGCACCGACACGGCGGGATCCGCCAAGTGACGCAGCTGTGCCTGCAGCGGTACCGGCCACGGCGACTCGGTCCAGTCGATGACCGAGAGGCGCATCGTGCCCTGCTCGACGTCGAGTTCCACGAGTGCCGTGTCGATCGCGTCCAGCGACGTCCCGCTGCTGAGCCCGAGCACGCGCATCGTCAGCCCTTCACCCCGCCGACGCGAACGCCCTCCAGGAACTGTCGCTGGAAGAACAGGAACAGCACGATCGTCGGGATCGCCCCCACGGCAGCACCCGCCATCTGGAGCCCGATGTTCGTGCTGAACTCCTGCTGGAGCAGCGCGACGCCGACCGGCAGCGTCAGCAGCTCGCGCTTCGAGAGCACGATGAGCGGCCACAGGAACGCGTTCCAGGCGCCCACGAAGCTGAAGATCGCGACGGTCGCCACGGCCGGTCGCGAGAGCGGCATGATGATCCGCCAGAACACGTGCCACTCGTTCGCGCCGTCCACGCGCGCCGCCTCTTCCAGCTCGGTGGGGAGCGTCCGGATGAACTGGCGCATCAGGAAGATACCGAAGACGTCGGCGATGCTGGGCAGGATCACGCCCAGCAGGTTGTCGTCCAGGCCGAGCCGCGTGACGAGGATGAAGCGCGGCACGAGCGTGACCTCCACGGGGACCATCAGGCTGCTCACGATGAGCAGGAACATCAGGTTCTTGCCGGGGAATCGTTTCTTCGCGAAGGCATACCCCGCCATCGAGTCGAAGACGACGTGGCACACCATGATCGCGACGGCGATCACGAGGCTGTTGAACGCCCACAGCAGGATGGGCGCCTGCCGGAACAGCTCGGCGAGGTTCTCGGTGCTCGCGTCGAGCGGCACGAGACTGGGCGGGACACGGATCGCCGCGCTGGACGGCGTCAGCGCCGTGGTCACCATCCAGTACATCGGGAACAGCCCGATGATCGCGACCGGCACGAGAATCGCAAGGATCGCGAGCCGTTCGCGTCGTCGCAGCGGACGACCCGAGGCGTTGGTCGCCCCGCCGACGACCGGCAGCACTTCTACCGGGACCAGCACCGGAACCTCGCGAGGCGAGCGCACGGACACACCGGAGGAGGTCGGCGTGGCCATGTGCGGCTCGCCTCGCGGCTCGGGGCGCATCAGTACTCGACGTCCGAGCGGAGCGCCCGGAACTGGATCAGGGAGATCGTCGCGATGACGATGAACAGGAGGAACGCTTGCGCGGACGCAAGCCCGTACTCGCCGAAGCGGAAGCCAGTGCGCCAAATGAGGTACACGATCGTGTTCGTCGCGTAGCCGGGGCCGCCGCCGGTCATCACGTAAACTCGCTCGAAGACCTCGAAGGCCGCGATGGTGTAGATGACCGCGACGTACAGCGTGATCGGCTTCAGCAGCGGTATGGTGATGTGGCGGAACTTGGCGATGGCTCCGGCGCCCTCGACTTCGGCCGCCTCGTACAGGTCACGTGGGACCGCCGAAAGCGCCGCCGAGTACAGCACCACGCCGACCGCCGGGATCGTGAGTACCGATGACAGGATCACGGACCACAGCGCGACGTTGGCGCCCAGGAACGGCGACGGATCCGAGAGGAACCCGAGCGGGCCGGCGCCGAACAGGCTGAGGACGTAGTTGGCGAGCCCCCATGGGTTCGCGTTGAAGACCCAGCGCCAGACCAGCGCGACGAACACGGCAGAGGTCACCGAGGGCAGGTAGTACGCCGCCCGGAAGAACGTCCGAAGTCGCGGCGGGAGCGGGTGGATGAGCGTGGCCAGGACCATCGACACGAGCACCCACACCGCGACCGTCACGACGGAGTACAAGACGGTGTTGAACGCCGCCTGCCCGAACACCGGGTCGTTGAGCAGCGAGACGTAGTTGTCGAGCCCGATCCACGAGCTCTGCGCGAGCCCGGACCGCTGGAACGAGATGACGAAGGACCAGCCGAGCGGCAGGAACATGAACAGCACGAAGAACACCATGCTGGGCAACACGAACAGGTACCCGGCACCGTACCGGCGCCAGAATCGCACGCCGCGGCGCGGCGCCCCTGGTGCTCGCTCGGCGGTCGTCGTCATCTGCGTCGGGGGCCTTCAGCGCGCGGGCGCCGGTGTCCGCGGCGCCTACTTCCCGAGGAGCGGCGTGATCTTCGCTCCGGCGTCGTCGAGCGCCTGCTTCGCCGACTTCTGCCCGGCGAGCGCGAGCTGGATCTCGGGGTGGATCGCCGCATCGAGCTGTGACCACTTCTCGATGAGCGGCATGAACTGCACGTTCGGGAGCATCGCCTCGAACGGCGCCATCTCCGGCGTCGTGTCGGAGACCTTGATTGACTTGCGTGTGGCCGGCGCGAGATACCACCCCGGCACATCGCTCGCGACCTCGGCGCTCGTGAGGTACCGCCCGAGGGCGTGTGCCGCAGCGACCCGGGCCGGGTCGCTCTTCTTGGGCACCGCATAGGTCCCCATCCCACCGACGGTGACAGGCTTGCCCGCATCGCCGATGGGCGGCGGGAGCACCGTGAACTTCACGTTCTTCGACTTCAGGTTCGCGATGCTCCCCGAGCCGGTGGGCATGATCGCGAAGCGTCCATCGATGAATCCCTGCTCGACATCCGCGAGCTTGATGGTCGCGCTGTCGGGCGGCATCGCGCCAGCCTTGAACAGGTCCACCATCACCTGGAGGCCTTTCACGCCCGCCTCGCTGTTGAGCGTGTACGTCTTGTTGTCGTCGCTAAGGACCCGGGCGCCCTCGGCGTAGAGGAGCGTCAGGTCGTTGACACCCGCCGCGCCCATGTACGTGGCGAACCCGTACGTGCCGTGCCCGGTCACGTCCTGGGCGAGCTTCATGAAGTCGGCCACCGTCCAGGTCGCGTCGGGGACCTTCGCGCCGGCCTTCTCGATCACGGCGTTGTTGAGGTAGTAGCCGACCGGCGGCACCCACTGCGGCCAGGCGAGATGCTGGCCGTTGTACGCGACGCCCTCGAGCAGGTTCGGCAGGATGTCCGCCTTGTCCTCCGCGGTGAGGTAGTCGTCGATCGGCGAGAGGACGCCCTGCGCGCCGTAGCTGGGCAGCCGGTCGGAGGCGATGCGGAAGATGTCCGGGCCGTTCCCCGTGGCGATGGCCGTGTCGAGCCGTGCCAGCCCCTCGTCGGAGAACGGGATGCCGGTGACCGTGATGTCGATGCCCGGGTGCTTCTTCTCGTACGCCGCGACCGCGTCGTCGACGAGCTTCGACGTTGCGGTCGTGCCACCCGGCGCGTACCCCAGTTGCCACCACTCGAGCGGTCCCTGGTAGCCACCGGCCGCGCTGCCACCGGGAGAGCCAGAGCCGCCCGACGAGTCGGACGGTGCACCCGGCGACCCCGCCGGAGTCGTGCCACCCCCACCAGTGCACGCGGCGACCATGACCAGACTTGCCGCCACGCCGATGAACTTCGCGATACGTCCGTTTCCCATCACCCGTACGCCTCCCTACAGTTGCCTCGTTGCCTGACGTGGTTCACGTGTCGCTCGGCCCGGCGCGCGGCCACTGCTCCCGGCGAGCGAGCGCGAGCGCCCCCGTCGCCGGTTCGCCATGCACCGAGACCAGCTGGACGACGCCCTCCGCGTCGTCGGCGACGTGCGTGCCGCTGAGCTGCGCGGCGAGCTCCGCGAGCAACGGCGACCCGGGCGCGAGCAGCCCGCCGCCCGCCGCGACCGCGACGTCCTGTCCGATCCAGCCGAGCCGATCCCGGCACGCTCTGACCGCCGTCGCGAGGTCGGTCGCGGCCCCGCGCACGATCGACGCGCTCACCTCGTCGTCGGCGGCCAGCTCGAGCACGACCGCTGCGAGCCGAGCGACCTCCGCCACCGGCGGCGCCGGATAGCACCGCCGGCGCAGCGCCGGGACATCCGGCACGCCGAGGGCGCGCGGGATCGCCTCCCCGAGGCGGGTCGCGGGAGCCCGTCCGTCCGCCGCCTGCGTCACGGCGCGCAGTGCCCGTCGTGCGATGTCGTGGCCGCTTCCCTCGTCGCCCAGCAGGTGGCCCCAGCCACCTACGGTCACCTCGAGGCCGTCGGGCCGCAGCCCGTAGACAGAGGAACCCGTCCCGGCGACGACCGCGATGCCATACGCCAGACCGGCCGTGGCGAGGACCAGCCGGCCGTCGTGCGAGATCCATACCGCATCGGTATGGAGCGCCTCCGCCGCGACGGCGCGCAGGTCGCCGCGCATCCGCGCGCCTTCCGAGCCCGCGATCCCGATCCACGCCGCCGTCACACGCCGGCCCCCGGCCGCGTCGAGCGCACCGCGTGCCGCCTCGGTGAGCGAGCGGCGGAAGCCGTCGATCCCCGCCGTGTTCGGGTTCGCGGGACCCGCCTCGCCGCGCCCGAGCACGGCTGCCCGGTCACCGACGAGGCACACCGTCTTGCTGCCACCCACATCGACGCCGAGGTACAGCGGCTCAGGCATGCTCGGATGCCTCGTCGGTGACGGCTATGAGACGGTCGAGGCTCGCGCCGCTCGCCAGGAGCCGACGCGCGTCGCCCTCGTTCACCGAGCGGGCGAGCATCACGATGGCCACCCGGGCTGACCAGCCCGATGCCCGGAGGGCCTCTTCGACGGCAGGTCCACTGCGGCCCGTCACGTGCTCCACGATCCGCTGTGCCCGCCGGCGGAGCTTCGCGTTCGTGGGCTGGACATCCACCATGAGGTTCCCATGGACCCGCCCGAGGCGGACCATCGTGGCCGTCGTGAGCATGTTCAGCACGAGCTTCTGTGCCGTCCCGGCCTTCAGGCGCGTCGAACCGGCGATGATCTCCGCGCCGACCAGCGGGTGGATCGCGATCGCCACGGCCCCGGACAGCGGCGCCGGGTCGTCACAGCACAGACCGACCGTGAGCGCGCCGCGGCGTGCTGCCTCGGCGACTGCGCCGAGCACGAACGGTGTGCGGCCGCTCGCCGAGATGCCGACCACCGCATCGCCCGGGCCGACGTCGAGGCGCTCCATCTCCGCCCCGCCGCCCGCCGCGTCGTCCTCGGCTCCCTCGATCGGGTCGGACATCGCGTCCGCGCCGCCGGCCATCACGGCGACGACGACGCCGCGGGCGACGCCGAAGGTCGGCATCAGTTCGGCGGCCTCGATAACGGCCAGCCGGCCGCTCGTGCCGGCTCCGACCAGGACAAGGCGGCCGCCGGCACCGACAAGCGCGGCCACACCGTCCACGGCCCGCGCGACCGCCGGGAGCGTCCGCGCGACGGCTGCCGCCACGCGCGCATCCTCGGCGTTCATCTGCCTGAGCAGCGCGAGCGTCGGCAGGTCGTCGAGCGCGCGCGCGCCCGTGCTCGCGCGCTCCGTGGCGGGCAACTCGTCGAGCACGTGCCGATCCGCCCCGGCCGAACGTCCGTCCGTCACGCGACCGGCACCGCAGCGGACAGTGACATCGGGAGCGTGCCCGGCCAGCCGGCGCGGCCGGTCAGCGCATCCGCGAGCGCCTCCAGCGACGCTGGGACGTCAGCGTATGCCGCGACCGCGCCCGTCGTCGGCGCCAACGCCGCGACGTCGTACGGGTTCCGGAGCGCGACCAGCATCGTGGCCCGCCCCGCCGCCGCGACTCGCGCCACGAGTTCGCGATCGTCATCCCGGACGTACGCGTCGCGCGTGGCGACGATGACAAGCTCGGCGTCCGCGGCGGCCGCGACCGCACGGTCCGCGGCCTCGGCGTCGTACGCACCGTCCAACGCGACGTGGCGCATGCGGGGCAGCGCCCGCGCGAGCGCCGAGCCGAGGCTGGAAGCTGCCGTGTCCTCCTCCTCGACCGGACTCGAGCGCCGGCTCGGGAACTCGATCACCACGACCGACGCGGCCGGCCGCACCGGGAGCAGCTCCGCGCCGGCGATCAGCGTGAGCGACCGCCGCGCCACCGTGCGGGCGAGCTCCAGATGCGCGGCATCGGGGAGCGACGCGAGCGTCGTGTGCCCGGCGTTCCGGGTCGCGGACAGCCGCTCCTCGAGCCGCATGGCGCGTCCGATCGCGTCCGACACGCGGGCCTCGCGGAGCAGGCCGGATCCGATCGCCGCACGGAGCTCGTCCAGCGCGTGCGGCCCCTCCTCCATCGGCATCACCGCGTCGGCACCCGCGTCGATCGCTGCGACGCACGCGCGCGGCACGGGCATCCGGTCGGCGAGCGCGCGCATCCGCATCGCGTCCGTTAGAACGAGTCCGCCGAAGCCGAGCTCGGATCGGAGCAGGTCGGTGAGCGCGGCTCTTGAGACGGTCGTCGGCGCTCCCTCGGTGAGCCCGTCGTACGCGACGTGCGTGGCCATCACCAGGTCGACGCCGGCGGCGATCGCGGCGCGGAACGGCGGCAGGTCGATGGCACGGAGCGCGTCGAGGCCGCCGGCGACCGTCGCGACGTCGAGGTGCGGGTCGACCGGCGTCCGACCGTGGCCCGGGAAGTGCTTGGCGGTCGCCGCGATCCCGGCATCGCGGTATCCGCGGACCGTCGCGGCGCCGAGGCGCGCCACGAGCTCCGGCGACGAGCCGAACGAGCGCGCACCGACCGACGCGTTCCGTGGGTCCGCCGCCACGTCGAGGACCGGCGCGAGGTTGACGTCGATCCCGAGCGCCGCGAGCTCGCGGCCGGCGGCGAGCGCCACCGCGTAGGCGAGCTCTTCGGACCGGGTGGCACCGATCGCCATCGCGCTCGGGAAGCGCGTCAGGGGCGCACCGATCCGCGCGACGTGACCGCCCTCGTGGTCGATCGCGATCCGCAGCGGGCCTGGCGCGCGCCGCCGGAGCTCCGCGGTGAGCAGGCGAAGCTGCTCCGGCCCCGCGATGTTCGCGCCGAACAGCACGACCCCGCCGACGCCCTGCTCGAGGAGCCGTGCGGTCTCGTCGTCGATGCCGGGTCCCGGGAGCTGGATCCAAACCAGCCGCGCAGCCGCCGAGCCGGCATCGCCGGCAGGGGCGACCGCGTCGCGTCCGACCGGCACGTTCGTCGTCACCGGAGCTCCACGGTGAGCTGGTAGCGGTCGCCCCGGTACGCGGCGCGGACGAACTCGACGATCCGGCCGTAGCTCCCGGAGGTCAGGCGATGAATCCGGAGCACGGGCACGCGCTTGGGGAGCTCCAGCAGCTGGCGCTCCTCGGCGACCGCGATCCGACTCCGCATCATGACCTCCCTTAGACGTAGCCGCCGCCGTCAGTGGCGTCTCCGCTAGACCTGTCGGGGCCAGTATCCCACCCGGCCGCACCCAAGGTCAAGAGTGGACATAGAGAGTAGATACTGCGTAAGATACTGACATATGCCGCAGGGAGGGGTCCATATGCATCGCCTGCGCGAGGTGCTGACCTCCGGGCTCACGGGGAGCCCACGGCCGCTCTACCCGGGCGCCGTGGCGCTCGTGGTGCGCAGCGCGGGACCAGGGCACGGTCGTGGTGGGCGACGCCCTTCGCTACCAGGATGCCAACGGGACGGAGCTTCCGGCGGGGATGTGGGTCGCGATGCGCGAGGAGTCCGTCTTCGACGTCGCATCGCTCACCAAGCTGTTCACCGCCACCGTGCTCATGACCCTGGTCGAAGAGCGCCTGCTCGCCCTCGACGCGCCGATCGCCGAGCACCTCCCGTCCTTTGCATCCGGGGATCGCCGGGCGGTCACGCTGCGACGCCTCCTCAGCCACACGTCGGGCCTCCCCGATCTGCTCCGGTTGTGGACCGACTGGCCGGATTTAGGCGTCGCGCGGGCGCGCGGTCCTTACATGGGAACTCGTGTATGGGAACTCGTGGTCACTGGGAGGAACCGTGGGCAACGCCGGGATCTTCAACACGGCCGCCGACCTGGCGAGGTTCGGCGAGACGCTGCGTCGCGGCGGCGAGGTGGACGACACCCGGATCCTGCGGGACGCGACTGTCTCGGAGATGTTCCGCGACCAGTTACCGGAGGGGATCGACCCCGGATTCCGACACGGGCTCGGCTTCCGCATCGGCGAAGAGACGTTCATGGGAGTGCTGGCTGCGTCGGGGGCTGTCGGTCACACTGGCTTCACTGGAACTTCGCTGGTGATCGACTCGACCGCAGCCTCGTAGTGGTGCTGCTGACCAATCGGGTGCATCCCAGTCGGGACTGGTCAGACACCGCCGCTGTCCGTCGGCGCGCAGCCGAGATCGCCGCAGCCGACGGCTCGGCGGCCCAGGAGAGACACGCATGACGCAGCCGCCGCCACCAGACGCAGCGCTCAGCGCCGATGCCGGCAGGGGCGTGCTTGTCACGATCCGCGCTGCCCTTCCGTCCCTCCGCCCGGCCGAGCGCCGGGTCGCCGAGGCCGTGCTGGGCGACCCGGCCGGCGTCGCAGGGCGCTCGATCGGCACGCTGGCTGCCCAATGCAGCACGTCCGGCGCGACGGTGCTCCGGTTCTGCCACGCGATCGGGTACCGGCACTACCCCGACCTGCGCCTCGCCCTGGCCAGGGAGACCGGCCGCGAGGAGGCGCACAACGGCCCGGGCGCGCATCTCACCGGTGACATCAGCCCGACCGACAGCATCGAACAGATCGTTGCAACGATCGCCTACAGCGATGCGCGGGCCATCGAGGACACGGCGGCCACGCTCGATCTGGGTGCACTCGCCCGAGCGATCGATGCGGTCGCAAGAGCCGAGCGTGTGGACATCTACGGGATCGGCGCCAGTGGGTTCGTGGCCCAGGACCTTCATCAGAAACTGCATCGGATCGGGCTGCTCTCATCCGTCTGGCCCGACCCACACGCAGCACTCACCTCGGCCGCCCTGCTGGGGCCCCGCGATGTTGCCATCGCGATCTCGCACACGGGGACGACGCTCGACACGATCGAGGCGTTGCGCCTTGCTGCAGATTGTGGGGCCACGACCATCGCGATCACCAACTTCGGCCGATCGCCGCTCACGGAGCACGCCCGGCACGTCCTCACCACGGCTGCCCGCGAGACCACGTTCCGGTCGGGAGCGATGGCCAGCCGGATCGCACAGCTCGCGGTCATCGACTGCCTGTTCGTCGGCGTGGCTCAGCGCTCATACGAGCGGACGATGCGAGCACTCGAGCTGACCTACGCCGCCGTCCAGAGCCGGCGCGTGCCTGGTCGGGAGGCGAGGCGCCGCGACCCGCCGCACGCGCTTCGGAAGCGGCGTTGATTGCGATGCCGGCGTCGGCCCCGCGCGGCACGAGCAGCTGGATCTCGAACGGTCGCGTGCCACCAACGGCAGTGCACCGGTTCGATCTCCGGCTCGGCGTCAACGGGCAGCGACGTCAGACGGGGAACACGCGCACGATGATCGTCGGCGTCGGCGAGATCGGCCGCTACCTGAGCCAGTTCATGGTCCCCGACCCGGGGGACATCATCAACACCGGGACCCCGCCGGGTGTCACCCTGGGCATGCCCGACACGCCCTACCAGCGGGCCGGTGACGTGGTCGAGCTCGGGATGTGCGGACTCGGCTGTCAGCGCCTGCGCCTCATGATCGCCCCATGACCCTGGTCGAAGCGGGCGCGCGAGTCGACCGTTCGACCGTCAGCGAGCCCCGGCGGCGCCAGCTGGAGGCGGCGCTCCGCCACGCGATCCGTGGTGAGGTCAGCTTCGACGGCAGTACCCGCGCCGTCTACGCCACCGACTCATCGAACTACCGGCAGGTGCCCCTCGGGGTCGTCTTCCCGTTGGATCACGATGACGTCGTCGCGGCGCTGCGTGAGTGCGCCGAGTACGACGCACCGGTCCTCGCCCGGGGTGCGGGGACGAGTCTGGCGGGCCAGGCCTGCAACGTCGCAGTCGTGCTCGACACCAGCCGGCACATGACGGCGATCCTCGAGATCGACCCGCTGGCGTGCACGGCCCGGGTGCAGCCGGGCGTGGTCCTCGACGACCTTCGACGCGCCGCGGAGCAGCACGGCCTGACGTTCGGGCCCGACCCTGCCACGCACGCCTGGTGCACGCTCGGGGGGATGATCGGCAACAACGCGTGTGGCAGCCACGCGCTGTACGCGGGCAAGACCGTCGACAACGTCGAGCGGCTGACGGTCGTGGAGTACGGTGGCGCCACGTTCGACGTCGGCGCCTACGACGATGTCGCGTACGCCGCGACCGTGGCCGGTGAGGGCCGCCTGGGGGAGGTGCTCACGGGCCTTCGCGACGTTGGGCGCAGGCACGCCGATCTGGTGCGGGCGCGGTTCCCGGATATCCCGAGGCGCGTCAGCGGCTACAACCTGGATCAGCTCCTGCCCGAGCATGGGTTCAACGTCGCCCGCGCCCTCGTCGGCACGGAGTCCACCTGTGCGGTGGTCACCGAGGCGGTGTTGCGCCTGAGCGCGAGCCCGAGGCATCGGCGGCTCGTCGTCCTGGGCTACCCGGACGTCTTCGCGGCCGCCGACGCGGTCCCATCGCTGCTGCGCCATCCGCTGCTCGCGCTGGAGGGCTTCGACGGGACCCTCATCGACCAGATGCGCGCGCGACGGCTCAATGTCGAACACCTGGCGCTGCTGCCCGGAGGCCGCGGCTGGCTGGTGGCCGAGCTCGGCGCCGATGAGGCCGACGCGGCCGATGCCCTGGCCGACGCCTTCGTCGCCGACCTGCCGACCGAAGTCACGTGGCGCCGTTACGACGACGCCGAACGGCAGGGGCGGGTCTGGCTCGTCCGCGAGTCCGGTCTCGGGGCCACC
>Ga0209746_1000784_pt1 | contig 15786 bp, 11 predicted proteins | sample BarGraNGADG00211_3_FD_184496 | JGI IMG/M metagenome (GOLD analysis project Ga0209746, IMG submission 184496) | Arctic peat soil microbial communities from Barrow, Alaska - Barrow Graham LP Ref core NGADG0011-211 (SPAdes) (version 2) | ecosystem: Environmental > Terrestrial > Soil > Wetlands >... | reverse complement strand
CTGCTACCATCAGCTGCTCAGGTTATAACATACCTGGGCAACAGATTTGATGGTGGTACAAGATCTACTCCATATTCATTTGTTTCAGCATTGCCTTCTTCACTCTATCCGGAAACTGCTGCCGGCAATGGAATGATAATAAACAGATGGTTAGCACAGGATCTTTCAGTAAGTGAAGGGGACACGATTAAAATGTTCTGGTATTCCCCTGACTAGTTGAATAAACTAATTGAAAAGAACAGCGATTTCGTTGTTAAACATATAGTAGATATGAAGGGCATCTGGGCGGATTCTCTTTTAATGCCCGATTTCCCGGGAATCTCAGGAAAAGAATCCTGTTCTGACTGGGATGCCGGCGTACCAATAAAAATGCATGAAATACGGGCTAAAGATGAGGATTACTGGAATAGATACAGAGGTACCCCTAAAGCATTTATAAGTTACGAGACAGGTAAGAAATTGTGGGGAAATAACTTTGGTCCTGCAACTGCTATCCGTTATCCTGCAGGAGTAACCGGAAAAGAAATTGAAGATAAACTCAACGGATCGCTTGATCCTGATAAAATGGGTTTTAGTATTACAAATCTGTCGGGTGATGCTGCTAAAGCTGCTAATGAGGGTGTCGATTTCGGCACTCTGTTCCTGAGTCTCGGGTTCTTTCTTATTCTGGCGTCACTGGTCCTGTTATCTTTTGCGACATCTTCATATTTTGATTCCAAAAAGACACATATAAATACATTATTTGCCCTGGGATTTAAAAACAAATGGATTGCCAGACTACTTTTTTTTGAAGCAGGACTAATAAGTCTGATTGGATGTTTTATTGGAGCGCTTGCCGGCTATTTAGTTGATATTGCTATAACCAGGGCACTTAATACAGTATGGACCGGAGCTGTACAGACAGAGACCCTTAATGCATACTTTAGTCCTGGACCAATAATTTCAGGGTTTATATTAACATTCATTACCATAATGGTATTTATGCTGATTAAGGTCAGCCGTTACCTGAAAGGACTGAATAAAAGTGAAACTAAGAATTACAAAACTCCTTCAACGCGTCAGAATATTTATTTATTATTTATATCAGCTATTGTAACAATTTCATTATTTGTATTTTCCTTATTGCTCACAGATCAGCAACTCCTTTTCTCTTTTGCAACAGGAATAGTACTTTTTTTGTCTCTGGTTCTTTTATGGAGACAACATTATATAGGAATATCCAATTATGATTCAGAAATAATAGAAAACAGGAAACAGTTATCGCGAAAGTATTATTCTCTTAATCCATCACATGCAATAACTCCAATACTTTTTATTGCTGCAGGTATTTTTTCTGTCTTTATCACCGGCGCAAACCGGATGAATTTCAATGAAAACCAGATGAAACGTTCCGGCGGAACAGGTGGATATTTGCTCTGGTGTGAAAACACGATCCCTGTAAAAGAGGACCTTAATAAAGAATCTGGCAGGAAGACGATGGGGCTTGATGAGGATCAGTTTAAGGGGATACAATTTGTACATATAAAAAGGTCGTCAGGAAATGATGCAAGCTGCCTGAACCTTAATCATATTTCGGTTCCTCCTCTTCTGGGAATCGATCCTTCTGATTTTATAGAAAAAAAGTCATTCTCTTTTTCAAAAGTACTCAGATCAAAGATCATTGCAAATCCATGGCAATATTTAAAACTCCCATCAGAAAAAAATACAATTTATGGTATTGCAGACCAAACAGTTCTTGATTGGGGACTAAAACTAAAGCCCGGAGATACTTTAATCCTCAGGGCAGAGAATGGCAGTCCATTGAATATAATCATTGCAGCAGGATTACAATCATCTGTATTTCAGGGTAATGTACTTATAGGGATGGAGAATTTCACGAAGTTTTACCCTTCGGTCTCCGGAAGCTCTGTGTTGCTTGTTGATGGGTACAGCAATCTGACAGATTTATACAAAAGCACGTTGAATGAGAGGCTTGCAAATTATGGTGTAAATATTGAAAAAACATCAGACCGTCTTGCATCGTTTTATAAAGTTACTAATACTTATCTTTCAGTATTTGGAGTATTTGGAGCTCTGGGAATGATAGTTGGCATTGCAGGACTGGGATTTGTGCTATTACGGAACTATAACCAGAGAAGGCACGAATTTGCACTTATGCTGGCAACAGGTTTCCATGTAAAAAAGATCCGGAGAATGATTCTTTCGGAACAAATGCTAATCCTGTTTGCCGGAGTCTCAACCGGCATTATATCAGCTATAGTTGCAACATTACCATCATTAAAAAATAATCATGATATGCCATGGTTGTTTATGATCCTGATGATTCTGGCTATAGTAATTACCGGATTGGTTGCCTTGTTAATCTCAGTCAGATCAATAACAAAGAATTCACTTATTGCAAGTCTGAAAAAAGAATAGGAAAGCTTATTTTTTCCCTACTGCCAAAAGATATTTCTGAGTTCTGAAAATAATCATTCCGTCAGTAATTGCAGGCGCAGTCATACATATATCATTCAAGGGTATTTCAGCGAGAAGCTTAAATTCATCACCATCCTGAACAATATAAACAGTCCCCTCCTCATCAACAACATATATCTTTCCATCAGATGCCACGGGAGAAGCAATAAAACTTTTGGTCTTTCCGAGTTTTGCATTATAAATTTCCTTACCGGTAAGGGGATCGAGACATATTAATGCGCCATTCCAATTAACATTATACAAATGATTTTTGTAGAGTAGCAAAGTATGCATATATGAGCCACCACGCTGGAGACTCCATTTTATATAATCATTCGATGTTTCTGGCTCCTTAAGGTTTATGTCTCCGACAGCATTTGTTTTGACAGCAATTATAGGCGAACTTCTTCCGTGCGCACTGTTAAAATAGATCAAATTGTTACCAACTATAGGTGTTGGAATCTGAATATCTCCCCCTCCCGACATTTTCCAGACCTCTTTTCCTGTCTCAAAATCATACCCTCCCCGGTTTTTATAACCATTAAGAGCTACATAAGTTTTACCGGCATTAGTATAGATGTTTGGGGTACACCATCCCGGATATTCATCGCGTTGGGTTTTCCAGAGCTCAATCCCGGTTTTCACATCATAAGCTGCCACAAAAGAGTTCTCCAGTACATCACACTGTATTATCAGAACTCCATTATAAATGACAGGAGAACTTGCAAACTCCCACTCAGCGGTTTTAACCATGAAAAAGACTGATTTTAGTAATCCGAAATTTTTCTTCCATACGAGATTACCTTTCATATCATAACAAAAGAGACCTTCTGACCCGAAAAAAGCTACAACATATTTTCCATCAGTGGCAACCGATGTGTTTGCATGCGTGGATTTAGGATGACGTTTCATCTTAGGAATTCCTTTATAAGATGTCTTCTCCCAAATCATTTTGCCTGAATTTTTATCAATGCAAAACACTTTCCACTCATGGACAGAAGAATCTTTTACGGGCGCTATATCTCCGTATATACCAGTCCTGAAGCCATCCCGGTCTGCCTGGCTTATAGCGCTGGTTATGAATACTTTATTGTCCCAAATCACAGGGCTGGAAAGTCCGAGACCCGGTATCTCTGTCTTCCACCTGACATTGATCATCTTGCTTATATCAAATGATTCAGGAAGATTTGCATTATCCAAAACACCAGAGGAAAATTTTCCTCGGTAAGCAGGCCATTGTCTGTCAGGATTGATCTGACAGAAAACCTCATTTATTGAAAAGGCCAGGAAACATAATAAAAATATGAATTCCTTATATTTCTTCATACGTTTAAGTTTTGAGAATGTAAATTGTTCATTTTTAGCATCAATAATGTTTTTCTGAATACCTAAAAATAGCATCCTATCTATATTTAAAGGATCTCATGTTATTGCTTATTGTTAAGTTTACCGTTATTCATCCACAAAGTAACTCTACCCATTCTGTCAAAAGGAGGATAGGCATGCATATCGCCGGTTACAAAATCCATTAATCCGTCATTATTGAAGTCACCCGTTGCAAGTGTTAATATGTGAGTGGGAGAACTGGCTATATTATGAAGCACAAATTTCATATTACCTGTATTCTCAAGCCAGATAAAGCTTTGGGCTTCCGGCTTTTCCCACAAGTTAAAACCGCTGACGCAGAATATATCCAGGTCACCATCATTATCAATATCTACCGGTCTGGCATTATAAGCTCCTATAAATGTGGCGATCCTATGAAATTCAAAATTCAAATTTCCTTTGTTTTCAAGCCATTGGATCCCGTGCCAGGGCTTGCCCCGGGGAGGTATGTAGTCAAATGCATCACCGTTTGTATATAAGATATCATCATCACCATCTTTGTCGAGATCGCATATATAAATGCCGCTGGAACCGAAGTCTTCATTATTTGAGCCAAATAACAGTTTTGAAGTGAAATTTCCTTTCCCATCATTGATGAAAGCATAGATCTCTTCCCATTCCTGACTGACTAGTGAAATAATGTCAAGATCACCATCTTTGTCAATGTCTACAATTTCAACATTAATAGGTCCCGACAGATTCTGAAGTATATGGCTTTTAAACTGCCAGTTTCCAAGATTCTCAATCCATCTTGTTTCTCCATCATCATATCCAAATTGTGCAACCGCAAGATCGAGATCTCCATCGTTATCCAGGTCACCTGCTCTTACATCGGACACACGAGCTATCTTTTCAACAACTACATGTTTTGTAAAATGATTCTTACCATCATTTTCGAGTATAACAACTGAACCAATTTTATCATTGCTTGGAAAAATCAGACCAAGTACTGCTACCAGAATATCTTTATCTCCGTCTTTATCAAAATCGATTATCTGAACATGGGCCGGCGCATTAATTCCGTCAGCGAGAACTGTTTCTGTATAGACTCCTGCAGGAAACTGCCGGATCCAGTTAATTGAATTACTTTTACAATCACAAACAATAATATCCAGTAATCCGTCTCCATCGAGATCAGCTGTCTGAACATTTGAGATAAAAGGAGGTTCTTTAAATATCTGGCCAACAGGCATCTGATTGAGGAAATCTATTTTAGCTCCAACCGGAGCATTCACTATTTCTTCAGACGCCTTATCTTTTGCACCGGCTCTGTTCAATATCCGGTTTATAACGGCGCTTCTGGTCATTCCTTTTTGCTTAGCCTGGTAACTGATTAACAAAAATGGGATTCCAATAATCAGGAATACAACTATTAGTAATAGAATAATGGTTTTTAAACCCTTTTTACGATTCACTGATGAGCGATTATCTCTTGGCATAATAATTTATTTAATCTGTGGGAAATAAAACATTACCCTCAAAAATAATCTAAATGTGCTTTATGACAGCATCCTATTGAAATAAATTAATTATCATTGAAAATTGAAGAATCATCTTTGTTGATGTGGTGAAAATCAGAATATTTAATGTTATTTTTCTCAGATGAAAGTTGCCCGCAGACATTTTCTTAATCTCTTAATAATCTTTGGTTTCGGGTTGATACCTGCTGTCATAAGTCAATTTTTTACAGAAAAACCAACAAGCCGGCATATTCATATCAGGAGTTTCCGTTATGGTAAGGATCCTTATGTAATCAGATGTAACAGAGGAGACACCCTTAAACTGACTTTTTCGACTGATGATACGGGTCACTCTTTTTTTCTTGAAGAGTTTGACATAGATGTAAAGATTAGTCCGTCTATTAACGAGGTTTCAGTCTTTAAGACGAGTGATCCGACAGCTAACCCGATTCTTACAAAAGAAATTACATTAATTGCCCGTCATCCCGGAATATATAACTACATAGTATCAAGGAGCAACTATCGTTGTCATGTCTGGTGCGGGCCAATGCATGCCTTTGAACAGGGCAAACTTATTATATTACCTGATACATTACTGACCTTCAGTCTCGGCAGTCTTATTGGAATTTTATTCATCTGGCTGGTTTCAATTTTCAAAAACATCAATACGAAGGACAGGATTTCTGATGAAAAAAGCGGTTATAAAGATTTGCTTAAAGGATCCGGTTTCCTGAGAGGAATTGTTATCTCGAGGTATACTCAGGCAGCTCTAACTCTTATTACTATGGTCATGATCTATATTGTTATTCTGACCTCTGTATTTGGAACGAAAGTATCAGGCAGGAATCTGGGAGTCCTTTTAATGTGGGCAATATGGTTATTCGCCCTTGTGGCTTTGATCACTCCTTTTTTCGGAAGATTCTGGTGCACTATCTGTCCTCTTCCATTTTTTGGGGATCTGATCCAGAGAAAATCATTCTTTAATCCTCTTAAAGGGAAAACAAAAAAATATAATAATAAATTTTCAGGTCTTTTCCTGAAGTGGCCTGAATGGTTAAAAAATGACTGGTTAAGATTAATTGTCTTTTTACTTCTTGCAACTTTTTCAACTACACTTGTTGCAACTCCAATTGTTTCAGGCCTGGCTGTACTCATGTTAATGATTGTACCAACCCTGATGTCAGGGATCTGGGAACTAAGGTCATTTTGCCGGTATGTATGTCCGGTAAGTGTTTTTGTGGGCCCTTTTTCCAGAATGAGCACTTTATCTCTCAGAAATAAGTCTCAGGAGGTCTGTGATCAATGCAAACCACAATACTGTGAGAATGGAAATACAAGAGGGTGGGCATGCCCGTATGGTCTGAATGTGGGTAAGATCAGGGAAAATTCAGATTGTGGTCTTTGTCTTGAGTGTCTGCGAAGCTGTACCTACAATAATGTCTCACTTTATACAAGACCAATTGCATCTGAAAATGGAACACGCAGTCTGAGTGAAGCGTGGATGACAATGGCAACTTTTACCATTGCTATTATATATAGTATTCTGTATTTGGGGCCATGGCCGGTTGTTCGTGACTATGTGAATATCCTTGATAAGCAAAACTGGGGGTTATTTGGTATTTATTCTCTGATAATGTGGACATTAGTACTAATCATTGTTCCGGGAATTGTGTATCTGTTGTCTCTTTTTGGTACCAGAATTGCAAAAACTAATTATAATGTCAGAGAGCTATTTCTGATAAATGCCGGATCTTTTCTGCCATTTAGTCTGTTGAACTGGATCGCTTTTGTAATACCAATGCTTTTCGTAAATGTCACATTTATAAAGCAATCATTTTCTGATCCATTTGGCTGGGGATGGGATTTCTTTGGAACAGCAAATACCCCATGGCATCAGTTTTTACCACAGTATATTCCGTGGTTTCAGGCTATCGCTGTTTTAACAGGTCTGTTATTAAGTTTAAGAAATATAAGAAAGTCAGGGATAGCAAAAGGATTGAATCCGGAACAGATTTTAAAGATTAATTTGCCTATGTGTCTTTTCCTTACCAGTGTTGCGGTGGCAATGTTGTTTTTCTTTACCAATTAAGGATTGCCTGATTCTTCTCATCAACGCCACCTACCGGCAATTAGAAGAATTTAGCCACACCTATCAACACATGATAAAATTGTATGCCGCAGGTGCATCCAATTCAACACCCTCCGGGGTTGATAAGTCAACTAATGCTTCGACCACGGACGCTACCGTGGCTATTGGAATTAAATGCCTCCGGCATTATTCTCTGATATTAACAAATTTCATAACTACCTATATGCCAATATAATTACTAAGATGAGTATAAAGGGTAGCTCCACCAGACATGTGCCACGCTCCCGTAACATCGGTCATATGGCCGAAATACTGATCAAGATCATCAGGGCCTGACATTAACATGCCTGAGGGATCTGTATATTTCAAAGGGTTATTCAAACAATATCCATACGTGTTAAAGTTTTGAGTTAAATTCGGATTTTGTGCATAATTATCGGGACTTAAAAACATTGCAATAAGCATTGCTTCGGACGGGCAGGCATACATCGAAACTGTACTCTTCAGTTACTGCATTAGTGGTTGTTTTGACTTAATCAACTCCACCTACCTGCAATAAGAACTAAAATTTAAAATTATAGTTTACCGATATTATATTAATATCCGAAATATGCGGCAGATAATCGCGTTGAAAGATATATTCAACTTCAATGGAATGTTGCTTTAAAATTCTCAACTCAGCTCCTGCTTCTTCTATGGCCCTGTATTTCTGACACATTGCTGACAAGCTGACTCCGGAAATAAGAAGAATAATTGAACACGAGCAATGAAAAGAACTTTTCTATCTGGCACATCCTTTTTTCCCTGACCATTTGAACAAATCAGTCAAATTGAATGTTATCTTTGCATCTTTTTACAAAATGAATAACATAAAATCCGTTTCTGAAAAAAGCGATAAAGTACTGATGATAATCGAAGCCTCACAAAAGCGTTTCGGATTATTTGGTATTGAGAAGACTTCGATGCGTGAAATTGCTGATGATCTTAAACTGTCAAAAGCCTCTTTGTATTATTATTTCCCGGACAAGGCGAGTCTCTACAAGGCAGTTGTTGAAAAGGAACAGATCGAATTCATTGCAAAAATTTCAGAAAGGATTTTTAGTATTCATGAGCCGGAACAATTGCTGCTGGAATATGCGAATTCGCGACTCTCCTATTTTCGTACATTATTGAACTTAAGTAGATTGAGGCTTGAAGCTTATTCCGATCTAAAGCCGGCTTTCAGAGATACAATTCAACTATTTAAGGAAAAGGAAAAGGAAATAATAAAGAAGATATTTGAAAAAGGAATCAGCAGTGGTGTATTCCATATTAATGATATAGATCAGACCGCTTCCCTTTTTCTTGATCTGTTGAAAGGATTAAGGAGTACATTAGTCAGTGAAAAGAAAACACTGTTTATTGAACAGGATGAATACGATCTTCTCCTGGAGAAAACGATAGCTTTTACAGACTTTTTTATAAAAGGTTTGAAATTCATATAGTTTAAAACATTAATAATTAACGATATAATTTAAATCTGCACATTTTTATGAAAGAAGAATCAAAGAAAAACCGGCTCAGAGTCTACATCCCTATTGCTATTGTAATTATCATTGTACTTGCAGGCGCCTGGTATTGGTACAGAGATTATTCCATGTATATTTCTTCTGACGATGCACATGTGGATGCTGATAATGTCAGTGTCGGGTCAAAGATAATCGGCAGAATATCTGCGATTTATGCCAATGAAGGAGATTTTGTGAAGCAAGGAACCCTTTTGGCAGACATTGACAGTTCTGATTTTATAGCACAAAGAAATCAATCAATTGCATTAAGATCTCAGGCATTAGCTAATTTGTCACAGTCAGAGGTCAAATATAGCTCCGATCAGAAAGGCATCAGGGTTATGGAGATAAATTTTGAGAGGGCCAGTGAAGATATGGCCAGGGCAAAAAGTCAGTCAGATGGTGGTGTTATTACGCCAGAACAATTCGATCATATAAAGAAAGCATTTGAAACGGCTTCAGCTCAACTTGATGCAGCAAAAGCACAACTCCTGGTTTCAAAATCAATGATTTCAAGCGCTTCGGCAGCTGTTGAAGCTGCTAATGCAGAGGTAAAAGTTCTTAATACTCAGCTTAAGAATACCAGGCTTTTTGCTCCAGCCGAGGGAATCTTAGCAAAAAGATGGCTTCTTCAGGGAGATGTGGTACAGCCAAGTCAGTCTGTATTTACTCTGACAATGAGCAAAAATCTTTGGGTAGTGGCATTTCTGGAAGAGACTAAAATTTCAGAAATTCATACGGGGCTGAATGTAAGATTTACTATTGATGCATTTCCAGGAGTCAGATTCAATGGCAAAGTATTCCTGGTTGGATCCACTACCGCATCAGTATTCTCATTGATCCCGGCTAATAATGCTTCAGGTAATTTCACTAAGGTTACGCAGCGTATTCCGGTCAGGATTTCCATTGATAGTGCAGATAATTACAAAGACCTCTCCCAATTCAATATTTTCTCCGGAATGTCAGTTGTAGTCAAGATTATCAAAAAATAAGATGGAAAGACGAAGAACACCATCTCACCGCATCAGGAATCTGATAAGGAACAGCAATTCAGCCTTTCATCCTAAGCATGAGTCTTACAAATGGTATTTGCTTGCAAATATAATGCTTGGAACCTTCATGGCTGTACTTGACGCAACTATTGTAAATGTTGGTTTGCCTAAAATCATGGCATCTTTTGGTGTAGGTCTCGATAAAATTGAATGGGTTATAACTGCTTATATGCTGGCCATGGCTGTGGCTCTTCCTGCATCCGGATGGCTTGCGGACAAATTCGGTTACAAGCGGATGTATTTCATCGGATTATTTCTTTTTACATTAGGATCAATGTTATGTGGCAGGTCTTCAGATGAGAATATGTTGATAGCATCCAGGGTGATTCAGGGTCTGGGAGCAGGGACAATTCAGCCACTTGGAATGGCCATAATAACAAGGGAATTTCCACCTCACCAGCGAGGTATAGCACTTGGATTCTGGGGTATTTCTGCTGCAGCGTCTGTCTCATTCGGGCCGCTTATTGGCGGTTTTCTGATCGATCGTTTCAGCTGGCCGCTGATTTTTGATGTTAATATACCAGTTGGAATATTAGCCATGCTGTTCACTATAATAATTCAGAGCGAATATATAAACAGGAAAACACGAAGATTCGATATTGTAGGTTTCATTTCAGTGACCATTTTTCTTCCACTGACACTATATATACTATCTCAAGGGAATGCAGCTACAAACTCAGCAGGATGGCATGCACCGTATATAATGGCTTATGGCGCAATTGCCTTAATTGCTATGGCGGTTTTTATAACCGCAGAATTAACTGTTAAAGAGCCACTTTTAGATCTGAGGCTTCTTAAAAATCACAACTTCGGTATCGCTAATATTATTCTGATTATTTTTAGTCTCGGAATGTTCGGAAGTACATTCCTATTGCCTATATATCTTCAGAATTCTTTGGGTTACACCGCATTGCAAGCCGGTTCAGTTTTCCTCCCTGTAGGTATAATACAGGGAATAACTGCTCCAATCTCCGGGAGGATTTCGGATAAAATAAGTCCAAAATTTCCTCTTTTTATAGGTGTTGTCCTGTTTGCCTTTAGTTTCTACCTTAACTCGAATCTCTCATGGCTGACTGAGTTGAAATTCATTATGCTTTCGTTATATATAAGAGGATTTGCCATGGGTCTGATGTTCACTGCTCTAACCACTGTGTCGCTATCGGAAATACCACGTGAAAAGATGGCACAGGCATCGGCCATAACCAATTCAATCCGTCAGCTGGGAGGAAGCCTGGGTGTTGCATTGCTTGCAACATTGCTGACAACAAGAGTCAACTATCATGCTCAGGTTTTTGGTGGTGCAATCAAACCCGGCTCTGAGATTTATCAGCAGACTATGAATAAAATGAAATATCATATTCAATATGAAGCCGGTAGCTCACCGGCAAATGCCACCAGGCAAAGCCAGGTTTTACTTCTTTCAAATCTCAATAAACAGGCTTATATACAAGGTATTGATGACGATTTTCTTTTGGCAGGTATTATAACCCTTATTGGAGGGATTCCAATAATTTTTCTGCGTACAAAAAAAACAAAAATTCAAAATCTTCCGGCAAATGAATAATAAAATAAATAGAAAATCTTTTTTTTCTGCCTTAGCATTTATGATCTTTCTTAACAGTATAATTGTTGGTCAAAGTTTAATGGATAAATCGAAACCAACGGCTGATTCCTTATCACTCAGGAGTCTGATTCTACAGGTTGTTTCTACTTATCCCTCTGTTAAGATTGCTGAAGAAGCAATCAGAAACGCTGATTCAAGGATCAGTCTGGCAAAAACCGGATATAATCCTGAAGTAGATATGACAGCAAGTTTTGCCAACCTGGGACCTGTAACTAAGCTATCTATACCTTCGTTCGGCACATTTCAGCTTTACCCTGCCAATAACTATTCGGCCTCCGTTAATCTCAGACAACTTATTTATGATTTTGGAAGGACCCGGCAGAACATAGAACTTGAAAATGAAAATAAAGCCATTGGGGAACAGACACTTGAACAGGTCAAGCAGAAACTCGCGCTTTATACAGTAAATAATTTTTATACTCTTCTTTATCTGCAGGCTGCAATAAAAATAAAAGATGAACAGATAGCTGCATTAAATGAGCACTTGCAGTACATTGAAAAAGTAATGGCAACCGGTTCAGCAACAGAATACCAGGTTCTTACAACAAAAGTTAAAATTTCTACAATTGAGAGTCAGAAAGTTGACCTCATGGCTGCTCAGACAGCACAGCAGGCTGCTTTGAACTCTTTGCTCGGAAATGATAATGCCGGCAAGCCTGTTGTCAGAAATGAACTTACTGTGGCTCCTCCGGTTATCCAATCAGATTCAATCTTGTCTTATGCATATCATAACAGGGATGAAGTTCTGATAAATGAAAAGAAAGTTACACTCGCTGAGCTGAGATACGGAATGACAAAATTGCAGAATAAACCATTACTAAGCCTTCAGGCATCCGGTGGTGCAAAAAACGGATATATACCCTATCTCAACAGACTTACACCGAATTATGTTATTGGGATGGGGCTCAGGGTTCCTCTTTTCGATGGAATGAAAAACAAATATTATCTTTCACAGGCTCAATCGGCAATAACAACTTTATCCTACGAATCTGAATTTACAAAACGAAATATCTCAAATGAGGTCTTTGAATCAGAGGCTCTTATGTTTGCGGCCAGCAAAAAGGTAAGCCAGTCTGAACTTCAGCTTAAACAAGCGCTAAAGGCATATTCACTTGCAGAGACAAGTTTTAATACAGGGGTAATCACAAATCTTGATCTGCTTGATGCAAATACTTCTGTTTCGGAAAGCAGTTTAATGCTTCTTAAAGCCAGAATAGATTATGCTGCTTGTGTTTACAAACTTAAAGCAGCATTAGGTGAAAGGATCTATTAATAATGATTTTACTGTTTCCCGGGATATTAAATTTTGCATCTTGTAAGTCCCAGGTTCAGAGAAGATTTAGTGCCGGAGACAACCAGAGCTGCTCCCAGCGCTGATCCATTGGTAATCTCAGAGGTATATACAAATTTTAAAGGATATGCATTTGAGATATAAGTCCGGAAAAGTTCATTTTTGGAAAATCCGCCGGTTATGTAAATATTTTCAGTCTCATCCTTTAATGGAAGAACAAGATTGACAGCTTCTACAGTAAGTTCACCTAATTCATTCATTAACTGATGATAAGCCTCCTCAAAAGTACTGAATTCATACATATCAATATAATCCTTCAGATCACGGGAGTATTGACCAGTTTGAAAAAATACTTTTTTCCCGCTAAATCTTGCCATTAAGAGGTTAGATAATTGACTATCTGCTTTGACTTTCTTATAATAATCCTCTGACTTCCCAAAATGACCAGATAGCTGCTTTAATGCAGTTTCATGCAGATGTCCGAGAAATAATCTGGAAGATTTAACCGGTTGTCGGGTTATACTCATATAACAGAGACAATCCTTATCAAGTTGATCTGCTGTTAGTTTCTCGGTATTAAAAGGATTCATGTTTATACACCACGTCCCGGTAGATATTAAGAGGAACTTTCCATTACTACTTGAGAAATAAGGTGCAAGTGAGGCTGAACTGTCGTGAATACCTATACCGACCAGGAGTTTTTTTCCATCAATATCTACCTCATTCAATGTTTCAACCGGAACAGGATCAGGCAGATTCAAGCCGTGAACTCTGATCCAGGGATGGTAATCCATCTTATCAAAATCCCATAAAGCAGTATGGCATCCAATTGAGGTATGTTCGGAATAAATCTTTCGCGTAATTAAATATGAGAGATACTGTGGTAAGTGAAGAATGTGTTTTATTTTGGCAAACACTTCCGGCTTAATGGTCTTAAGCCAGAACGGCTGTAAACCGGAATTAAGCATTCCAAGCGCAGGAGACGCTGTTCTTCTGCAAAACTCATCTCTGCCTCCAAATCTTTTATATAAGCTTTCAGGAATCTTTTCATCCAATGGTTTCAGATAATTATAGACAGGTGTAAGTCTATTCCCATTTACATCTAGATAAACAAGAGAAGCGCCATACGTGGTAAAATTAACAGTCTTAAGTTCATATTTATCTGAATGCACCAGTCGGGTAAGAGACTCTTTTATCCAACGTTCAATATGTTCAATATCATCACATTCGAAGCCATCCTCATCCAGAATTTCTGTAAATTTTTCTTCAATTTCTGAGACTATTTTAAAGTCTTCATTAAAAAGAATTATCTTTTTGTTTGTCTTGCCAATGTCATAAATTGCAATAACTGTCTCTTTCATTTCTACCCCCAATCCCGCGAGGTGGGACTTTAAACATTTTTTCTATTATTATCTTTTTAGAAGTACCTCTTTTTCGTACTTCACAATCTCATCTATATAATCCTGTCCTACAGGAACTTTATTCTTCATACAGTAGTAGTCATAGACGGCCCCGAAAGGCATTGTTTTAAGAAGTTCAAGTAATGCGAGTCTTTCAAAGTTTTTACCATCTTCTTCAAACTTTACAAGTGTTTTGAATGGCTCAAGAAGAGCATACATAAAAGCTAACTGGGCTGAGCGGGTTCCAATAACATAAGCGCCTATACGGTTTAAACTGGCATCAAAGAAATCCAGACCGACATTAACCCTGTTCAAAGCTTTTGTCCTGACTATTTCCTGTGTAATAAGCAGAAGTTCTTCGTTAAAGGTAAGAACGTGATCGCTATCCCAGCGTACACCACGGGTTAAGTGTAAAAGTATTTCATCCACAAAATGAAGAATAGATGAAACCTTATCCCCTACCTGCTCGGTAGGATGGAAATGGCCATTATCAAGAGTTATTAAAATATTGTTCTTTATTGCATATCCAAGATAGAAGTCGTGCGATCCGACTACCATCGACTCAGATCCGATACCAAATAACTTGCTTTCAACTGAATCCTTAAGATGGTTTTTGGGGTATTTAACTGCGAAGATCTCATCCAGAGATTTCTTCAGCTGTTTCCGAAGAGTATTCCTGTCAACAGGAGTATCTTTCATCCCATCGGGTATCCAAATGTTATGTACAGCAGGAGTGCCAAGTTGTTTTCCCATTTCGGCGCTGATAGCCCGGCATCGTTTTGTATGCTCAACCCAGAATTTTCTGATCTTTTCATTCTTGCTTGAAAGGGTAAAGCCATCATCAGCTAAAGGATGCGAGAAACAGGTACAGTTGAAATCAAGACCAATACCTCTCTTTTTAGCCCAGTCAATCCAACCCTGAAAATGTTTTGGCTCGATCTGATCACGGTCAACTAGCTTACCCTCAAACTCCCCATAAATTGCATGAAGATTTAATCTTTGTTTTCCCGGAAGAAGCGACATCACCTTATCAAGATCGGATCTCATCTGTTCGATAGTCTTTGCTTTCCCTGGAAAGTTGCCGGTAGCCTGAATGCCACCTCCGCCAAGAACAGAACCGGGTTTCTCAAATCCACCAACATCATCTGTCTGCCAGCAATGCAAGCTGATATTTATATTCTCCATTTCTGAAAGCACTTTGTCGGTATCGACTCCCAGTGCAGCATATTCTTCTTTTGCAATCTGATATGACTTCTCAATAAGTTCCTTTTTCATAATATTATCGTATTAAACATAATGTTTCACCTTTTACTTTTTACTTTCTTCGTCCACCATAGCTTTCTTTGACAACCGAAATGCTAGTTAAGTGGGTAGCGAAGGTGGATTGTCTTTTGTCTTTATTCCAAATAGAACACCTGTTCCAAAGGAATTGTTACCGGAGAGTTATCAGGATTTGTTTCCATAATATCGACCATAAATT
>Ga0209746_1000783_pt1 | contig 15792 bp, 12 predicted proteins | sample BarGraNGADG00211_3_FD_184496 | JGI IMG/M metagenome (GOLD analysis project Ga0209746, IMG submission 184496) | Arctic peat soil microbial communities from Barrow, Alaska - Barrow Graham LP Ref core NGADG0011-211 (SPAdes) (version 2) | ecosystem: Environmental > Terrestrial > Soil > Wetlands >... | reverse complement strand
ACCTGCCGGCAGGGCAGGGCAGGGCCGGGCAGGGCGCAGGCGGCAGGCCGCTGGCCGCGGTTGGCGCTACCCAGCCGCCGGGCGACCGGTCGCTGGCCGGCTTCCTGCTGATCGCCTGGAACCCGATGATCCTCTATGAGACGCTGGCCAACCGTCACAATGATGTGGCCATGGCCTTCTGCATCCTGCTCGCCGCCTGGGCCCTGCTGAGACATCGCTACACGCCGGCCATTTTGGCCTTGTTGGCGGGGACCTTACTCAAGTTCATCCCCGCTTTGCTGCTCTCGGCGGCCGGCCTGATCGCCCTGCGTGACCTGCCCGGGCCGCGCGCCCCGCTGGCGTTTCTTAGCCGTGACGGCCCTACTCGGCGCGCTGCTGCTCGTCCTGGCCTGGAAGCCGTTCTGGGCCGGCCCGGCGGTGCTGGGAATGGCCCGCCGCCAACAGCTATTCACCGCGTCCATCTCGTCCGTCCTCTAGGCCTCGCTGGCGCCCGTTTGGGGCGCCGTACGGGCGGGCTCTGTCATCAGCAAGGCGGCAGGGTTGCTCACTGCCGGCTTTGCTCTGTTCCAAGGTTACCGGGCCTGGCGCGACCGCTCGTGGACCGGTTTTAGCAGCGCGGCCTTCGCCGTGCTGATGTTTTACTTGCTGGGAACCGTGCTCTGGTTCATGCCCTGGTATGCTAATCTGGCCGCTCAGCCTTGCGCCGTTGCTGCCTTCGCTGCGCTCGATCCGGCTGGCGCACATTTTTGGCTTCTCGACCCTGCTGCAGCCGTTCCTGGCCGCGCCACTGTTGCTGTGGGGCTCCCCTCCGCCGGCCAACTGGCAGCAACTGGCGCTGACCGTCACCATCTCTGCCGTTCCCTGGCTCTACGTGCTGTTTGCCCGGCGGAGATGGCGCGCCGGGTTGGTTACCCGCGCGCCTGCGGATGGAGCCGAGCCCATTGCGGTGACACGCTCAGACCTGCGCTGAAGTGCCGCGTCAAACAGGGACCCGGTTTCGATCAGCCATTGCGGCCCGAAACCGGGTTTCGTCCCTCTGTTACGCGTGGCGTTGTCAGGTCTCGGGCACGATCACCCGCAGAGCGCCGGGCAGCACTCTAGCCTCGACCGGTCCCGGTTCCATGACCTCGCCGTCGATCTGGATCGCCTGTTGCGTCCCGGCCTTGATGCTTACCTGCCGGGCCTGCCAATGCGGGAAGGGCACGTTGCCTGGGCTTGCGACTGAAGTGGTCGCCATGCTCGCCGCCGCGCTGACGATGATCCCCAGGCCGGCGCCGGGGATCACTACCACATCCAGCAGCCCATCGGCCATATCGATGTCCGGGGCCAGCGAGACGCCCGGCACGCCGAAGTTCCCCATGTTGGCGACGACGCAACTGACGCCTGACTCTTCCAGTTCTTTCCCGTCCAGCGTGATGTAGTATCTGTCGACCTTAGTGCGGCGCAACGCGTCGAGCGACGCCAGCGCATAGGCCAGCGGACCCAGCCGCTCCTTGGACTCCCGGTCGGCTCCTTCTGCCGGCTCGCCTGCCAGGCCCAACCCCACCGCGACCATGAAGCAGCGTTTGCCAGCCTGCCCCATGTCCACTGTGCGCACCTTTACCGGGTCACGACAGACCAGGGCCGCCGCCTCAGCCAGATCGCTCGGGATGCCCAGCGCCAGGGCGATCGCGTTGGCTGTGCCGCCGGGAAAGATGGCCAGCGGAACGTTGGTCCCGATCAACCCTTTGGCCACTTCGGTGATCGTGCCATAGCCGCCATAGGCGGCGACCACATCTGAGCCGCTCTTGGCCGCTTCCTCGGCCAGGCGGCGGGCGTCGTCGGCGGCCTTCGTGATGACGACGTCCCAATTCAGCCCCGTGTCCTTGAAGACCGTATGGAGGGTGTTCAAGATCGGCCGGTCGCGCCCGCTGGCCGGATTGACGATTACCTGCAGGTGTTTGAACATGGTCAACCTGACAGCCGTGCCTGCAACTTGATCTCCACCCCGGCCAGGGCCTGCGAAACCGGACAGGTGCGCTTGGCGGTGTCGGCCAGTTCCAGGAAGTGCGCCTCGTCGACTGTGGGCACCCTGGCTTCGGTGTCCAGCTCGACGGTCGTGATCTTGTTGGCGCCGTCCACCTTGTCCAGGTGGACGCGGGCGCTTGTCTGGATCTGTTCCGGCGGGAAGCCGGCCTTTGTCAACTGGCTGGCCAGGGCCATCGTGAAACAGCCGGCATGCGCCGCGGCTATCAGTTCCTCGGGGTTTGTCCCCTGGGCTTCTTCGAAACGGGAGCTCCAGGTGTAGCGGCCCTCGAACGCACCGCTCCCCAGCTTCATCCGCCCCTGTCCTTCGCGCAGGTTCCCCTGCCAAACGGCTTCTGCAGTACGCACTGGCATCTTAAATACCTCCTGAAATCGTCAGACGGTGTCAACCCGTGTCAACGGTATCATCGGAGCAATACTGATATTCTATCGCACCAGTGCTTGCCGTACCCGTAACCGCAATGACAGATGGGGAATGGGAGCGAGGTTGTGCCTGCCGGTTTTCAGCGCAGCAGGCCCTGCGCGCCTCGGCGCGACCAGGCCGATCCGCCGCGCTTGCCGGCAAAGCGAGGATCGAGGCGAAGCAACTGCTCCACCCCTTGCACCAGCGACACCCGCGGCGTGTAGCCAAGCAAGGAGCGCGCCTTCCCCAGGTCGGCCACCAGGCGGCCGATGCCGCCGCTTTGCTGTGGGTTGTGGAGCACTTCGGGCCGCCGCCCGCTGACGTCCTCGAGGGTGGCGATGAGATGGTTGATACTGGTCTCTTGCCCCGAGCCGACGTTGATCGTGGCGCGATTCACGTTCGGCGCAGTGGAAGCCGCGACCAGGGCGTCCATCACGTCGTCCACGTAGACGAAATCGCGGGTCTGGCTGCCGTCGCCGTATACGATCAGCGAAGCGCCGGTGAGGATGTTCTTCAGATAGAGCGGCACGACCGGGGCGTGGGAGGGTGGCAAGTTTTGCCCTGGCCCATAGGCGTTGAAGATGCGCAGCGCAACGGTTTCGACATGGTACAGCTCACCGAGCCCGAAAAGGTAATACTCGGCCGCCAGCTTGCTCACGGCGTAGGGCGCCTGCGGATGCGGCCAGCAATCCTCTTTGACGGGTTGGACGGGCTGCGGGCCGTAGACGGTAGCTGAGGACGCGAAAACCACGCGCTTGACCCCGGCATCGCGGATCGCCTCTGCCAGGGCAACGGTCCCGCCCACATTGACGTCGTTGTACTCACGCGGATAGAGCACCGATTCCGGGACAGACACGCGCGCCGCCAGGTGGAAGACGCAATCGACGTCCTGCAGCAGCGTCCAGAGCTTCGGCCGGTCGCGCACATCGCCGCGCGCGAACACGACGTCTGGAGGCAGACGGCCCGGGTCGCCGGCGCTCAGGTCATCCAGAACGCGCACCTGGTGCCCGTTGCGCACAAGGCGGTGAGCGAGCGCGGCGCCCAGAAATCCTGCTCCTCCGGTTACCAGACAGCGCATCATTACCTCTCTTACAGCGTCTCGGGAAGCGGATTATAGCATGTTGCGGCCGCTTTGCCCATTCAATAGTATAATCACTCAATTATTACGATTGGCGATCTGTGCAGACGATTCGTCTCAAGGAAGAATTTCTATGCTCAAATCACATAATTGTGGTGAATTAGGTCTGGCCCAGGCAGGGCAGACGGTGACGTTGGCCGGCTGGGTCCACCGGCGGCGCGACCACGGCGCGCTCATTTTTCTCGATATCCGCGACCGCTCGGGTGTCGTCCAGGTGACCTGCAACGAAACTGCGCCGGCCGCGCGTGAAGTACTGAACGCGGCGCGTAACGAGTACGTGGTGCAGATCACCGGCGTGGTGCAGGCGCGCCCGGAAGGCCTGGTCAATCCCAGGCTGGCGACCGGCGCGATCGAGGTGATCGCCCAGTCGGCGCAGATCCTTAATGAGGCCAAGACGCCGCCATTTTACATAAACGAAGATGTAGAAACGGATGAAGTGCTGCGGCTGCGCTACCGTTACCTGGACCTGCGCCGGCCAGCCATGCAGCATAACCTGGTCTATCGCCACAAGGTTGTGAAGCTGATCCGCGACTACCTGGACGAGCGCGGCTTCGTCGAGATCGAGACGCCGATCCTGATCAAGAGCACGCCCGAAGGCGCGCGCGACTACGTGGTGCCCAGCCGGGTGCATCCGGGCGAGTTTTACGCCCTGCCGCAGTCACCGCAACAGCTCAAACAGTTGCTGATGGTCGCCGGCTACGAGCGTTACTTCCAAATCGCCCGCTGTTTCCGGGATGAGGACCTGCGCGCCGACCGCCAGCCTGAGTTCACACAGCTCGACATGGAGCTCTCCTTCGTCGAGCGCGAGGACATTATGGCCCTGCTGGAGGGTTTGTACATCCAGATTATCGAGAAGCTGGGCAGCAAGCCGATCCAGCACAAGCCCTTCCCGGTCATTAGCTACGCCGACGCGATGGGTCTCTACGGCGTGGAAAAGCCCGACCTGCGCTTTGGGCTGCAACTGGCCGACCTGAGCGACCTTGTCCGGGGCAGCGAGTTCGCCGCCTTCAGCGAGGCGTTGGCGGCGGGTGGCCAGGTGAAGGCCATGCTGGCGCCGGGCTGCGCCGAATACAGCCGCAAGCAGGTGGAAGACCTGGGCGAAGTGGCCAGGCGCTATGGGGCCAAGGGCGTCTTTTCCATCGCGCGCAAGGCTGACGGCAGTGTTAAGTCATCGCTGAGCAAGTTCCTGTCAGAGGCGGCCCTGCAGGCGATATTCGAGCGCACGGGCGCCCAGGCCGGCGACCTGTTGCTGATCCTTGCCGACGCCAGCCAGGGCGTGGTCGCTGCGAGCTTGGGCCAGTTGCGTCTGAACCTGGGACGCCAGCTGGGCCTGGTAGACGAGAGCGTGCACGCGCTGTGCTGGGTGGTTGACTTCCCGCTGCTGGAGTGGAATGCCGAGGAGGGCCGCTGGAGCGCCATGCATCATCCCTTCACCTCGGCCAAGGACGAGGATTGGCCGCTCCTGGAAAGCGACCCCGGCTGCGTCCGAGCCAAAGCCTATGATATGGTGCTGGATGGCTGGGAAGTGGGCGGGGGCAGCATCCGCATCCACCGCCGCGAGCAGCAAGCGGCGATGTTCAAGGCCCTGGGCATCAGTCCCGAACAGGCGGAGGAGCAGTTTGGCCACATGCTGGAAGCGTTCGAGTACGGCGCGCCCCCCCATGGCGGCATCGCGATGGGCATCGACCGGACCGTCGCCCTCTTGACCGGCGCGTCGAACATTCGCGAGGTGATTGCCTTCCCGAAGACCGCCTCGGCCACCGATCTGATGTTTAAGTCGCCGTCGCCGATCACCGAGGCGCAGTTGCGCGAGCTACACCTGAAGGTAGTTTAGGCTTTTTTTGCTATTTGCGCGCGCCAAAAAGCTGTGGTAATATCTCAAGCGTACCCTGCGGTGCGCGTGATGCTCTATAAAGCTCTGAGCCAACACCCCATATAGGGGAGCCAGTAATGCGACCGGGAATGCAATAGCCGCACTCTTGTGCTTGCACTCGAGTGTTTTGGCAAAGCAGGAACGGACGGAAAGGTTCCCACCTGCGAATGCAGGTTCAGAACTTTCTGAGCACACGACACAGCGGGGACGCGCGCTCATTGGGCCGACGGTTTCGTAGCCGTTGGCCCTTTCTTTTAAGGTTCGATTTGCCCTTGACATCGGCTGTTTGCGTGTGCTATGCTTGCCGGGCATATGTGAAATGGGTATCATCCCCAGGAGGCGGTTGTGCCGGTCAAGCGAGATCGAGTATCCGAGGGAATCTACGTGTTCACCAGTGGTATGTACGCCGAGGTGACGGCAACGGTGATCTTCACCGACGAAGGCGTGCTGCTGGTGGATACGTTGCCCTTCCCACAAGAGACGCGATTTATCCGCGATTTCATCGAGCAGCGTCGCGCCAAGGTGATTTACGTCGTCAACACGCATTCCCATGGGGACCATGTCTACGGCACCTATTTGTTCCCCGATGCCGAGGTGATTGCTCACTACCGCTGTCGCCGCCTGATGGAGCGCTACACCGAGCGCAAGCTCAGCGACGCACGCCAGCAAACGCCCCAACTGGCCGATGTGAAGATTCGTCTGCCTGAGTTGCTTTTTAACGAGGTGATGACCCTGCGCATCGGCGGGCGGACCATCGAGCTGGCCCATTCCCCCGGTCACAGCCCGGACCTGATTACCGTCCACGTGGTCGAGGACCGGCTGCTGATCGCCAGCGATACGGTGATGCCCGTGCCCTACATCGTGGGCGGCGACCTGGATGACATGGTGACGTCGCTGGCCACGATCAAGAGCAAAAACCTGGAAAACCTGGTCCAGGGGCACGGCGAAATCCTGTTACGCGGTGAGATCGAAGAGACGCTGGACGCCAACATCCACTACCTGCTCACGATTGACCGCCTGGTGCGTGAGTACATCGCACGCGGCGTGCCCCGCAACGGTGTTCTTGACATCACGGTTGAGGAGGCCGGTTTGTCGCGCATCCCGCTGGGCGGGTTGGTGCAACGTCTACACCACGACAACCTGCTGACGCTGTATGACGCGTATCGGACGGAGATGAGGGTCAGGCGGGCGGCGTGAGTCACGTCCGCATAGCGCGAGCTCAAGCATAAGAACACAAAACGTAAGGGGCTTAAGCCCCTTACGTTTTGTGTTAAACAACATCTTACGATCCTGACGGCCCAACGGCGCGGCGCGAGCATGCGGCGCGCCACACATATCACAATTGTCCGCTGCTATGCCGTGCATCGTAAAGCGAGCGGTCGACGATGGCCAGGGCCTCTTCCGCCGCGGCAGGGGGGAGGTCGAGCATCGGGCGGAAGCGGATCGAGCGCTCGCCACATTTCAGGGCCAGCAGCCCGTTTTCGAGCAGCAGGCCGCGGAAGATATCACGCGTAAGCGCGTCGGGAAGGTCGAAGGCAACCATCAGGCCCCGGCCGCGGGGGTTGTCGAGCAGGTCGGAACCCTCGGCCAGTTGCGTCACCCCATCGAGCAGGATCTGGCCGACCTGCGCAGCGTTTTCTACCAGGCATTCTTCTTGGATGATCTCCAGGTAGCGCTGGCTGCGCACCATGTCCACCAGGTTGCCGCCCCAGGTGGAGTTGATCCGGCTAGAGACGTGGAAGACATTCTCCGGCACCTCGTCGACGCGCTTCCCGGCGATAATGCCGCAGACCTGCGTTTTCTTGCCGAAAGCGATGATATCGGGCTTGACGCCCATATGCTCGATGGCCCACATTTTGCCCGTGCCGCCCAGCCCCGTCTGCACCTCGTCGACGATGAACATAAATTCGTGCTCGTCGGCCAGGCGGCGCAGGTTGGCGAAGAACTCCGGCCGGAAGTGGTTATCGCCGCCCTCGCCCTGGATGGGCTCGATGATCAGTGCGGCGATGTCATCCTGGTTGTCGCGCACGGCCTGCTCGATCTCGGCCACGGCTTGCTGTTCGGCGGCCATCACCTCCGCCAGCACTTGCCTAGTGACCGGAAAGCGCAGCTTGGGATTGGTGATGCGCGGCCAGTCAAACTTGGCGAAGTAGATGTGCTTACGCGGGTCGGCGGTGTTGGTCAGCGAGAGCGTGTAGCCGCTCCGGCCGTGGAAAGCCTCGCGGAAGTGGATGATTTTGTTGCCCTTATTGCCTTTGCCCGCGGCCAGGTTCTTGCGCACCTTCCAGTCCATGGCCGTCTTGCACGCGTTTTCGACCGCCAGGCTGCCACCGTCGACGAAGAACAAATAGGGCATGTCGGCCGGCTTGGCGACCCGCGCGAAGGTTTCCACGAACTCGGCCATGTAAGTCGTATAAACGTCGGAGTTCGCGGGCTTGTACAGCGCCACGTTGCTGATGCGTTCGACGAACGCCGGATCGCATATTCGCGGGTGGTTATGCGCGACGGGTTGGCTGGCAAAGTAGGCGTAGAAGTCCAGGTATTCTCGGCCGGATTTGCCGTCCCGGAGGTAGGCTCCATGCGAGCCTTTCAGGTCCACGACCAGGTGTTCCCCGTCGGCGAGCATGTACTTCGCAATCGTGGCATGCACGTCCTCGGGGCTGATCGTTACGGGTGGATAGTGTTTAGTGCTCTGCGTCATAAGAGTGTCTCCTTCGCCCTCTATCCTTTACGGCACTGGCCTCACTGCCAGTCCGCTGACGACGACTTGCGCACCCACATTCTGGGCGCGCAGCACAACTTCGTTGGCGCCGGCTTGCACGGCCAGCGTCTCAACGTATGTTCCATTCTGGTACGGCACGTCCAGGGCTAAGCCAGCCGGTGCGGTCTTAACCCTTAGCTCAACGTGCCCGGCCGCTGGCGCCTGGATCAGCAGCGACGCACTGCCAAGCAGCGTTCTGCCGCTCTGCTGCGGGTCGAACGCCCCCCAGCCGCTCGCCAGGACCAGGTAAGGTATCGCCTGCTCGGGCGGTGTGACCTCAAAGACGGTCAGCCGCTCATCCTGATACACGGGAGTCTGCCCAGCGAACACCTGGGCCGCCGTCTCCTCGGTATAGTAGCGTTCACGCCCGCCGGGCATCTTGTAGCGGTCCAGCACTACCCAGCGGATTCCCAGGTCATTCAGCACCTGGCGCCCCTGCCTCAGGTCGAATTCGATGATGTCCGGTCCGAGGTGACGCAACTCCTGTAGCACCGGCGCACGTTCAGTGAGGGTGCGCGGGTCGTCTCGGCTGATATACGCCACCGTCAACGGTTTCTGGTGCACCGTTTGGTAGAGCAGATAGCCCGGGCGGTCCCAATTCATGGGCAAGTTTAGCAGCGCGCCCGGCCGCTTGTCTGTGAGCAGCGTCCTGTACCAGGCAGGCGTATCGGGCTGGCTCAGCGGGTAGGGCGCGGGGAAGAATTCGAACAGCAGCAACGCGCTCAGCAGCAAGCCCGCCGCGCGGCCTGCCCGACCGAGGCCCAGCAACCATCTTACGCCCCAGGCGGCCAGGACGGCTATGACGAGCATCACCATGATGTCGAAGCGGCTGACCGAGCGCGTGATGTCCATGAAGGGTATCTGGCTCGAAAGCCAACCGTAGGGCAAGGCCAGTTCCCGCCCGTCCGGCAACAACTGGCTGCGCCCGGCAACGTGGAGCACAGGACCCAGCGACAGGATGAAGAAGCTCAGGAGGACAAGCAGCCAGAGAGCAATCGCGCCAGCCTTTCCCCGTCGCTTGGATCCCACCCACACCCCCAGCCCGGCCAGGGCCAACGCGCTGAAGCCTACAAACACCTGGTGTTCGGACGGGCTGGCCGAAAACAGTCTGCCGGCCGCGCGCGCCCAGGCGCCCCACACCGGGTGGAACTCCAGCGGTGTGACGAAAGCCAGCAGATCCGCCGACAGCAAGCGGCTTTGGGCAGGGTCCGGCACCATGTAACGCGACTGGCCTGCTTCGCGCACCATCGGCGCCAGCACGGGGCTGACGATCAGCGCGAACAGCAGCCAGGCAGCGGCGACGACCGCCACCGCCCCCCACCCCCTGCGTAGTCGCGACTTTAGCCGCTCCGCCTGACCGGCGACTAAAGCCGCTGCTACGTAGTAGATGAGCACGACGGCGGTGAGGATGGCGCAATAGAGGACGAAGTACCAGTCGCACAGGGCGACGAGGACCAGGAAGAACGCGGCCAGGAGCGCGTCCCGCGCGCGCCTGCGCTCCACGATTCTCAGCAAGTACAGCGCGTAGAAGGGGATCCATTCGAGGCTCAACACCTGGAGATGGCCGAGAAGGTGCGCGATGTGAACGGGGGCAAAGGTGAAGATCAAGCCGGCAACGAAGGCCGCCGGACGGCTGCAGCGGCCAGGGCCCAGGCTGTGACGGGCCAGCAGATAGGCGCCAAAGCCCCAGGCGGCGAAGCAGAAGAGCACGGCCACATTGTAGGCTGGAATCAGGCCCGCGGAGAGCTGAACCGGCAGAGTGAAGAGCCCGTTGAACGGGTTGAGGGTATGGAAGAGAAGGCTGACGCCGGTCGGGTAGTAGAGCAGGCCGGTGAAGAAGGGGCTGGTCGCGCTGTCCACCAGCGCGCGCTTGATCCACCACAGGTTCCAGTAGTTCTGCCAGCCGTCGAACCCATCACCGGGGATCGCGCTGCCGAACTGCGTGATGAGCGGATAGGTCAGGGCCAGCGTCAGCAGCAAATAGCCGGCCAGAGGCGCTCCCAACAGGCGCCAGATGCCGGGTGCTCTTTCAGCAGAGAGCTTCGGCGTTCGTCGCGTCATTGCGCTAGGTTTTGTGACCACTGTCACGCGTTCATTCTCCCGACCCGGCGGTGGCCAGGGCCGCGCTCAGCGCGGCCTGGCCGGCGGACAGGAGTTCGACGGTCCGCGCGCGGGCATCGTGGGCGACGCCCTTGTCGCCAAGGGCCTCGATGTTCGCCAGGACGTTACGCACTGCAGCCTGCAGGCCGGCGTGGGCCAGCAGCGCGCCGACCGTCGCGTCAGTGACTGCGTTGCGGTTGCCTTGCGCGATCAAAGCCGGCAACATCTCCAGCACGTCTACGCAAGCCGCGGCCGTCTGCAATGGCGGGAGCAGCGCGCCTTCGAGGGCGGTCCGAATGGCCGCGCTGCGCCTGGCTTTTTGCTCGTCGGTGTCCTTGGGCAGCCGGTAGGCCGCGCTCACCTGCCGATAGGCTTCGGCATCCGCGTCGACCAGCGCCGCCAGCCGTGCCCACAAAGCATCGGCCTGATCCCGCCAGTTGGCCATCTCGTCTTCCACGGCGGCGTAGCGAGGCCGGCCAACCGTCAGGCGCGCTACCATGCCGGCCAGGGCCGCGCCCAGGCTGCCGGCCAGGGCCGCGGCCGACCCTCCCCCCGGGACGTCAGTATCCCCCGCGAGCATGGCCAGAAACTCGTCGACGGGAAGGCGTATCAGTTGATTGCCAGGCGAAATATAGGCAGGCGCTTGAGCAGTCATGTCCGGCTCCGTGGCGGATGACACGCCGGGCGCTCAACGCTGACGTGTGATTGTGAATTATACCCGTTAATGTAACGCTAACGCAAAGGAAGCGTAACTCTAACGCAACTCATGTACAAGTGGAGGATGCGACTCTGGTCGCGGAGGCCGGAATGTGCTAGAATCAACGATTGTCTTTAGTGAGGCGCGACCGGGAGGTTAAGCAGGTGTACCGAGAACCTTATTCCGAACTACGTTGGAGTTTTGGGCACGAATCGACGTGGCGTCCGCCCACCGACGTTTACGAGACTGACGATAGCGCGGTGGTCATGGTAGAGATCGCCGGCTTGCAGGAGGGCGAGTTTGCGATCGCGCTGTCGGGCAGGAACCTCGTGATCAGCGGCGAGCGCCGCGACCCGGCCGAGAAGCTGGCGTATTAACAGATGGAGATTCGCTACGGGCGTTTTCGCACGCAAGTGTATCTGCCCTGGGCGATTGATCCGGCCAATACCGAGGCGCAGTACGAGAACGGGCTGCTCAAAGTGACCTTGCACAAGGCCCAAGCCCGCCGGATTGCCGTCAGTTCTCCGGATGACGTGGCCATTCATGCTGATGATGCAGAGAGTGAAGGATAGAGTAACCAATGGCGAACATTGAAATAGGGGACATGACAATCCCGACCGAACTGGCGATTTTGCCGCTGCGCGGGCTAGTTGTCTATCCAATGATGTGGCTGCCCCTGACGGTGGGGCAGGAACGCTCGATCCGGCTTGTCGACGAAGCGCTGGTCGAGCTGGCGGAGAAGCGCTTTATCGGCCTGTTCACCTCCAAGAACGTAGAGGTTGAGGAACCGTCGCCCGGCGAGATACACGAGCTCGGCACGGTGGCTATCGTCCACCGGATGCTGAAGGCACCCGATGGCACCATTCGCCTGATCGTCCAGGGGATCGAGCGCATACGCGTCAAGCGTTACCTGCAGGAAGAACCCTATCTGCGGGCCGAGATCGAGGTAGTGCCCGACGTCGAAGATGGCTCGTTGGAGCAGGAAGCGCTCATGCGCACCGCCCAGGAGCTGTTCCGCCGGCTGATCTCGCTGGTGCCTCATATGCCCGAGGAACTGGAAACCGCCGCGATTAACGCCACCGACGCGCGCCAGCTGGCTTATTTGATCGCTGCCAGCGTGCGCATGGAGCCCCAGCAGGCGCAGCAGATCCTGGAGCTCGACCCGGTGCGCGAGAAGCTGGTGCAACTTAACCAGTTCCTCAATAAGGAACTGGAGGTGCTCGAGCTGGGGCGTAAGATCCAGACCCAGGCCCAGGACGAGATGACCAAAATGCAGCGTGAGTATTTCTTGCGCGAGCAGCTGAAAGCCATCCAGAAGGAGCTGGGCGAGGGTGACGAGCAGGAGGCCGAGGTTCAGGAGTTCGAGCAGCGCATCAACGCGGCCGGCATGCCCGAAGAGGCGGAGAAGGAAGCGCGCCGCGAGCTCGATCGACTGCGCAAGATGCCCAGCCAGGCAGCCGAGTACACGGTGATCAAGGGCTTCCTGGATTGGATGGTCAATCTGCCGTGGTCGAAGACCACGCCCGACAACCTGGATATCGCGCATGCACGTGCGGTGCTTGACGAAGATCATTACGGCCTGGAAGACATCAAGAAACGCATCCTGGAGTTCCTGGCCGTGCGCAAGCTGCGTATGGAGCGCAATGGTGAGGCGGAGGCCGAAGGGCTGCCGCATGATTACATTCGCCGCGAGCGCGAGGGCGTTATCCTGTGCTTCGTCGGCCCTCCGGGCACCGGCAAGACATCGCTTGGGCGCTCGATCGCCCGCGCGATGGGCCGCAAGTTCATCCGGCTGGCGCTGGGCGGCATTCGGGACGAGGCTGAGATCCGCGGTTTCCGGCGCACATACATTGGGTCGATGCCCGGGCGCATCATCCAGAGCCTGCGTCGCGCGGAGACGCGCAATCCGATCTTCATGCTGGACGAGGTGGACAAGCTCGGCCACGACTTCCGCGGTGACCCGGCATCGGCGCTGCTCGAGGTGTTGGACCCGGAGCAGAACGTCGAGTTCCGCGATCATTATGTGGATGTGCCGTTCGACCTGAGCCAGGTTTTCTTCATCACGACCGCCAACCAGCTCGAGACGATCCCGCAGCCGCTGCTCGACCGCATGGAAATCATCGAGCTGAGCAGCTACACGGAGGAGGAAAAGGTCAAGATCGCCCAAGGCTACCTGGTGCCGCGCCAGATTCGCGAGACCGGTCTGCGCTCCGGCGAGATCCAGTTCGAGGAAGGCGCGCTGCGCCGCCTCATCAGCGACTACACGCGCGAGGCCGGGGTGCGCAACCTGGAACGGGGGATCGGCAGCGTGGCCCGCAAGGTGGCGACCAAGGTCGCCGAGGGCGGCGACGGCAACCCGCCGGTAACGGTCACCGCCGACAAGGTGCCCGACTACCTGGGCAGACCGCGCTTCCTGCGCGATGTCGCCGAGCGGGTGGAAATGCCCGGTGTCGCGACCGGCATGGCCTGGACGCCGGTCGGCGGCGAGATCCTTTTCATCGAGGCGACGCGCATGCTGGGCGGCAAGGGCTTCACCCTGACCGGTCAACTGGGCGACGTGATGAAGGAATCGGCACAGGCCGCTTTGAGCTGGGTGCGCAACCGGGCGAAGGACTATGGCATCGACGAGAGTTTCTTCGCCAAGTCCGACATTCACCTGCACATCCCGGCCGGCGCCGCTCCCAAGGATGGGCCGAGCGCCGGGGTGACCATGGCTACCGCGCTGGTCAGCTTGCTGACCGGGCGACGAGTGCGCCAGGATGTGGCGATGACCGGCGAGATCACCTTGCGCGGGCAGGTGCTGCCGATCGGTGGGCTCAAAGAGAAGGTGCTGGCTGCCAGTCGGGCAGGCATCACCACGGTCATTCTGCCCGAGCGCAACCAGAAGGACCTGGACGACATTCCGGAAGTGGTGCGGAACAAGATGCACTTCGTCTTCGCGGAGCGGGTGGAACAGGTGGTAGACGCGGCGTTGGAGCCGGCTCCCGCCGCAGCGGCGGAGGATGCCGGCCCGCAGGCTGAAGCCATACCTGAACCGACCACTGAGCCACAACCGGCGATGGAGATCATCGCCTGATCGGCAAGCGATGAGGGGCGGGCTGCGAGCGGGCTCACAGCCTGGGAGGCTTTCAGCCCGCCTTTTTACTATCTTGCGCGTTTGCACTCGTTATGTGCAATGTATTTCTTGACAAATCCCTTGATATAAAACACAATAAGAATCTGTAAGGCGTGGCCCGCACAATTGGCTGCGCGAGAAAGGAGAATGGGTTATTTTGTGTCCGATAATAACAAAAGAATAGGTAGAGCCTATCGGGTAACCGAGGGCGAGTGGCGGCGGGCAGATCTGCACCTGCACACTCCAGCATCGGCAGATTGGTTGGAGCCTGGAGTTACGTATCTTCAATGGCTTCAAAAGGCGGAGTCCCGGGGACTCAACATTGTAGCGATCACCGACCATAACACGGTCGAGGGGGTCGCTCAGCTAAGGGCCGAGATTGAGCGCCTGGCATGGTTGGAGGATAACGATCGTCTCCGGCCACAAGAACGGCGCGATTTGGATGAATATCGGCGCCTGGGCGACAACATGCTGGTCTTACCGGGATTTGAATTCACGGCCACGTTCGGGTTCCACGTATTGGGGATATTTCCGCCCGAAACCCCCATCCGCAAGCTAGAATTGCTCCTGCTGCGTCTCAATGTCCCCGTTGATAAGATCTCCGAAGGCAGCACGGAAGTGGGCGCTTCGGCCGACGTGTTGACAGCCTACCGGCTGATCCGCGAGGCCGGGGGCCTGGTAATTGCGGCGCACGTTAACAGCGCGCACGGCGTGGGCATGCGGGGCCTGAGTTTCGGCGGTCAGACCAAGATCGCGTTCACGCAGGACCCCAATTTGCACGCGTTGGAAGTAACCGACCTGGACAACAGCAGCCGGCGGGCGACCGCGAAGTTCTTTGACGGTTCCAAGCCTGAGTACCCACGCCGCATGCACTGCGTCCAGGGCTCCGACGCGCACAGGCTGACGTATGATCCCAAGGACAAGAACCGGCCGGGGATCGGCGACCGGATCGTGGAAGTCTGTCTGTCGGAACTGTCCTTCGAGGCGCTAAAGCAAGTCCTCGAAAGCGATGATTTCAGCCGCGTCCGGCCCTATCGGATCGCTTCGGTCGAGCCGTTCGATCCCATTAAGGCCGCGCGCGAGCAGGGTCCCACGATTGTCCAGTCGTTCCATGAGAGTATCGACATCAAGGGCGGCCGGCTTACCAAAGTCCTGACGGATGTGGTAGCTTTCGCCAATACCCAGGGCGGGACCGTCTACGTGGGTGTCAGCGCCAGCCGCAGAGGTGTACCGCGCGGCGTGCCGAACCCGAACGAGGCTGTCTCCATCCTCAGGCGCGAGATCGAGCGCCAGGTGACGCCGTCGCTGGAAGCACGGGTCGATGTGTTGCAGAGCCAGGATGTGCCGGTAGTGCGGGTCATCGTACCCAACGGGCCGGACAAGCCCTATGCTCTCGAGCAGACGCGCATTTACGTCCGCCAGGAGGGCGAGACCAACGAGGCCGTGCGCGACGAGGTCGTGCAACTTGTCCTTGGGCAGCGGCGGCAGGGGAATGGGCTGCCGTCTTCGGCTGCGGTGTCGGCCCCTACGTCCAGCCCGCGCTACACGAAGCCGGCGCCCCAGCCCGTCGGGCAAGTGGCGGCGCCGCCAGCAGCAGTAACGCCGCCGCCTGCCCGACAGCCGGTCGCGTCTCAACCCCCGGCCCGACAGCCGGCGCGGCGGCCGCCGGCGGCTCGGCAA
>Ga0209746_1000782_pt1 | contig 15800 bp, 13 predicted proteins | sample BarGraNGADG00211_3_FD_184496 | JGI IMG/M metagenome (GOLD analysis project Ga0209746, IMG submission 184496) | Arctic peat soil microbial communities from Barrow, Alaska - Barrow Graham LP Ref core NGADG0011-211 (SPAdes) (version 2) | ecosystem: Environmental > Terrestrial > Soil > Wetlands >... | reverse complement strand
AAACTTCACGGGAAAGAAATATCATACAATAACCTTCTCGACCTTGATGCCGCTCTCGGTCTTATTGACGAGTTCAGATTACCCACTTATGTTATCATTAAGCATAATAATGCCTGTGGTGTTGCTTCACGTAAAAATCCCATCGATGCATGGAAAGATGCCCTGGCATGTGATCCTGTATCAGCTTACGGAGGTGTGATTGTTACTAATACTTCGGTGGATGAAGTGACAGCAGCAGAGATAGATAAGATATTTTTTGAAATAATTATAGCTCCGGAGTTTTCAGACTCTGCTCTGAAAATTCTAAAACATAAAAAGAACAGAATAATTCTTCTCCGGAATAATTATGCAAAGAGTAATTATGGGTTCAGATCACTGCTTAATGGCGTGCTTTGGCAGGAGAGGGATAATAATACAGAATCAGCAGAGCAGATGAAACCGGTTACAAAAAGAACTCCTCAACCGGCCGAATATGAAGATCTGGTATTTGCCAATATAATAGTTAAGCACAGTAAATCAAACGCTATTGTCATTGCCAGAAACAATCAGTTATATGCCAGTGGCATAGGACAAACTTCCAGAGTCGATGCATTGAACCAGGCTATTGAAAAAGCAAAGTCATTCGGGTTTGATCTTAACGGATCCGTTTTAGCTTCCGATGCTTTTTTCCCGTTTGCCGACAGTGTTGAGATAGCACACAAAGCAGGGATTACTGCCATCGTGCAGCCCGGAGGATCTGTCAGGGATCAGGAATCTATTGACTACTGTTCTTCAAATGGAATCGCAATGGTATTTACAGGAATCAGACATTTTAAACATTAAATTAATTAGCTCATATAATGGGATTATTTTCATTTTTAACACAGGAGATTGCAATTGATCTTGGCACAGCAAACACGATCATTATTCACGATGATAAAATTGTTGTAGATGAACCATCGATAGTGGCAATTGACAGGAATACCGGTAAGTTGATTGCAATAGGTGAGAAAGCGAGACAGATGCATGGTAAAACTCATGAAAACATTAAGACTATCAGGCCCTTACGCGACGGTGTAATCGCTGATTTCAATGCTGCCGAGTTGATGATAAGGGGAATGATCAAAATGATTAACAAAGGACCCCGCCTTTTTTCCCCATCACTTAAAATGGTAGTATGTATACCTTCAGGCAGTACCGAGGTGGAAATCCGTGCTGTTCGGGATTCATCAGAGCATGCCGGCGGACGTGATGTTTATATGATATATGAACCGATGGCTGCAGCAATTGGCATAGGTCTCGATGTCGAAGCTCCGGAAGGTTGCATGGTTATTGATATTGGCGGGGGGACAACCGAAATAGCTGTAATTGCACTCGGTGGTATCGTTTGTAATAAATCAATCAGGATCGCAGGTGATGGATTTACGGCTGATATTCAGGCGTATATGCGTCATCAGCATAACGTTAAAATTGGCGAAAGGACTGCTGAAGATATAAAGATAGGAGTGGGAGCAGCTCTTCCGGATATAGAAAATCCTCCAGCGGATTTTGTTGTCAGAGGACCAAATATAATGACGGCTCTCCCGATCGAGATACCAATTTCTTATCAGGAAATAGCTTACTGTCTTGATAAATCTTTATCTAAGATAGAGGCAGCCCTTTTAAACGTTCTCGAGCAGACGCCACCTGAACTTTATGCTGATATAGTTAACAAAGGAATCTATCTGGCAGGTGGTGGCGCTTTGCTGAGAGGTATTGACAAAAGACTTACTGATAAGATCAATATCCCATTTAATGTAGTTGAAGATCCGTTGCATGCAGTTGCAAGAGGTACCGGAGTTGCCCTGAAAAATGTTGATAAATTTCCTTTCCTGATGAGATAATCTAACGGTGTGAATGAGGAATCTGCTGAATTTTCTGACCAGATACAATAACCTGATCATCTTTCTTTTTCTTGAAGGAATAGCTTTTTATTTGCTCACAACCGGGAACAATTACCATAACTCACGCCTTTTGAATAGTGTAAGGGGGATGACTCGCGGAATTGAGGCAAGGATTTATAACACGACATCATATCTGAGTCTACACGAGATAAATGAAAACCTGGCAGCAGAAAATGTTGCTCTGAAAAACAGTATCGGGAAATTGGTCAGAAAAGAAAATTCGCTTTTTTCTACAGTTAATGATTCTGTAAATAAACAGCAATATCTACATACTTCAGCAGAAGTAATTGAAAATTCAATAAACCGGCAAAAGAATTTTTTTACGATTAATAAAGGAGAAAGTCAGGGTATAAAAGTTGATATGGCAGTTATTTCTGCAAGTGGTGTTGCTGGAGTGATTGTTGGTTGTTCCAAAAACTATTCTGTGGCGATGTCGCTCCTTAACCTCGATTTTAAATTAAGCGCACGGATTAAATCAAATGGCTATTTCGGTTCGCTGAGCTGGGATGGCAGGGATTACAGGTATGCCATTTTAAGTGAGATACCTCAGCATGTTATTGTAAATGTCGGAGATACAATTGAAACTACCGGTTATTCGGCAATATTTCCCGAAGGAGTTATAGTTGGTACGGTGAGTGATTATGAGAAATTTGGTGGAGACTTCTATAAAATCTCTATTTTGCTCATGACGGATTTTAAAAAATTACACTTTGTGGATGTCATCGGTAATATGAAGAAAACGGAGCAACTCGAACTTGAAAAATTATTTAAATGATCAATTCAATCTTAAGGTTTGGTCTGATATTTATTTTGCTTATACTGCTTCAGGTTTTACTATTTAACAATATCCAGTTCAGCGGATATGTTAACCCGTATGTTTATATATTATTTATTCTTCTTTTACCAATTGAAATACCCGCCTGGTTACTGCTTCTGTTATCCTTTGCAACCGGCCTGATTATAGATTTCTTTTCAGGCTCGCCAGGAATGCATACTTTTGCAACAGTTTTTGCCGGGTTCGTACGTCCATATATTCTGAGAATTATATCTCTCAGTGATGGATATGAATCCGGACCTGACCCATCAATGCTGGTATATGGCTTCAGATGGTTCTTATCTTATACATTACTCATAGTGTTAGTCCATCATACAACCCTTTTTTACCTTGAGGTCTTCAGGTTTGCAGATTTCTTCAGAACCTTGCTAAGAGTATTGTTAAGCTCGCTGTTTTCCATAACATTTATTCTTCTGATTGAATTTTACAGGCGGGGAAAGTAATTGATTACGGACTATGAAAGATTCATTCATAAACAGGAAATATGTTATAATGGTGCTTATAGTGCTTGCATCTCTTGTTTTGTTGATCAGGTTGTTTATCATACAGGTCGTAAAAAGCTCATATAGGTTATCAGCCGACAATAATGTTCTGAGATATGTCACTCAATATCCAGCCCGCGGTCTTATCTCCGACAGGAATGGGAAACTTATAGTCTATAATCAGGCTGCTTATGATCTGATGGTTGTCCCTGCCCAGACCACAAAATTTGATACAACCGGGTTTTGTGACCTGCTTGGGATTTCATCAGATCTTCTCAGAAAACAGATGAGAATCGCCATAAACTATTCCAGACGTGCTCCCTCGGTATTTCTGAAACAGGTTTCGAATGAAACTTATGCAAAGTTTCAGGAAAAGATGTTTATGTATCCCGGCTTCTATGTACAGCCGCGCACACTTCGAAAATATTCAAAACCTGTTGCTGCACATGTTCTTGGATACGTAAGTGAGGTAGATGATGGGATTACCAGGAAAGATCCATATTATAAGTCCGGAGATTACATCGGGAAGAGCGGTATAGAAGAAGCATATGAAAAAGAGCTGCGTGGAAGACGTGGTGTAAAAATTTTTCTTGTTGATGTCTATAGCCGTATAAAAGGTTCTTATGAAGATGGGAAGAAGGACACACTGGCTATTCAGGGAACAAATATCTCTTCTTCGATAGATCTTGATCTTCAGGAATATGGAGAGCTTCTTATGAAGAACAAACGAGGTAGTATAGTTGCAATTGAGCCAAAAACCGGCGAAGTACTTACGCTTGTTTCTTCACCAAACTATGACCCGGCATTGCTTGTCGGAAGGATAAGATCAGATAACTATGCACTTCTCTCAGCTGACACTTTAAAGCCTTTGTTTAACAGGGCGCTGATGGCATCATACCCACCCGGGTCCGCCTTTAAACCGATAAATGGATTGATAGGATTACAAGAAGGGGTAATCACCCCGTCAACTCTTTTTGCATGCCACAATGGCTACCTTTTCGTTGCTTGCCATTCACACTCTTCTCCACTTAGTCTTGTAGGAGCCATTGGGACCTCATGCAATGCATATTTTTGTCAGACATACAGAAAAGTTCTTGAAAACCCATATTATAATACTATTTCTGACGCTTACGATAAATGGAAGGGTTACCTGAATGAATTCGGCTTTAGTAACAAGCTGGGAACTGATTTTGTAAATGAACTCACAGGTTTTATTCCGACTTCGGAGTATTTTAATAAATATTATGGTAAGAACAAATGGAAAGCCCTGACTGTCATTTCAATGGCAATCGGACAGGGTGAAGTTGGCGCAACTCCGCTACAGATGGCTAATATGACCGCAGCCATAGCGAATCGTGGATATTATTTCACTCCTCATATTATAAAGTCAGTCGGGTCGGATCATACAATCGATAAACGTTTCATAACAAAGCATCAGATAAGTATCGATTCGGCAAATTTTGAGAGTATTGTTTTGGGGATGGAAGCATCTGTAAATAGTGGAGGAACCTCCACAGTAGCTGCGATGAAAGATATTATCGTATGTGGTAAGACAGGTACAGCACAAAACCCTCATGGCAAAAACCACGCGGTTTTTATCGCGTTTGCCCCTAAAGAGAATCCAAAAATTGCAATTGCAGTTTATGTGGAAAATGCCGGTTTTGGTGCAACCTATGCTGCTCCGATAGCCAGTCTGCTGATTGAAAAATACCTGAAAGGTGTAGTATCCAATAAGGTGCGGGAACAAAGCATGCTTAACCTAAATCTAATGCACTAGTGGATCGCAGTAATAATATCTGGAACAGGATCGACAAGATTTCCATAATCTTGTTTTTACTTCTTATTGTTATGGGGTGGGTCAATATTTATGCTGCAGTTTATAATGAAGAGCACTCAGGTTTGCTGGATATGTCACAACGTTATGGGAAGCAATTTATCTGGATAGTCGCATCCCTTGTGATTGCTATTTTTATAGTAATTATCGATAACCGGTTTTATTTCTTTTTCTCCTGGTTCATTTATGGGGCTTGCATGCTGCTTCTGATTCTTGTGATTATTGTCGGCAAGGAAATAAATGGTGCAAAATCGTGGTTTGAATTGGGAGGTTTTAGTCTTCAACCGTCTGAACTGGCCAAGTTTGGAACCGCACTTGCCATCGCGGGTTATCTAAATACCAAGAGACAGGAGCTGACACAATTTTCAGTGATAGTTCCGGCGTCTGCAATAATTCTTTTCCCCGCACTTCTAACAGCATTACAGCCTGATATGGGGTCATCAATTGTATATTTTTCATTATTTATTGTCCTCTTCAGGGAAGGGATGAGCCCATATATATTTTTTTCAGGGTTACTTATGGCAATTCTGTTTTTTCTTACTCTTCTTACGAACAATCTTTATCTTACAATTGCATTAATAGGTATTTCAGTTTTTCTTGTCTGGTTTGCTACACGAAAATGGAAATTGGTATTCCTGGGAACTGTTATATTCGTTTTTATTGCCGTAATTTTGTATTTGCTTGACCATTATGTTTTTAAATCCATTGGTAATGAGCTGGTCATATTTATCTCCCTGATTCTTTCAGGTATAGTTTACGCCATTTATATCTATAATAAGAGAGCTGTGTCTGTCTTAATAATATATCTTTTTCTGGTATGTAGTACCATCTTTATTAATTCTGTTGATTACACATTTAATAATTTTCTTCCCACTCATCAGAAGGATAGAATAAACATTCTGCTTGGGTTGAAATCAGATCCACATGGAACAGGATATAATGTCAACCAGTCAATAATCTCCATAGGTTCAGGTGGATTTCATGGCAAGGGATTTCTGCAAGGCACCCAGACCAAGTTCAAATTTGTTCCAAAACAAAGTTCAGATTTTATTTTCTGTACAATTGGAGAAGAATGGGGTTTTCTGGGTTCGGGTATAGTAATCGGGATTTATTTGTTTCTGCTTCTGAGACTCATCAAACTTGCTGAACGGCAACGGTCGGACTTTTCAAGGATTTACGGATACAGTGTTATTTCAATCCTGTTTACTCATATTTTTTTAAATATCGGAATGGCAATCGGTCTTGTACCTGTGATAGGGATTCCATTACCTTTCTTAAGCTATGGAGGGAGCTCTTTATGGGGATTTACTATCCTTTTGTTTATCTTTTTGAGACTGGATGCAAGCCGTACTGAGTATCTTGTATGATCAGAATGGTATTGTTATCCTGTGTGAAATTTCAATACCAAAATCTTTTTCAACGTAATCAATAAGTTGTGGGAAAAACTCCATGAAATCATCCTGAAGTGAATAATAATTCTTTTTTAGTGCATGCATGGCAAATCGTGTCTCGTTCGGAAGAGTTGAGCGCTTACTCAGTGTATTTAAAACGTGCCGGATCCCGTTTATTGTCTGATATGATTCAATCCAGTTGTTTATAATAAAGAAAGGCATCATTTCTCTGACATTTTCAGGCATGATTTCATAGTTGTTCACCAGCGCCCTGTAAAAATTATAAGTAACACTCTCAAGAGGTCTCCTGGAGAAAAAATCCCATTCTCTGGTAAGAAAGTGATCATAAATTATATCAGTAATGACTCCTGAATATTTATGGTATTTCCTGGTAAAAAATATCTTACTACGGTGAACCACAGGATGACGGTCGGTGAAACCATCTATATGACGGTGCAAAATGATGCCTTTTCTGATAAGTTCGGGGTACTTTAGATAATCGCGCCCTTTTACATAATCACCTATGTAATTGCCAATGATTATTTTATCAGAATCACCTGAAAGATATATGTGAGCCAGCACATTCATAACATGACATAATAGTACAAAGAATTTGCCATATACCTTCTCTTATTGAAAACATTTTCTTTAACATGTTTTCAGAGCATACCTAAAACAACAATAACAGATTATGTATCAAGAAATTAGAGCATAGAATAGGCATTTTAAAAAATACCCTGAAATGCTCGGAATTTTGGTATGCAAATTATACATTTGTTGCTTCATTTTAAAATGAAAAATCATTTCGGGAAATAAATTTCAAATAAACTAAGGAGGATTTATGACTAAGAAAAATGTCATCATAATTGGTGCAGCAGGTCGCGATTTTCATAATTTCAATACTTGCTACAGAGATAATGATTATTATAATGTTGTTGCATTTACAGCAGCCCAGATACCCGATATTGACGGCAGAAAATATCCGAAAGAGCTCGCAGGCAAATTATATCCCGATGGGATACCTATTTTTGCTGAAAAAAACCTTCCGGATCTCATAAAGAAATATAAAGTTAATGATTGTGTATTCTCATATAGCGATGTTCCTTACCAGAAAGTGATGTCAGTAAGCGCAATTGTAAATGCGGCAGGAGCGAACTTTGTATTGCTCGGACCATCTGATACCATGGTTAAAAGCACCAAGCCTCTTATTGCTGTTGGCGCTATTCGTACCGGATGCGGTAAAAGCCAGACATCCAGAAAAATAATAGAACTTCTTATGGCAAAAGGGTTGAAAGTGGTAGCTATACGCCATCCGATGCCTTATGGTGATCTGAATGCTCAGAAAGTACAACGTTTTGCTGATGTTAAAGATCTTAAAAAACATAAATGTACCGTGGAGGAGATGGAAGAGTATGAACCACATGTTGTAAGAGGAAATGTCATTTATTCCGGAGTTGATTATGAAGCAATTCTTCGTGCTGCTGAAAAAGACCCCTCTGGTTGTGATGTTGTCCTATGGGATGGTGGCAATAATGACTTCCCATTCTACAAACCCGACCTTATGATAACAGTTGCTGATCCTCATCGTGCCGGTCATGAACTTAGATACTACCCTGGCGAAGTAACTCTCAGAATAGCAGATGTAGTTGTAATAAATAAAATGGACACTGCTGCTCCTGAAGCAATCCAGATCGTCAGAGAAAGCATTGATAAGGTTAACCCGAAAGCAATTGTTATCGATGGCGCTTCTCCAATTAAAGTAGACGATTCATCTTTAATCAGAGGAAAAAGAGTGCTTGTCGTTGAAGATGGCCCGACTCTTACTCACGGTGAGATGAAACTTGGTGCAGGTGTTGTTGCAGCTCGCAAATTCGGCGCCGCAGAACTGGTTGATCCTCGTCCGTATACTGTTGGCAGACTGAGTGAAACCTTCAGGCTTTATCCGAATATCGGAACCCTTCTGCCTGCTATGGGTTATGGTGATCAACAATTAAAAGACCTTGAGACTACAATCAACAATACTGATTGTGATAGTGTTATAATAGCTACTCCAATTGATCTGAACAGGATTATCAAGATCAGGAAACCAAATACCAGGGTTTATTATGATCTTCAGGAGATTGGCGAACCTAATCTATCTCAGGTCATTGATGATTTTGTTAAGAAGCATAAACTCAAAGGCTGATTACATCCAAACTGGGCTGCAGGGGGTATATTATTATTGGTTCAAAGAAATATAATGTGTTTTTCTTATTCTTTTATCCGTTCTCTTATATTCTTTGCAGCCTCTTCAAAGCCTGGTTTATTAAGAAGTGCAAACATGTTTTTTTTGTATGCTTCAACACCCGGCTGGTCGAATGGATTTACATCGAGAATATATCCGCTTATTGCACAGGCCATTTCAAAAAAATAGATCAGTTGTCCTGTATAATACTCATCAAGAGCCGGAATAGTAATTGTTATTATAGGTACATTCCCGTCGGTGTGAGCCAGGGTAGTTCCCAGTTCAGCATTGTGATTTACTTCAGAAAGTCTTTTCCCGGCAAGATAATTCAATTGATCAGAGTCATCTTTTTCAAGTGGAATAGTAAGCTTTCTGACAGGATTTTTCACTGAAATAATAGTTTCGAAAAGAATTCTTTGTCCATCCTGAATATATTGACCCATCGAATGAAGATCAGTTGTAAGATCAACAGAAGCCGGGAAAATACCTTTACCGTCTTTCCCTTCACTCTCTCCATAAAGTTGTTTCCACCATTCAGAAAAGAAATGCAGTTTAGGTGTGAAGCCAACCATTATTTCAATCGGTTTTCCATTCTGAAGAAGAAGATTTCTTGCCGAAGCGTACAGGAGAGAAGGATTGGTTTCCGCGTGTTTATTATTCCTTGTAATCTCTTCCATCGATTTCGCTCCTTTTACGAGCGTTCTGATATCGATGCCGGCTATGGCAATAGGGAGAAGACCAACAGGACTCAGAACAGAATAACGACCACCGATATTATCAGGTATAATAAATGTTTCATAACCATTGGTTTCAGCTAACGACCGGAGAGCTCCTTTTTTTGCGTCGGTAACAGCGATAATTCTTTCAGCTGCATTTAGTTTCCCGACTTTCTTTTCCAGATGGTCCTTAAGTATTCTGAAAGCTAAAGCGGGTTCTGTGGTTGTCCCTGATTTAGAGATCACAACGATTGAATAATTTCTTCCATCCAGCAATTCAATGAGTTCTGACAGATAATCTTCACAGATATTCTGACCGGCAAAAATCACATCATGGTGATTATTCTTTAAGAGAGGGGCAAAGGAATGCGAAAGAGCTTCAACTACAGCCCTGGCTCCCAGATATGACCCTCCGATTCCTATTACTACAGTAGTATCGGATACCGACCTTAGATGTTTTGCGGTTTTTTCTATTTTTTCAAGTTGAACCAATATGTCATCCGGAAGAGAAAGCCAACCCAGAAAATCATTTCCCGGACCAGCTCCGGCATTAAGATTATCGAGGTGTCTTACAGATTGTTGAGCATGGGCAACGATTTCTTCAAATGAGATAAATTTGCTGGTGTTTTTCAGATTAATACTTAAATTTTCCTTCATTTCATTAAATTTTTCAATGCAGATAATAATTTTCCATTTCCTGTACCAAGGTTACAAAGTTAAGAAAAAAGCCGTCGGAAGGAATCCGACGGCTTTTTAATAATGTTGGGAAATATATAGATTAGAATTTATCTTTTATGAATTCCACCTGCACTTGAAGAATGTGCATCTACATATTTAGGATCACCCTTATAGTTGATATCTCCAGCGCTGGAAGCTCTTGCAGTTATTCTTTCTGAAACACTGACATCGGCATCACCTGCACTTGAAGCTGAAACGTCTGCTTCCCTTGCCTTCAGATCAAAAGCATTCAGATCGCCTGCACTGGACAGATCAGCTCTGAGCATGTCCGTCTCACCTGAAATTGTTATGTCACCTGAGCTGCTGATATCAATATTGGTATTTTTTGCGTGTACTTCAAGTTTGATATCTCCTGCACTACTTGCTGATAGTTCCAGCCTGTCACTATTAATTGGTGTTTCCCCAAAAACATCACCTGCGCTGGTTGTTTTTACGGAATTTACCTCTTTCATGGTAACATAGACCCTCTTTCTTTCTGCTTCACGGATACTATATTCACTGTATACATTAAGAACTCCCCCTCTTACTTCAGTGAGAATATATTCGTGAAGATTCTCATCCGCTTCAACTGAAACGGTCTCATTATTACCCTGTTTAAGATAGACGTCAATTCCTGAACTTACTTTTAAGCCAGTGAAAGAATCAGTTTTCCTTTCTTTTGTGACTACATTTCCATGTCCTGTTACAGATTTCCAGAACTGGGCATGCGTGCAGGAAGTGATACCAAGGATGATAAAAGCAATTGTTAATGATCTGAGGTTTTTCATACTTCTGTATTATTTGTTTTTGAACTCTAATCCGGAATAAAGACTAAAAGAAATATGATTCGTTGCATTATAATGAATTTTTTTTAATGCCACTTGAATATTTTTAATCCGACAAAGAAAAACAGGGCCCCTGTTGCTATAAGGATCAAGATGGGTAATGCTACTTCATTATATCCGGCGCCTTCATTGAAAATACTCCTGATACCATCTGTAAGCATAGTTAATGGAAGATTCTTAATTACCGGGAGACTCCAGGCGGGGAAATTCTGATAACTGAAAAATATTCCGGAAAGCACCATCATCGGAAATACAACAAAATTTATCAGACCGTTACCTACCTCGGTATTTGAAGTATGTGACGAAACAAGCACGGCTATTCCGGCAAATGCAATATTCCCTGCAAGGAACATTAATATAAGGGCCGATATATTCCCCTGGATTGTCATTTTAAATGCAAAAAGTGCAAAAAGGAAGAGAACAAGCGATTCAATAAAATTCATTGTGATCCTTACTGATATAAGTGCAATCAGGAAATGAGATTTTTTCATTGGTGTTGCCACAAGTCGTCTTAGCAGCTTCTTAGATCTCTTTTCAATAATACCATAGCTTATTCCCCACATGCTTGACATCATGACACCCATGGCTATCAGTCCGGGTACAAGAAAATCAATATATCGTGTCCCGGTGACAGTGAGAGGTTTAATATCTGAGTTATTTTGAACCGTCTGAATTGTTCCATTCCCTACAATAGTACTGAGTTTAATATAAGTAAGTTGGGCATCGGGATTCATTGGATCGAAATGGTACTCAACCGAGTCGTTCTTTCCCAGCATGAGAACATTAATCGTACCTCTTTTAAGAAATCTTACTGCATCGGCCCATTTCATATTATAGAACAGGAAAATAGAATTTCCCAGTTTTTCATCTTTGATTATGTACTTCCATTGCCATGTAGTTGAATCCCCTGAGAGATTCTTTTCGCAATTATGTTGCAGGAAGCCGTTAATCATTGAACTGTCTGAACTCACGGGGGATTTATCAGGTATGTTGATAATTGCAACTTTACGAATAACATCAGACTTCTTTGTGAAAGCAAGCCCCAGACCAAGCGACATAAGAATAGGGAAAAGTATTCCCCAGAACAAAACTCCTGGTTCCCTTATTATTTCACGGAACAGAGCAGATATCAGCTGCCATAGTTGATTAAAACTGACCAATCTATTCATTAATCTTTCTTCCTGTTAGTGAAACAAACAGATCATCAAGTGTTTTACGGCGGCATTCCATATGTTTGAGTGTTATATTCCTCGATTTCATAAAAGTCATAAAAGCAGGAAGCTCGGTTTCAAAATCAGAGAGGGTAACAAATCCTTTTTCACCAGTCTCGCCGGGATGAATAATAAATGCCAGATCAGATGAATTTAATTCCTCATAAATAAAAGCGTGTTCAGCAGTGAATTCAACAACTTTCTCATCTGTATCTTCTTCAAGGAGTTGTTGTAAAGTACCTTCCTTTAATATTACCCCGTTATCCATTATTACAATATAGTCGCACAGGTTTTCAGCTTCTTCCATGTAATGAGTAGTAAGGATCATTGAAGTCTCTGAACTCGATTTAAGACTCCTGAGAATTTCCCATATCTCACGCCTGGCATTCGGGTCAAGACCTGTGGTTGGTTCATCGAGTAGCAGGATTGCAGGACTGTTTATCAGCGCAATTCCTATTGCCAGCCGCTGTCTTTGTCCTCCTGAAAGATTGACAACATACGATTTCCTCTTATCTTCAAGTCCGACAATATTAATTATTTCATTAACACGTTCTTTCCCGAGATTAAAAAACCCGGCAAAAAGCAGTAATGTTTCTGAGACCCTCAGTTTATCAATAAACCTGGTTTCCTGGAGGGAAAGCCCGATGATCTTATGAAGTTCATCTTCATTTCCCTTCCACTTTTTCCCCACAATGGTAATTTCTCCTTTATCGGGTTTTTGAATCCCTTCAATCATCTCGACCAGGGTTGTTTTACCAGCGCCATTTGGACCAAGAAGTGCAACAAATTGTCCTTTAGGTATTTTAAGATCAATACCTTTTACTGCCTGGACAGTTTTGAATGATTTCCAGACATTTTTTACCTCAATAACAGGATCAATATTCATTTGAAAACATCTGGTGTAATTTATAAGTTTTAATGCAGAAATTATCATCGGTCGTCATATTTTGCTAACAATCTGGCTAAACTATATGTTCAACTGATTCAAATAATGCTATCTATCATGCTTTAGTCAGAGTTCATATTCATCTTATAATGAGGCTATTTAAAAAACTTAAGGTGTTAATCTGGTTGTTAATGAAATAACAATGCAACTTTTCATAAAATGTTTGGTTATATATACAAAGATTTAAAACGACTATTATGAGAAATATGTTAAAATTGATGCTGTCGATAATAATTATTATTACGGCTTCGTGTAGTAAAAAGAATTCAGATACCGGTACCGGCACAGGTATAGCCTTATCATTTAAAGCTGCAAAAACTGTTTCACCTGCAGGATTGGCTTCTTCTTCCGCAGTAACAAAAAGTGTTGCTTTGGGAGGTTTTACTTTCAGTGAAGCATTAATGGGTATTAAGGAAATTGAACTGAAGAGAAAAGAAGAACATTTTCGCGATTCTGCCATGGTTCATGATCCCATGAAGAAACATAAATTTTCTTTTGATGGGAAATACCTGATCGACCTACTGGCAGGGACATCGACTCCCGATATCGGGTTTACTAATTTTGTCCCCGGGACATATAATAAATTTGAATCAGAGACTGCACGTCTGATTGATGGAGGAAAGTCGATTTCTGTAAAGGGAACCTATACTGATCCTTCTTCAAAAGCGTTCAATTTTAATTTTTCAACCAAAGGTGAGTTTGAATTTGGATTTGAAAGTGATTCCGGTTTTGTTCTTACTGAAGGGAAGATAATGGAAATGCTTATAAATATAAATTTAACACAAATGTTTGCAACGGTTGATTTCACTCAGGGAACCGCTGATTCATCTAATGTAATTGTAATTGATGAGACAACTAATAAGGAGCTGTTTAGAATAGTTAAGCATAATATTCGATCAACCGGTGAGATGCATGAAGATCACCAGATGGAGATGGAGCACAAACATGGTCATTAGAAGTTAAAAATTCTGATAGTATAAACCCGGAGAACTCCGGGTTTTTTTATGTTGTTCTGAACAGTCTGTCTCCGGCATGAACAGTTTAGTATTGCCCAATCTTCAGTTATTTTGTAACTTTAAAAAAAAATGAGCCTTAATAAAACCATAATTCTGATTTTATGTCTTGTGATGTTGATTGGTTGCAAGCCCCGGAAATCAGAACAAAACCAGAATAAATCATCGGTAGAATCAAAAACCAGTATATCAGGAAATTTTACAATCACCGGGGCTTACGCTCTCTATCCATTGGTGAAGAAATGGACTGATGATTTTATGAGGATCAATCCTGCTGTTAAAATTATTGTTGCATCAGGAGGAACAGGGAAGGGAGTAGCTGATCTGCTGGCAAAAAAGAACCAACTGGCAATGATCTCCAGGCCTCTGACCGATGAAGAGCAGACAAAAGGTATTTGGGTTGTACCGGTAGCTAAGGAAGGAGTGGCGCCGATTGTTAACCAAAAGAATCCATTTCTTAAAAGGATACTGGAACGGGGCATCACTCCCGAAAAACTGATCAGGTTGTTTACCGGTGAGAACCCAATGACATGGGGAGATCTTCTTGATACTACCTCAAAAGAAAAAGCCGTAGTTTATATCAGGGCTGATGAATCGGGTGCTGCTTCTGTCTTGGCTGGTTTTCTCTGGAAGGAAAGAGCTGATTTGAAAGGGATTAAGGTTTTAGGAGATGAAGAAATGATTGTAAGCGTTCAGGGTAACCCGCTGGCTATCGGTTTTTGTAATTTCTCCTATGCATTTGATTCAGTTACCGGTGATCGGTTAAGAGATATACAGGTAATGCCTATTGATCTTGATTTCGATAAAACAATAGACAAGAATGAGGTGCCTTTTACTAATATTAATAAAGCTCACAGAGGGCTGTGGCTTGGTTATTATCCGAAAAATCTGACTCGTGAACTTACCTTTGGTTCAATTGGAAAACCAACTGATCCTGCTATTTTGGCATTTCTTAATTATACTCTCACAACCGGTCAATCCAAGGTTGCAAAATCAGGTTTCTGTGAGTTAAATGATATTTATATCAAATATGCACTTGATAACCTGAAATAATTCTATTTTGTGCCGAAAAGTCTGTCGCCGGCATCACCCAGGCCCGGGACAATATATCCATTTTCATTAAGCTTCTCATCTAGTGCTGCAAGATAAATCTGTACATCCGGATGATCCTTCATAATTCGTTCCACTCCCTCCGGAGCGCCCACAACACAAACCAGTTTTATAGTTTTGGCGCCGTGGTCTTTCAACACCTGGATCGCATCAGTGGAACTTCCTCCGGTGGCAAGCATAGGATCGAGAACCATTACAACGGCATTTGGAAGATTGTCGGGGAATTTGGAATAATAAGTCATTGGCTTAAGAGTAACATGATCGCGGTACATCCCAATATGGCCTATTCTTGCAGAAGGTATAAGGTTAGAGATTCCATCTACCATCCCTAATCCTGCTCTCAGAACAGGAACAAGAACGACATCCATTGCCAGTACCTGTGTGTTACATCTTCCAAGTGGAGTTTCAATTGTAATATCTTTTACCGGCAGATCGCGTGTTATCTCGTATGCCATCAATCCTGCAATCTCTTCAAGTGTTTCCCGAAAATCTTTAGTATCTGTCTCCTTACGCCTTAATAGTGTAAGCTTGTGCGTTAAAAGCGGGTGTTTAAG
>Ga0209746_1000776_pt1 | contig 15873 bp, 15 predicted proteins | sample BarGraNGADG00211_3_FD_184496 | JGI IMG/M metagenome (GOLD analysis project Ga0209746, IMG submission 184496) | Arctic peat soil microbial communities from Barrow, Alaska - Barrow Graham LP Ref core NGADG0011-211 (SPAdes) (version 2) | ecosystem: Environmental > Terrestrial > Soil > Wetlands >... | reverse complement strand
GGCTGAATCATACTGATATCGGCATGGGAAATGAGAAGGCGGTGAACCAACTCATTGCGCATCATTCTATCATTTTCGAACCTGAAAAACACCTGGTTTGGGTGTCAAATGGCCCATGGCAAATCGGCGGATATACATGTTATGACATAGTCAAAATTTTTCATAATTTTGCAGCACTTCATCAGCGGACGGAAATCTCGGAAACGGGCCGGTCAATTTCCCCGGATCCTTTCTTAAGTTCAGATAGTTATACGCAATTTAACCGGTTCAGGGAATTGCGTAAAGAACTGAAAAAAATGAGCCGTCCGGGTGAGAAAACAAATCTGAGACGTTCTTACATTCGTGAGTTGATCGGCACCAATCCTGATTTTTTTGAGGTTTATTCCCTCGCCGGGGATTATTTTTATTCAAGAAATCAGACTGACAGTGCAGTAGGTTATTATCGTAAGGCGCTTGGGAAGGTGATCGCAAGGCAGAACGAAAAGCAAAAGATCATTGAAAAGCTTGCGGATTGCATTGTTGAAATGAAAAAGAAAAAATTATGAAGTTTAAACTGATATACCCACGCTGGGAAAAACTCGAAGGACAAACCATATTCTACCTCCCCCCTCACGGGCCGGTTGTGATGGCTGCTGATCTTCCTTCATATGTGGAAGTGAACTTTATTGATGAGAATGTCGAAGAACTTGTGATCGACGATACACCCGATATCGTCGGGATATCCATGATGCTTACAACCCAGGTTAAACGTGGGTGGGCCATTGCCGATCAGTATCGTAAATTGGGGAAGAAAGTCATTTTTGGAGGCATCTCAACCATGTTGCATGCCGAAGAGACGATGTTGCATGCGGATTCTGTGTTCCTGGGAGAAGTGGAAGGAAGGATGAATACCGTTCTTGAAGACTTCCGTAAGAAAGAGCTGAAGAAGGTCTATAATTTCCTGACCAACCCTCCCGATATGAACCTCATTGGCCCGGCCAGGCGGGATATCCTGAAAGAGGACCTTTATTATCACAAGGGATTCCGTATGGTCGACCTGTTCCATGCTTCCCGCGGTTGTGTTTACGACTGCTATCCCTGTGCCGTGCGTTACCTTGGCGGACGGGGATTCCGGCCACGCCCTCTCGACCGGGTTGTGGAAGAACTTTCGCAGATGGAGAACAACCGCCTCTTTATCGTCGATAACTCCCTTGCTCTCGATACCAATTGGGAAAAAGACCTTTTCCGTGCCATGATCCCCCTGAAGAAAAAATGGGTCAGCCATACCATCGAGGATAAGGATGAAGTGCTCGACCTCGCTGCACAAGCCGGTGCATGGTATGTTTACCAAGCGGTTTTTGACCGGTCCGATTACATCCGCAACCGCATCAAGCAATACCATGATTATGGAATCGGGGTTGAAGGAACGATTTTACTCGGACTTGACAACCAGACGGAAGACGATATCAAACGGCTGATCGATTTCCTTCTTGAGATCGACCTCGACCTGGCAGAATTCACGGTCCTCGCGCCTTTCCCCCATACCAAAGCCTACAGCGACCTTCTGAAACAGGGCAGGATCTTTGATCACGACTGGGATCATTACAATGCCGGGAAAGTGGTGTATCATCCCAAACACATGACAGCCGGGCGACTCCAGGAATTGTACAATTATGCCTGGGATACATTTTACAAGGATGAACCGCAGACTCAGAAAATGTTTAACCTGCTTTCTACGGTCATCCAGCGTGAAACGGAAGATGGCACTTACAAGCCAAGACGGAGGGACCTTCTGGATCAGAGCTTCGGAAAGAATATCAACGAAGTGGCCTAAGAAAATAATCAGACTCACCAACACCTAAGATCAGCAGCTCATTTACAACCCATGGAAATCAACCCGGAATTCAGCCGCTATATGGATCGTTATTTCGATTACAAAGGACATTGGGAAAGCCCATCGAAGTGCGGATTGAAGATCGTTAAAAGGAAAGACGGGAAAACACTGGCCATTGCTACGGAGATTTACCGGCAAAACCCCGGAACACCAGTAACAGAATGGTGTGCACCCCTCGCCAGTCAGATTTTATCCGAGATCGGTGAAGATCAGGAAAATTTTATCTTTGTCGAACATACTCCTGATCTTAAAAGCAAGCTCAGTTTCTACGGGGAAACTTTTGACCTCGTATCTTTTGACTGGGACGGGACCAAATACCAAAATCCTCAATGGAAACGCCTGAGCCGGGAACAAGTCGACAACTTAATGGAAGAATAAATCAAAAAACCTTCTCCGGAAGTAAAATCCTGATATTTTTTCTTTTTATCCTGTCAGGTTTCCCGTTTCTACTTTTATCTCAACCCATCCTTCGCTCAAACATCCGCGGAACGGTTACCGACAGGTCAACACAGTCGCCGCTTGCAGGAGCTACCATTATTTTATTGAATTCAGATCCCCTCGTTGGGACCACTGCAGATACGGATGGCAATTTCAAACTGTCCAATATCCCGATCGGGAAAAGGCAATTAAAGGTCACCTATGTTGGATACAGTCCTTTTATCACCGATGCGCTCAATGTGAGCAGTGGCAAGGAGACCGTTGTCGTGATCCCTTTGGAAGAGACCATGATCACAGGCACTGAAGTGGAGATCAGAGGAGATTACCGGAAATATGGGGCTATTAATAAAATGGCTACGGTGAGCGTGCGTTCCTTCAGTGTGGATGAAACCTCGCGCTTTGCAGGGAGCTATAATGACCCGGCCAGGATGGCAGCCAATTTTGCGGGTGTTACCTCAGGTGTGGATAACCGGAACGATATCATCGTAAGGGGTAACTCTCCAGTGGGATTGCAATGGCAGATCGATGGCATGGAAATCCCGAATCCCAACCATTTTGCCGCAGTGGGAACCACCGGCGGACCGGTAACGATCCTGAATAACAACCTGATGACCAATTCCGATTTCTTCACCGGCGCTTTCCCTGCCAGTTACGGGAATGCACTTTCAGGGGTCTTCGACCTGAAGATGCGCACAGGCAACAATGAAAAACATGAATACTGGTTCGGGATCGGCTGGAACGGACTGGAATTCGGGTCGGAAGGGCCATTTTCGAAAAAATCAAGGGCATCCTATCTCTTCTCTTACCGCTATTCTTTGCTGGATGTGCTCAGCCGGGCAGGGATCAAACTGGATGTGGTTCCCTATTACCAGGACCTGAATTTCAAGATAACCGTCCCGACAAAAAAAACCGGTGTCTTTACCCTCGAAGGAATCGGCGGATTGAGTTTTATTCAACTGTTCGACAGCAAGAAAAAGCAGTCGGAATGGATGTTTCCAGACTATGGCGAAGATCTTTCCAACGGCTCAAATCTGGGTGTGATCGGGATCACCAACCAGGTATTTCCGGATCCTTCCCTCCGCCTGAAAAATCAAATCTATTTTGTTGCATCCGAAGTCTATACAAAGATTGATTCCCTATCAAATGTCGCTAAGTTGCCTTCACGCTGGGCCGGCGAACATTCATCCGAAAAGAAACTCTCTTATGCCTTCGGGTTGTATAAAAAGTTTTCTCTGAAAAATTCGCTTGAAACCGGGATCAATGCTGACTACTTTTCGATGAGCTTCGCCGACAGCTTGATGATGAAAGGAAAATTCATTGTGAATACAGATAGCCGGGAAACCCTCTGGTTCCTGAAAGGATACCTGCAATGGCAACACCGTTTTTCAGAAAATTTCAGGACTACTGCAGGGTTTTTCGGATCCCGCCTATTCTTAAATTCTACCTGGGCAATGGAACCGAGAACCGGTTTTGAATGGCTGATCGACAAGGGACATATCCTCCATTTCGGTGCAGGAATGTATAGTCAGATGCAGCCCAGGGTCATTTACTTTATTCTTTCACATCTTCCGGATGGTTCAACGCTGCAAACCAACCGCAACCTGGATTTCACACGATCCTGGCAGGTTGCTGTGGATTATAATTACCTGCTCACGGAAAACCTTCATTTTAAAACGGAATTGTACTACCAGCACCTTTATGATATTCCCGTTAAACGATCCATTCCCGCCTATGCACTCAGCAACCAGGGACATGAATTCTTCCTTGACCGGCAATATGCTGATAGCCTGGTGAACCTGGGCAAAGGCGACAATTATGGAGTGGAATTCACCTTCGAACGCTTCTTATATAATAATTACTATTTTCTCCTCACCTCTTCCCTGTTCAATTCTACTTATTCCGGTTATGATAATACCAACCGAAATTCAGCATTCAACGTGAATTATGCATTCAATGCTGTGGGTGGCTATGAATTCGTCATGGGAAAAAGAAAATGGGGTGTGATGTCGTTTGGACTGCGGGCGACGTGGGCAGGGGGTAATCCTTATATTCCGTTTGATGTGAATGCCACCATCGCAACCGGCGAAGCCGTTCCGGATTGGCAGCATGCATACCAGTAGCGGTTCACAGACTACAAGCGGCTCTCTGTTCGTTTTGGCATCAAGCGGAACCGTCCGGGGTACAACCTTGAATTCATGCTTGACCTTCAATACCGGACGAATTATACCAATGTCTATCTTCAACGTATCGATCCTAAGACCGGTGAGATCCGGAACTTCTTCAAAATGGGCTTCTTCCCGATGGCGACATGGAGGATACAATTTTAGCTGGCGAGTTGGCGAGCTGGCGAGTTTTTTCTATTGTGACCTATGTGTCTATGTGGTGAAAATGATGTTTTTTTCAGAAAAAAATGAATTATATTTGATGCTGTTAAAACTAATGCCATGAAGAAAAAAAAGATTTTTCTCTACGGGTTACTCCTCACCCTGCTCAATCTTTTGTGTTTACAGGTATTTGCCGGGACAGGTGGTGCCAATGATGGGCAGGTCATGGTTCTTGTTATCCTGGCAATATTGTTATGTATCCTTGGCATCCTGTATTTCTTTCCATTACTGATTCATCGTGTCCACGATCTCTGGAAGAAATTTCATCACTGTTAATTGCTGATGAGTTTATTCTTTGTGATCCTTTGTGTGTCCTTTGAGCTCCTTCGTGGTTAAAAATATTTAAACACAACGAAAAAAAATCGACAATCGGAAGGGGTTTGCTTCGTCGCTTCGCTCCTCGCAATGACAATGGTGACGGCGTATGGAAGGAGATTGCTTCGGCACATTGTGCCTCGCAATTCGTTTGTGTCTAATGCGCACATATTGTGAAAAAAAATCTTTTGACCATGAAAATAAAAAGCGTTTTTTTCTTCCTATCACTTATCACCATCTCCAACATTTCCTCCGGACAAGAATTCAATCCCGGGAAAGAACGTTGGCCGATAAAGACAAGTGTAACACATTTCCGTCCGGTGAAAGAGATCGGCCTTCAGGAGTTACTGAATCTTCCTGCCCCCATCCTGAAATATTCAAAAAATGCAAGGGAGGAATACCAGGATCACCGGTTTCCCGATACAGTGGGGAAACACCACCTAAGGGAAGGAGATATTGTTACCACTTACGGATATATCCTGCTTGCTGCAGTTGAAAAAGACAAGAACGGCGCAGATGGAGATTACCATGTCCAGATACGAACCTCTTCAAAATGGGCCGATTCCTGTCTCGTGGTTGAAGCGACCTTCCCCCCTTTCATCACAGGGAATAAGGCACTGCAGGATTCCTGCCTCAAAGTCCGCAACTTTTTTGATCATCACATCCTTAAAGGTAAGAAGAAAGCCTGTTTCGGAACCGATGGCACTTCTGCCCCTTATGTAAAGATCACGGGACAGCTTTTTTTTGATGCCTTCCACATGACTACCCCGCCACGGGGAAAACAGAGCTGCATCACCAAAGAGAAGATGAAATCCTATACCTGCTGGGAGATTCATCCCATCATGGCTATCGGCTTCATCCGGAAAAAATAATACTTGAATGATCCGGAAAAAAATATCTCCGCGTAATTTGTAATTTCGCGCAACAAATCTTTCAACATGGCCGATCCAATCGTAATCCGGAAACTCCCGCCCGTCTGGTTCATCCGGGCATTGAATGCTTTCCGTTCGGGACTTATAAGGCTTCACAGGATGACATTTCCTGCAAACGTGGTGCTTTACGAACGGTTCACATCCTTGTGGGTACTTCCGGCAATCCGGGTAGCAGCTGAACTGGATATTGCAGGGATACTGGAGAAGGGACCTCTGTCCATTGAACAACTTGCAGAACGCACCGGTTCGGACAAGGAAGCGCTTTTACGTATGATGCGTGCCCTCGCAAGTGAAAATATTTTTAAGAAAACGAAGGATGGGTTGTACAAAAATACTTCCCTCTCAAAGGTCCTTACCGATGAAAAAGGATCGCTCCGTCATATGCTGATGCAACACCTGGGAACCTTGAACTGGGCCACACTCAATGATCTCTCCTATTCCATCAAAACAGGGAAATCAGCCTTTTCAAAGGTTTATGGAATGAAGATCTATGATTACTTGTCGGAACATCCTGAAGAATCGGCACTCTTCGACCGTTCCATGACAAATCTTTCCGAGATCTCCATTGAACCTATACTGAGTGCGGTTGATTTTAGCATTTATCCGGTGATTGCAGATATCGGCGGAGGGGAAGGATTGTTGCTTTCAAGTATCCTTTACAAACATAAAAATTCAAGGGGAATTCTCTTTGATCTTCCGGAAGGGTTGACCAATGCAGAAACAATTCTTGGAAAATTTGGCGTTGCCGACCGGGTGCAGGTGATCCGGGGAAGTTTCTTTACCACTGCACCTGCAGGAGCCGATGTATACCTGTTAAAGAATATTTTACACAACTGGAGTATTGAAGACGGTGTAAAAATCCTCACAAATATCAGGAACGTAATGCAATCTTACGGGAAGATCCTGATCATCGAAATGATCCTCGATGAAGAAAACCATGCTTCATTTGGCAAGCTGATCGATCTCCAGATGATGGTTTTCATGGAAGAAGGGAAAGAACGGACGCTGAAGGAATTTGAATCGCTTCTTCAACCGGCCGGACTCAGTCTGAACAGGGTTATTCCCACAATTGCACCGATAAGTATAATAGAAGCAGTCATCAGCTGATGAGTTGGCGAGTTGGTGAGTAATTAAATAGCAAAATGGCGAAGCCTGCCTGCCGGTAGCGAAAGGTGAAATTAATTTTGAATTTACTTTGTGACTCTGTAACTCTGTTACTTTGTGACTTTTCTCTGTTTACCAGAAACATTCTTTTTTACGGACCTCATTTCGAAATCGGCTGGCAAATTGGTGCGTTCCGGATCAAATAACATTCGCAGGATGTCCTGATAGTTATTCAGGTTTGGATAATACCTGAGTTCGGTACTGGCATATGCCATGGAATCAGCTTTTAGGTTTGGAAAGAGTTTTGCAATGTTTGGCGAAAGAACCGGCAGGGATAAAACCTTAGCAGTATCAGGTCCGAAAATGTTCCAATCAAAAAGAGTGTGTTCCATATCAACAAATTGCCAGTTGACCGCTGACATCATAAATGTACCCGAAGCATTCAGCGATGCATGCCCCGCAATAGCATCCACAGAATTTATGGAAGCATCTATTTTCCGGAATTGATCCGGGATGACGCCGGTAACACAGTAGAACCACTGGAGGTCGGAGGTATATGATTCACGGATCATCATATCCGTCATGAATCCCGAAAAGGTCGATGGGGGAAATGCAAGATTCACATTGTTTATAATGGTGCCGTCACTGATAACCCTGTCAGTCATAAAAGAAAGTGGGGAATCATAATTTGTGTCTTTATAGCCATAGAGGGAGACATCATAATCCTGGGCATTTACCGGGAATGATATAGTGTGATTCGCTGTTGTCCCGGCATCGGACATGTCGATGGTATAGGTTTCCGAAAGTTTGATATTCTGCTGCCATTTGAATTTATCTCCACCCTGTGCTTTAATTTTTACGTAAAGATCGTCTGGCGACAGGTATAACATTTGTTCCTGGTCTGAAGTACCAAATGTCATATTGGAGTATCCTGCATTCGAATAGATTATTGGTCCAACAAGAACAGGGAGATTCGTCAGAGAAACAGTGGTGTGCCCAACTGTATCCGGCCGGCTGCCTTTCATCTTCCACTCGCCAAATGGTGCTACATCCTTATAAGTATTCAGATGAATTGTAAGTATATGCATAATAATTTCATAGTAACCAACGGTGATGGTAAGCCTGGTGGGGACAGGGGAGTTGCTTTTCAGATACACCGGGTACTTGCCATTGGCATTACAAATAGTATCTCCTAAAAACTTTCCCTGTGGATCAGATACCAGAATAAAACCAGATAATTGGTTCTTTATATAATTATCGGTAAACTCAATAGTAAATAAAGATTTCGGTAAATCCGGTTCAGTCTTGCTTTTTTTACAGGAGGCCAGGGAAATTACCAAAAGGGTGGCCACCCATAACATAAAAAGTGAAAATTTCCTCATTAGCGGATTTCTATTTTGAATCTTTTTACAATCCTACAAAATTACGTTTTCTTTCTCTATGTCATTCTTCATTCTTCATTTTTCATTCTTCATTTTTCATTCTTTAGATTTTCTATCTTTGTCAAATGTATAGGCTTTTATCCGCCTTCAGGAAAGAATTCCTCATCCTCATCCGCGACATTCCCGGGCTTGCGATCCTTTTCATCATGCCGGTATTGCTGATCATGATCGTTAACCTTGCCCAGAAGAATGCACTGAAATCCTCCAAAGAATCAAAGACCGATGTGCTTTTCATCGATCATGCCCATTCAGCATTTTCCAAACTCCTGCGGCAAAACCTCGACAGTTCGGGGCTATACCGTCTGGTATCCAACCAGGCCGGAGTCCTTATGGATGATAAATTGGCCCGCCAAAAGATCGCTGATGGTGATTATCCTGTCGGCATCGTGGTCGCGGCAAAAGACACCTCCATCCTGTTGCTTGTCGATCCCACCCTTCAGCCGTCCTATAAAAATACGATAACCGGGTCGCTGACCTATTTTATCAAAGGAACGCAGAGCCGGATCGCGATCGAAAACCTGCTTAAGACTCTGGCGCCTGCCATGGCTTCAGGAATCGACGGACTGATCGGGACAAACATGAAGAACATGCCGCCAGTCACGGAGATCTATGCCACGAAAGAGCACGCTTCAATCAAACCTTCCATCATTCAGAACAATGTTCCTGGTTTCATTCTCTTTGCCATGTTCTTTATCGTGATCCCCTTGTCGGGAAGCATGGTCACGGAAAAAATGGAAGGTTCATTCGGCCGTTTGCGGACTTTGCCTGTAAAGGTCAGCATCCTTCTTACTTCAAAGGTATTATTATTCCTGGGTGTCTGCGTCATTCAGTTCTTCCTGATGCTGATGGTCGGCACCTGGATTTTGCCGGTCTTCTCCGGAATGCCTGCCCTGCAACTCGGATCACATTACGGCATCATCCTCCTTGCCACAGTTTGCGCCGCGCTTGCAGCGACTGGTTTCGGCCTTTTGGTTGGGTCATTTGCTACCTCTCAGGGACAAGCTGCGCTTTTCGGATCGGTGATGGTTGTCATCCTGGGCGTGCTCAGTGGGACCTTTCTCCCTGTCTACCTCATGCCAAAAGCGATCCAGGTTATCAGCCTCTTTTCCCCGATCCGATGGGGCATCGATAACTACCTGGAAATTTTTATCCGGGAAGGTACGTTTGGCAGCATTTTCCCAAACATTTTACGACTCCTTGCATTTTTTGTTTTTGCAATGATCGTTTCCATTGTTATTTTTGCAAGACGGAAGTAAGTTTCGAATCCGGATTTGGCATCGCCCCATGAAAGAAAAAGACGGTACTATTGATTGCCCTCAGCAACAGGTGATCCTTTTTGTGGAAAAGGAAGATGGGAAATATGAACCCATCCAGACCGGCTCATACATCACCAAAAACTTCCTGGATGACTATGAGCTGAAACGCCGTCACCTGGAGGAATCGCTGAAGAAACAGGTTCTTTCAGGCGAGGTTAGCCCCATCTATTACTTTATGATACTGGAGGATCTTACACTCAGTGAGCTTTCGTCCCGTGCAGGGATTCGGAAAGGTAAGGTGAGAAAGCATCTTGAAGCAGCTCATTTCAATGCAATTCCGCAGGAAACCCTTCAGCTTTATGCCGATGTGTTTAATATTACCGTCCCGGATATGCATAAAATCCTTGTTGTAACTTCTGCTGATTCTACTAATATAAATCCGGTTCCTGATGAGCACGATCCCGTACAAGCATAAAATGGCGGCGCATTGTGAATCGGGGGCGGTGACTTCCCTTCTGAACAATGCCGGGCTCGACATCAGCGAACCCCTTGTTTTCGGTATCTCCAGTGGAATCTTCTTCGCATACTTTCATAAGATGAAATCCTTTGCATTCCCGACCTTCATCGTCAGGAACAAACCCGGATCCATACGCAACAACCTTGCAAAAAGGCTGGGGATAAAATTTCATACGGAAAAATTTAGTAACCCGGAAGAAGGAATGAAGCGACTGGACGAACTCCTCGTAAAAAATATACCCGTTGCCGTCCAGGTCGATTTCTTTTATATGGACTATCTTCCAGAGTGGGAGCGGGTTCATATCAATGTTCATTTTATTGTAGTGGTCGGAAAAAGCGGATCGAAATACATCGTATCCGACAGTTATTTCCCGAACCTCGTGGAACTGGAGTCTGCGTCGCTACGAAAAGCCCGTTTCGCCGGCGGAAACATGTCACCGAAAGGATTCCTGTTCTATCCTGAATACATCCCGAAAGAGATCGATTACAAAAAAGCAATTTTAAAAGGTACTAAGAAAGCCTGTTTCTATATGCTGAAGATTCCGATCCCTTTTGTAGGCATCAAAGGCATCCGCATATTTGCGAAAAAGATCGTGGAATGGCCTACCTTCGCCAGGGATACTGAACATCTCTCCCATGAGATCATGAAGATCAATATACTCCTGGAAGACCAGGGCACGGGCGGAGCGGGCTTTCGTTTCATGTATGCCACCTTTCTCCAGCAGGCGTCCGTAATACTTGGCAAACCGGAATGGAGCGAATTGTCGAAAGAAATGATGGAGATCGGTGATGGCTGGAGGGAAATTTCCCTTTTTGCCGCACGGATCGGGAAAAACCGTGAACTCGGGCATGACCGGCTAAAAGAACTGGGCAACATGCTCAATGGCCGGGCTGATGTGGAAGAACGTTTTTTCCGGCGCCTGAAAAATTCAATTTAACTAGCTACACTCATGACAAAGGAACCGTCGCCAGAACTAAAACTCGAGATCAAGAAGATGATCATCGAAACCTTAAATATCACGGATATTAAGCCTGAGGATGTGGATGATGAGAAACCCCTGTTCGGTAGCGACAATGCACTCACACTGGATTCGGTTGATGCTATCGAGATCATAATGGCGCTGCAGCGAACATACGGCATCCGTATCGCTGATCAGACCTTAGCCCGGTATGTGATCCGTTCGGTCAACAGCATTGCAGAGTTCATCCTCACAGAACAGGAAAAAAATAACCTGTAAATCCCGGAAAATTGAAAAACTACCTGACCGCCGGCATTGGATTCAGTCGACTGGTCCGGCTTGCCCGGAAAAATTAAATCTCCTGTCGTCCAAAATACCTCTTGCGTTTTTTGTTTCTTGTACAAAGTGCACTATGGTCCGACCTGTTTTCATGGTTCGAACGGAAACGCTATGGAAAAAAGATCGAATCCACACCAGTTCCGGATGATCCCATCTTTATCATCGGGCACTGGCGTACCGGTACGACATTGCTGCACCAGTTGTTAAACCTCGATCCGAATCTCGCTGCTCCTACCCTCTTTCAGGTTGCAGAACCCGGTTGCTTTATCTGTTCATACCGGTATTACCTGCCTGTTTTTTCGACCCTGGTTTCAGAGAACAGGCCAATGGATAATGTCAGGATCGGGATGAATGAACCCCAGGAAGATGAATATGCCATATATAGGATCACCGATTTTTCGCCAATCGAACGGCTTGTATTCCCGAAAAATTCAAACTATTTTCTCCTGGATTATCCATCCTTCCTGCCCGGGAATGAAAAGGAAAGAAAAGAATGGGAGGAGCAGCTACGTTCTTATTTCCGGAAACTCCATTTCTTTCATGGAAAAACGATCGTTTCAAAAAATCCATTCAACTCACTGCGGATAAAGGAACTTGCTGCCATGTTTCCGAAAGCACGGTTCATCCACATTGTCAGGCATCCTTATGAAGTCGTTCCATCTACCATCCATATGTGGAAGATTGTTCTTGACCAGAATAAGTTGAACCGTAAAGGATCCGATCCCGGAATTGAAGAGGTGGCGAAAGGACTTCACAAAGTGCTGACAACGATAGAAAAGGATAGGTCAGTTATTCCGGAGGAAAATTTTTATGAGATGAAATTTGAAGACCTTAAGGCTGATCCAATTGCTGAGTTCAGGAAAATATATTCCTGGTTTCATATGTCCTTTGATGATGCATTAAGCCACAACATACAGTCCTTCATGGATAACCTTAAAAACTACAAAAAAAATGAGTTTCACCTGGCAGATGAAGAAAAACAACTGATCCGTAAACAGCTAAGCCACCATATGCAAATTTTTAATTATCGGTAATTGTTTTATTTTTTTCTTTATATTTGAGGATCATTCAAAACGGCATTAAATTCCTTTTCCCATGAAAAAATATTTCCTGACCGCTCTTTTATCCATGCTCTTATTCCCATTTTTCTCATTTTCTCAGGAAAAGGAGCGTGAGCCCAATCGTATCACATCCGGACTTTACATTAAGCTCGGTCCGTCCTTCCCGATGGGAGTCTATGCCACCGGCCAGGTCCTCAAGGACGCTTCGGAAAAAGATAGCTCTTATTATTTCCCTGCAACAATGGGTGGAACCATGGACATGGGATACCTGATCTACATCGGGCCTGCCTTTGCCAACAACCATCTCCGCGCCGGAATCGATGCAACGTTCATCTCTTTTTCGTTCAATTCGATCAAGTCGGATACGATTACCGGCTCAAAAACGAAATACTGGTATTATTTCATAGGGCAGAAATTTGGTCCGGTTATCTCGGTTTGTCCCGTAGATCGCCTGGTTATCGACATTTCCTATAAGATGAATGCGTACGCGGCCTATGTTCACCACCGGATCCGTGGAAAAGAAAATGATGAATTTGGGATGAACCTTACCCAGAACGAGATCAGCATGACCATCCGGTATACGATTATGCTTTTCTCATTTCAGTACAATTTCGGCCAGGTGGCCTACAACGATTTCGATGGCGCCAAGCCCATTCATTATATCGACAACACCACGTTTCGTATTTTGATCGGGTTCAAATTCTAGCAATACTAACCTGTGACAGAAAAAATGATGGTATCTCCTTTTTTTCCTGAGATCGAAAGAAGCCCTGTCGAAGAGATCAGAAAATTCCAGGAAACAAAGCTTCATCAGCAACTACTTTACCTGAAAGAAAAATCGAAGTTCTATTTGGATCATTTTCTCAGGAACAGGATCGATATTAGCCGGATCAAAAGGCTTGATGATCTTGTGCATATCCCGCCCACTACAAAAGATGATCTTCAGCAACGGAACGATGAGTTCATCTGTGTTCCGAAACATTCCATCATCGACTACATAACCACTTCAGGCACACTGGGCGACCCGGTAACCTTTGCCATGACGGACAAGGACCTGGACCGGCTGGCTTACAATGAAGCGATCTCTTTTACCTGTGCTGACGGCTCGGCGACCGATATTTACAAGCTCATGACCACGATCGACAAGCGGTTCATGGCCGGTCTTGCCTATTTCATGGGGATCCGCCGGATGGGCGCCGGGGTGGTCAGGGTTGGGAATGGGATCCCGGAATTCCAATGGGATACCATCCACCGGATCCATCCTACAACAATCATTGCCGTTCCTTCCTTCATCTTAAAGATCATTGAGTATGCTGAAGCCCATTATATCGACTACCGCAACAGCAGCGTCCGGAAAGCCATATGTATCGGTGAACCGCTGAGGAATACAGATTTCTCTCCCAATACCCTTGGACGCAGGATCCTTGAAAAATGGCCGATCCGGCTTTATTCAACCTATGCATCCACAGAGATGGGAACATCCTTTACCGAATGTGGTGAAGGGATTGGCGGGCATCATCATCCTGAACTCATCATTGTCGAGTTTCTGGATGACCGGGACAGGCCGGTGAAGGAAGGTGAATGCGGAGAAGTAACAATCACGACGCTGGGAGTGGAAGGAATGCCGTTGCTTCGTTTCAAAACCGGCGATGTGTGCCACCGGTATTCTGATCCCTGCAAATGCGGCAGGACGACAACCCGGCTCGGCCCGGTGATCGGACGGAAAAACCAGATGATCAAGTATAAAGGAACAACACTCTATCCGCCTTCCCTCTATGATATCCTCAACAGCATCGATTTTATCTCTAATTATGTAGTGGAAGTCTTTACTAATGAGATTGGCACCGATGAGATCCTGATCCATGTGGGAAGCAAAAATCCCGTTTCCGACAAGGAAGATGAGATCAAAGACCATTTCCGGGCAAAACTCCGTGTGACACCAATGATCAAATTTGAAACAGACGAAAGTATCCAAATGATCCAATTTCCCGGGACCAACCGTAAACCCATCAAATTTATTGATAACAGGGATAAATCAAAAAATAATTGGTGATTTATTGATTTTTCTTCATTAATACCATAATTTTGTCACGTCACGATAATTATATTTGATTAACCACTTAAACATATAGCTATGAAAAAAATCAACATTCTTTTTTTGATGGGAGTATTTCTGCTTCCAGGTATGACGATATTCGCACAGTGCAAGCTGGTTTCAGGAAATGTCAGTGTCCTAAAAGGGCAATCGGTTATTAATCTGCAATATGATTATTCCAGGATGGCTGTCGGGAAATTCAAAAATTCGGATGATTATGTTGCTGACCGTACCGGTGATATGAACAAGAAAAAACCGGGAGACGGTGACCGTTGGGCAGAAGCATGGAAAAATGACAGGACGGCAAGATTTCAGCCGATGTTCGAGAAGAATCTGAATCAAATAGTCGGGAAGTTCAATGTTACCTGCAAGGAAAACGCGACGGATGCGAAATACACCCTGATCATACGGACCACATTCACCGAACCAGGTTACAACATCGGGATTAGCCGCCAGAATGCATGGATAAAAATGGAAGTTGACCTGGTGGAGACTTCCAACCCTGGTACCGTGTTGGCAAGTATGTTGATGAAAAGGGAAGATAGCGCCAATATGATGGGTTACGATTATGATACCGGCGGAAGGATACAGAGTGCTTATGACAGGGCCGGCGACCATCTTGGCGCCTTCCTGGTTAAGAATGCCTTAAAATAGATTATCACCCTTTCCGGGATAGTAAAGGAGCCACAGAGATTTCCGGTCTTTGCGGCTTTTTTATTCTGAGGTCGGAAGTCAGAGGTCAGATATCCGATATCCGACCTCCGACCTCTGACCTCTGTTTACCGATTGTACACCTTCTCTCCTCCCACCACCGTCATAATTACATTAACAGAAGGTATCTCCTTTGCCGGGCAGGTCATGATATCATGATCCAGAATCACAAAGTCAGCCATCATCCCGTTATCGATACTTCCCCTGATATGTTCCTGGAAGCCTGCTTTGGCTGCCCAGATCGTGATAGATTTCAACGCTTGTTCGCGGCTTAATGCATTTTCCGGCTGAAATCCTTTCTCCGGGAATCCCCGGATATCCTGCCTGGTCACCGCAGCATAAAAGGTGAGCAAGGGGCTGATCTTCTCGATTGGAAAATCGGTGCCATTTGGCAGCCATCCGTTCTGATCCAGCAGGTTTTTATAGGCATAAGCCCATTTGATCCTGC
>Ga0209746_1000775_pt1 | contig 15877 bp, 8 predicted proteins | sample BarGraNGADG00211_3_FD_184496 | JGI IMG/M metagenome (GOLD analysis project Ga0209746, IMG submission 184496) | Arctic peat soil microbial communities from Barrow, Alaska - Barrow Graham LP Ref core NGADG0011-211 (SPAdes) (version 2) | ecosystem: Environmental > Terrestrial > Soil > Wetlands >... | reverse complement strand
CGTGAAGAAGCCACTTCGCCGAGAATCGCCACCACGCCGTCGCTCGAAATCAATTTCCGCACGACCGTCGCCGACTGGCCGGCCTGCGACTGGTTGTCCTCGGTGAGCAGTTGAATTTTTTTGCCGAGCAAGCCGCCATTGGCGTTGAGTTCGTCCACGGCGAGCTGCGTGCCTTTGTGCGACGACTGGCCGAACGTGGCCTCGCTGCCGGTCAACGAGGCATACTCGCCGACCTTGATGGTGTCGCCGCCGGACTGGTCGGCGGGCTTGTTGCAGCCGGTGAGAAAAAGTGAAACCGCCATCGCCGCCAGAAATTGTCCACGCCAGATTTTCATAATTGTTCCAAGGGTTTGAATTGTAATCTTTGCGCGCCGCCCACGCGCTGACGGCAGGCTAGATAATCCGCTGGCGGCTTTCAACCTTGTTTCTGGCGCGACAATTCTGGACAAGCTGGGAACCGGGGAAAGCCACACACCGCCCAGCCTCACAAATTCATTTGACAGCTTCGCCGTTCTTACCTACCGTTCGGTAAGTTATTTTATGGCCAGGCCTGTGAACCATTCCGACACCCGGCAGCAACTGCTGCGCGCCGCGCTCAAACATTTTGCCAACAGCGGCTACGCGGCCACGTCGGTGCAGCACATCGTGGACGACGCCAAGTTGTCCAAGCCGGCGCTGTATTATCATTTCAAGGACAAGGCCGGGCTGTTCCAGGCGCTCGTGCATGAGGCGCACGACGAGCGTTATCGCATGCTGTGCCAGGCGGCGGAAAACAACGCCGGCATCCGCGCGCAGCTTGAAGCCATGCTCACCGCGCTGTTCGCCTACTTCCGTGAGAACCGCGAACTGATGCGGATTTCCTTCGCCACCATGTTCGCCGCGCCGGGCGAAGTGCCGAAGGACGCGGCTTGCACGGAAAAATGCGGGCGCAATTTTGAATTCGTCCATTCGCTCATGAAGCTTGCGCAAAAGAACGGCGAACTGGACCGGCATTTTGACAGCCAGGAACTGGCCTTCGGCTTTTATGGGACGGCCAATTTTTATCTCGTCGGCCATCTCGTCTGCGAGGATTGCCAGCCGGATCAGTTGACAGCGAAACGGATTGTGGAATTGTTTCTGGCCGGTGCCGGCCCGAAGCTGGATAAAGTTAAAAAGCAAACCAAGGTGAAAAAATGACACGGAAATTATTCATCGGAATCGTGATTGTATTGGTGGTAGGCGGCGGACTGGCGGCGGTGAAGACCATGCAGATCAAAACCATGATCGCTGCCGGCGCGTCCTTCGCTCCGCCCCCGGAAACCATCGCCTCCGCCGTGGCGCGCGAGGAAAAATGGCCGGACACCATCCCGGCCGTCGGCTCGGTGAATGCGGCGCAAGGCGTGACCGTCGCCCCGGAAATCGCCGGCACGGTCAGCGAAATCGCTTTTGAATCCGGGGCCACGGTGAAGCTGGGCGACTTGCTGGTGAAGCTGGACACGGCATCGGAAGAGGCGCAATTGCGGTCGGCGGAAGCGCAGGTTGATCTGGCAAAACTGATCCGGGAACGCACGCAAAAATTGCGCGCGGACAACACCGTTTCGCAATCTGAACTCGATCAAGCCGACGCGACGCTGAAACAAAATCAGGCGAATGCCGACGCCATCCGCGCGACGATTGACAAGAAAACCATCCGTGCGCCGTTCGCCGGCCGGCTGGGCATCCGGCTCGTGAATCTCGGTGAGCGGCTCGACGCCGGCAAGGGCATCGTCTCGCTGCAATCGCTCTCGCCGTTGTTCGTGGATTTTTCGCTGCCGCAGCAGGAACTGGCCCGGCTCCAGACCGGCCTCAAGGTCAGCGCGGTTTCCGACACTTATCCCGACCAGGTTTTTGAAGGCGAACTGACCGTCATCAGCCCGGAGCTCGACGCCGTCACCCGCAGCGTCCGTTTGCGTGCGAAATTTAAAAATGCGGATGAACGGCTCCGCGCCGGCATGTTCGTCCGCGTCTCCGTGGTTTTACCCGAAGCGAAACCGGTGCTGGCGATTCCCGCCACGGCCATCTTGAGCGCGCCGTTTGGCGACGCGGTTTTTGTCATCACGGGCAGCACCAATCTGGTGGTGCAGCAGAAATTCATCCGCACGGGCCGCATGCACGGCGATTTCATCAGTGTGGAAAGCGGCTTGAAAGCCGGTGACCGCGTGGTGTCCGACGGTATTTTCAAATTGCGCAACGGCATGAGCGTCGAGGAGAACAACGAGGCCACGCCGAAGGCGTCGCAAAATCCCAACCCGCCGAACAGCTAAACCGCCGCCATGAAATCTTTCACGGATCTTTTCATCCGCCGGCCGGTGCTGGCCACGGTGGTGAGCCTGATCATTTTGATCGCGGGCCTGCAGGCCATCCGCTCGCTCAACGTCCGGCAATACCCGCGCAGCGAAAACGCCACGATCACCGTGACGACGGTTTATGTCGGCGCCAGCGCGGACCTGGTGCGTGGCTTCGTCACGCAGCCGCTGGAACGCGCCATCGCGGCGGCGGACGGCATTGATTACATGGAATCGGCCAGCAAGCTGGGCGTTTCCATGATCACCGTGCATCTGCGGCTGAACTACGATTCCAAAAAGGCGCTCGGCGAAATCAGTTCCAAGGTGGACCAAGTGCGCAACGACCTGCCGCCGGAGGCGGAAATTCCCACGCTCACCATCGCCACCGCCGATTCGCAGCGAGCCTCGGCCTACCTGAGCTTCTCCTCGGACATTCTGGAGGCGAACCAGATCACAGATTACCTCACGCGTGTGGTGCAGCCGCGCCTGACCGCGATCGAAGGCGTGCAAAAGGCGGATATTCTCGGCGCACGCACCTTTGCGATGCGCATCTGGCTCAAGCCCGACCGGCTCGCCGCGTTCAACATCAGCCCAAGCGAGGTGCGGACAGCACTGATGGCGAATAATTTCCTTTCCGCCGTGGGCCGCACCAGAGGTTCGCTCATCCAAGTAAACCTGACGGCGAACACGGATTTGCGCTCCGTCCAGGAATTCAAGCATCTCGTGGTGCGCCGGAACGGCGACCAGTTGGTGCGGTTGAGCGATATCTCCGACGTGGTGCTGGGCGCGGAGGATTATGATTCCGAGGTGCGGTTCAGCGGCGAACGCGCGGTGTTCATGGGCATCTGGGCCCTGCCCAACGCCAATTCGCTGGATGTCATAAAAGCCGTGCGGGATGAGCTGAACGACATCCAGAAAGACCTGCCCACCGGCCTCACGGCGCGGGTGGCCTACGACGCGACCAAGTATATTTCCGACGCGCTGCACGAAGTGGTGTGGACGCTGGTCATCACGCTGGTCATTGTTTCCGTGGTCATCTTCCTGTTCCTGGGATAATTCTGCGCGGTGCTGATTCCGCTGGTGGCGATTCCGCTGTCGCTTATCGGCGCGATTTTTCTCATGCAGATCTTCGGCTTCACGCTGAACCTGCTCACGCTGCTGGCCATCGTGCTGGCGGTCGGGCTGGTCGTGGACGACGCCATTGTCATCGTGGAAAACGTGGAGCGTCATGTGCGCGAAGGCAAAACGCCCATTGACGCCGCGCTGCTTGGCGCGCGGGAGCTTGTTGGGCCGGTGATTGCCATGACGATCACGCTGGCGGCGGTTTATGCGCCGGTTGCGTTTCAGGGCGGCTTGACCGGTTCGTTGTTCCGCGAATTCGCGTTGACGCTGGCGGGCGCGGTGCTCATTTCGGGCATTGTGGCGCTGACGCTGTCGCCGGTGATGGCGTCGCGGCTGTTGAGCCATGACCGTGAGGACCACGGGCTGGCCGGACGCATCAACCGCGATTTCGACCGGCTGAAAAATTTCTACGGCCGGGTGCTGGACTGGACGCTGGCGCGGCGGCCGCTGATTTACGCGGTCTGGATCGGGCTGATGCTGCTGACGATTCCGATGGCCAAGATGGCCTGGCAGGCGAAGGAACCCGCGCCGCCGGAGGACCAGGGCGTGATTTTCGGCATGGTGGAAACGCCGCCAAACGCGACCATTGAGCAGACCTCATTCTACGCGGACGAGGCCGAAAAGATGTTCGCGCAGGTGCCCGAGAAGGATCAAATTTTCCAGCTCACCCAGCCGGACATGGGGTTTGGCGGCCTGGTGGTCAAGCCGTGGGGGGAGCGCAAGCGAACGGTTTTCCAGATCGTGCCGGAAGTGCAGGCCATGGTGAATAAAATCCCCGGCATCCGCATGTTCATGGTCACGCCGCCGGCGCTGCCGACGGGCGGGGAGAATTTCCCGGTGAACCTAATCCTTTCCTCGCCCGGCGAGCCGGCGGAAATTTTGAAATACGCCCAGCAGTTGCGGCTGATCTGCGCGACCAACGGCATGTTCGCCTTTCCGCCGCAGATTGACACCAAGGTGGACCAGCCGGAAGTAGAGCTGGTGATTGACCGCGACAAGGTCGCCTCGCTTGGGCTCGACCTGGCGTCCATTGGCTCGGATCTCGGCGTGCTGGTTGGCGGCAATTATGTGAACCGCTTCGACCTGTCGGGCCGCAGTTACAAGGTCATCCCGCAGATGCAGCGGAGCTCGCGCCTGAATGCCGGGCAGTTGGAAAACACCTACGTCAAGGGGCCGGGCCAGCAGCTCATTCCCGTCAGCACTTTCGCGCACCTGGAAAAACACACCACGCCGCGCGCGTTGAACCGCTTCCAGCAATTGAATTCCGTCAAGCTCAGCGGCGTGGCCATCGTGCCGCTGGACACCGCGCTGAAATTTCTGGAAACCGAATGCGCGCGGTTGCTGCCGAGCGGCTACAAGCTGGATTACACCGGCGACTCGCGGTTTCTGCGCAAGGAAGGCGACCAGTTCCTCCCGGCGTTCACGCTGGCGGTCATCCTGATCATCCTGGTGCTGGCCGCGCAGTTCAACAGCTTCCGCGACCCGTTCATCATCATCCTCGGCTCGGTGCCGCTGGCGATGTTCGGCGCGCTCATCTTCATTTTCTGGAAGATGCCCAATCCGAACATCCCGTTCTGGACGAACGGCTGGACGACTTCGATGAACATTTATTCCGAGGTCGGCCTAATCACGCTCGTCGGGCTGATCACCAAGAACGGCATTCTCATCGTGGAATTTGCCAACCAGCTCCAGCGCCGCGGCCACACCAAGCTGCAGGCCATCCGCGAGGCGGCGCTGCTGCGGTTGCGGCCGGTCCTCATGACCAGCGTCGCGATGATCGCCGGCAACTTCCCGCTCACGCTCGTCTCCGGCGCGGGCGCGGCGGCGCGCAACTCCATCGGCATCGTGCTCGTCTCCGGCATGACCATCGGCACGCTGTTCACGCTGCTCGTGGTGCCGTCCATCTACATTTTAATCGCCAAGGATCACGGTGGGGAAACACCAAAAGACACGGGGAAACTGGAACATGCCCATGAATGAAAATCCAACCAGCGCCGGTCTGCCGCCCGCACCAAACAGTGACGGCAAAACTTCTTTCAACTGGAATTCGCCGCTGTTTGTCTGGCCGGCGGCGCTCGCGCTCGCGGTGCTGCTGTTTTTCGGGCTGGATTATTTCATTACCGCGCTGACGCACGAATCCACCGATGACGCCTTCATCGCCGGCCACATTGTTTCCATTGCGCCGAGGATTTCCGGGCAGGTCGCTGCCGTTCACATTTTGGACAACCAACTGGTTCACTCGAACGATTTGCTTTTGGAAATTGACCCGGCGGATTATGCGATGACCGTTGCGCAGAAAACCACGGCGGCGGAATCGCAAAACGCGAATTACAAAACCATCGTCGCGGCTTATGAATTGATGCAGGCGAAAGTCAAGACTGCCGAGGCCGCCGTGCGCATGGCCAAAGCGGACGCGGAGGCGACGGAATCCACGGGCAAAAAAGCGCAGGCGGATTTCGAGCGCGCCCAGGATTTGCTGAAACAAAACACGCTTTCAAAGCAGGAATTCGACGTCGCGCAGGCCGCGAACACCAAGGCGCAGGCCGATGGAAAATCCGCCTTGGAAAACACCGCCGAGCAATCGTCAAAAGTGGACGAGGCCGACCGGACGCTCGCCGCCGCGCGCGAGGAAACCGGCATGGCGCTCGCGCAATGGCGGGAAGCGCAGACCAACGTGGCCCTGGCGAATTTGACCCTGTCCTACGCGAAAATTTCCGCGCCCGCCGACGGACGCGTGACGCGCAAGGCCGTGGAAGCTGGCGACTACGTTCAAGCCGGCCAGCAATTGATGTCCATCGTGCCGGTGGAAGTCTGGGTGGTGGCGAACTTCAAGGAATCGCAGTTGAAAAAAATGCAGACGAACCAGCCGGTGCGCGTGGAAATTGATGCGCTGGGCGGCAAAACTTTTCGCGCTCATGTGGACAGCGTGCAGGCGGGCAGCGGCGCGCAGTTCAGTTTGCTGCCGCCGGAAAATGCGACCGGCAATTTTGTGAAGGTCGTCCAGCGCGTGCCGGTGAAAATTATTTTTGACGAGCCATTGCCTGCCGGCCACACGATTGGCCCCGGACTTTCCGTGACCGCGAGGGTTCGCGTCAGTCCGTTCAGCGTGCCGGGTTTTGTGGTCGCGCTGGCCGCAATTATTCTGGCATTCGCCGCGGCGATTTTGTTTCGATTCATTTTGAGCCGGAAGACCAACGGCAACGGCCAATAATTTTAATCCATGCCCGATAGTGGACATCAACAGGACTGGCGTCCGCGGCACAGCCCGTGGCTGGTGGCCGTGGGCGTGATGCTGGCGACGTTCATGCAGGTGCTGGACACGTCCATCGCCAACATCGCGCTGCCGCACATCGCCGGCAGCCTCTCGGTGGCGACCGACCAGGCGACGTGGGTGCTGACGAGCTATCTCGTGGCCAACGCCATCATCCTGCCGATGACCGGCTGGCTGGGAAATCATTTTGGCCGGAAGCGGGTGCTGATTTCGTGCATCGGGATGTTCATGTTCGCGTCGGCGTTGTGCGGCATGGCGGTGAACCTGCCGATGCTGATTCTGGCGCGCATTTTGCAGGGCGCGGGCGGCGGCGCGATGGTGCCCATCGCCCAGGCGATTTTGCTGGAAAGCTTTCCGGTCGCCAAACGCGGCGTGGCGATGGCGACGTTTTCACTGGCCGTGATTGTGGCGCCGATCATCGGCCCGACGCTCGGCGGCTGGATCACGGACAATTATTCATGGCGCTGGATTTTTTACATCAATCTGCCGGTCGGCCTGCTGGCGATGTTCCTGGCGGAGTGGCTCGTGGAAGACCCGCCCTACATCAAGCGCAACGTCAAGGCGGCGATTGATTTCGTCGGGTTCGGCCTGCTGGCGGTTTGGCTGGCGACGCTGCAAATCGTTTTGGACAAGGGACAGGAGGCGGACTGGCTGGGCGCGGTCTGGATTCGCTGGTTCATTGGCATTTCCGTTGTCGCCATGATCGCCTTCATCGTTTGGGAATTCCGGGTGAAGGATCCGCTGGTCAACTTGCGGATTTTGCGGAGCCGGAATTTCGCCACCGGCCTGATGTTGATGACGGTCATCGGTATCATCCTTTACGGCACGACGGCGGAACTGCCGCTCTTTCTGCAAACGCTGATGGGCTATCCTGCCTTGCAAGCAGGCTACACGATGAGTCCGCGCGGCGTGGCGGCGTTCGTAACGACATTTTTCGTAGGGTGGCTGGTCGGGCGCATTCCGCTGCGCTGGCTGTTGTGTTTTGGGTTTTCGATGTTGAGCTTGTCCGCCTTTCTGTTGAGCGACATCAATCTTCAGGTGAGCATGGCCAGCGTCATTTTTCCGACGGTGCTGAACGGCGTGGCCATCAGTTTCATTTTTGTGCCGTTGACGACGGCGACCATGAGCCAGTTGCGGCAGCAGGAAATCGGGAGCGGCACCGGCCTTTACAATCTCATGCTCAATATCGGCGGGAGCATCGGCATCGCGCTGGTCACCACGCTGGTCGCGCGCGGCGCACAGGCGCATCAGGCGCTCATGGTCGGGCATCTGACGCCAACCGATCCTGTGTTCGCGCAACGGCTCGCCGCCGCGCAACACGCGCTGGCGCAGCAGACCGATCCCGTGACCGCCGCGCACCAGTCTTACGCGCTGATTTACGCCACGTTGAATGCGCAGGCGCATTTGTTGGCGTTTGTGGACACGTTCCGCGTGTTCGGGTTGATGGTGCTGTGCTGCCTTCCGCTGATTTTTCTTTTCAAACGCGTGCAATACGCCAAAAAGTCCGCTGCCGTCGCACATTAAAAATCAACCACCTGTCTTGGCCAACGCGAGCGTGGTGATTTCGCGTGCGCGCTCGTCCGTCGCCGCCTCGGCGTAACAACGAAATTCCGGCGCGTTGCCGGACGGACGCAGGTGGATGACTTCCTCGTTTGCAAAGGTAATCCGCATACCGTCCGTGCGGTCGAGCTTCGCCACGCGACCGCAAATTTCACCGAACATTTTTTCAATCGCCGTTTTGTCGGCAGCTTCCGAACCGTTGTTGAACTTTGCGAGAATCGCCGCGCTTTTTTCGGTCGCAAAATTTTTCAGACGGTCGCTTGCCGTGAACCGCGCGGGCAAACTGGCCGCGAGTTCGGAAACTTTTTTGCCCTGCCGTTTCGCCAGCAATAAAATTCCGAGAATCACAATCACCGCGTCACGCGTCGGCAACGCGCGCAGTTTTTTCCCGCCAGTTTCAATGTCTGAATTCAACAAAAATCCGCCATTGGCTTCGTAGCCGACCACGCGTTTTGCGCCGCTGGCCGTGGTCTGCATCATCGAGGCGACGACGAACGGCGAGCCGATGCGCGTGCGCCGGATTTCCGCAAACCAGCCGCATTTTTCCACGGCGGTATTGCAACTCACTGGCGTGCTGATGGAATCCGCCGCCAGAAATTTCGCGCACAAAATTCCCGCGATGTCGCCGCGCAGCCAGTTGCCGTTTTCATCGCTGACGAGTGGACGGTCGCTGTCGCCGTCGGCGGAAACGATGGCGTCAAATTTTCCGGACTTCGCCCAATCCGTCGCGAGTTGCACGTCTTCGGGCCGGATGGCTTCGGTGTCCACGGGAATAAATTTTTCCGAACGGCCGAGCGGCGTCACTTCCGCGCCAAGATGGGAAAGAATTTTCACCAGCACATCGCGCCCGACGGCGGAGTGCTGATAAACGCCGACACGCAAACCGTGCAACGCGTCGGGTTCAAAAAAATTCAGGTAGCGCATGGCGTAATTTTCCCCGACTTCAGGAGACACTTCGCGCGCGTTATTTGTCTTCACAAAATTTCCGTCCGCGCCAAACAGCGCGTCGTCCAGTTCGACAATCTGGCTGCTCATGCCTTTCTCGTCAGTTTTCAAAACTTCGCCGGCGCACTTGTTGAACTTGATGCCGTTGCGGTCGTCGGGAATGTGGCTGCCCGTGACCATGATGGACGGAATTTTCTGCTCAAACCCAAACAGCGCGACGGCGGGCGAAGGAATTTTCCCGCAGTTCACCGCGCGATAACCCAGGTCATCCGCCGCGCGGCAGACGGCTTCCATCACGCGGCTGGTGCTGGGCCGGAAATCGCCGCCGACGGCAACCCGCCCGCCCGCCCGCTTGATTTCGCCAATGGATTCAAGGTATTGCAGAAAACCCCTGGCGTAGGCGTAGCAAACCAGATCCGTCATCGCCGTCGCCAGACCGCGCGCCCCGCTGGTGCCAAAAGCCACGCCGCTGCGCGCCATAAGTTCTTGGATGGAAACTTTCATGTTAAAATCAAGGACGCAATTTATCGCAACGGCCGAACCGAAGGAATAATTTTTAGTGCGCCGGCGGGTCTTCGCCGGTAGGGCAGAGCTGCCGCTCTGCCCCAATCTCGCCGCCAATCAGCGCAGCGATGTTGACGGCAATCCCAAAAATACCGTTTGACTTATTTCGGCAAAAGTTTGGGCGACGCGGCAGCGACGCCCTACCGGCGGCGAAATTTTATCTTCCACCCCGCCGTTTTTGCGTGAAACATTCCTTGTGCAAGCGCGCTTTCTCCTCGGTCCGGCGGGCAGCGGCAAGACGTTCCGATGTCTCGCCGAAATCCGCGCCGTGCTGGCGCAATCGCCCGACGGCCCGCCGCTCATCCTGCTCGCGCCCAAACAGGCCACGTTCCAGCTCGAACGCCAGTTGCTTGATTCTGACTGGTGGGGCGAGCGTCCTCGCGAGCCGTTCACAAAATCAAACCTCGGCTCGCCGGGAGTCTCGCCCCACCAAATTAGCGGCTTCACGCGACTGCAAATCCTTTCCTTCGATCGGCTGGCGAAATTCATCTTTGAAAAACTCAACGTCGCGCCGCCGAAACTTTTGTCCGCCGAAGGCCGCCTGATGGTATTGCGTGCGCTGCTGCTGAGACATGCGGACGAATTGAAATTATTTCGCGGCAGCGCCCGCCGCGCCGGTTTTGCGCAGGAACTCGGCACACTGCTCGCCGAACTTCAGCAGCATCAATTCACGCCCGCCAGACTCCGCGCCCTCGCCGAAGAAAACAAATTACACCGAGAACTGCGCGACAAGCTGCACGATCTCGCGCTCCTTGCAGAAAAATACGCCGGCTGGCTGCGCGAACACGAATTGCAAGACGCAAACTGTTTGCTCGATTTCGCCACCGCCGCGTTGCGCGAATCTGCTTCAACCAAAAATTCAAAACTTAAAATTCAAAACTTATTGATGGATGGTTTCGCCGAGATGACGCCGCAGGAACTGGCTTTGCTCGCTGCCGTCAGCCCGTTTTGCGACCGCGCCACGCTCGCCTTCTGCCTCGAAACCGAACCAACGCCGGAAGCCTCGTGGCTCTCGATCTGGTCGTCCATCGGCAAGACCTTCCAGCAATGCCGTGCGCAAATCGCCAATCTGCCGGGCTGCGAAGTTAAAGTTGAAATTCTCGAACGCGAGCCGGAGAAAAATCGTTTTCCAGAAAATTCCGCGCTCGCTGAACTCGAACAAAGCTGGTCGTTGCCCGTCGCGTCGGGATTTGAAATTTCATATTTGAAATCTGAAATTTCCGTGACCCGCTGTGTCAGCATCGAGGCCGAGGCCATTTTCGCGGCGCGTGAGATTCTGAAATTCGTCCGCGTCGCCCGTGCGGGCAACCGATTCCGCGACTGTGCGGTGCTCGTCCGCCAGCTAGACGGTTATCACAAACCGCTCGCGCGGATTTTTCGCCGCTACGGAATTCCGTTTTTCCTCGACCGCCGTGAATCCGTCGCGCATCACCCGCTCGCCGAACTCACACGCAGCGCGCTCCGCACCGTCGCGTTCGACTGGAGGCAGGAAGACTGGTTCGCCGCGCTCAAGGCTGGATTCTCGCCCGTGGAGGAAACTGAAATTGACCGGCTGGAAAACGCCGCGCTGGAATCCGGCTGGCGCGGCAAGAAATGGCGCGAGCCGCTGCCGGACGAAGCCTGCGAACGCCTGCGCGAAATCATTTTCCCGCCGTTTGAAAATTTCTTCGCGCAGCTAGGCCAGAATAAATTTCAGCCAAACGGAGCGCAACTCGCCGACGCGCTGCGCGAACTCTGGAGCGATTTGAAAGTCAAACAGACTTTGGAACGCTGGACGCTCGCCGAGGAAAAATCGGCAATCGGCAATCGGCAACCGGCAATCCACCCGACGGTCTTGGAGCAGATGAATTCCTGGCTCGACAATGTTGCGCTTGGATTTCCAGATGAAAAATTATCGCTGCGCGACTGGCTGCCGATTTTGGAGGCCGGCCTCGCCAACCTCACCGTCGGTGTGATTCCGCCGTCGCTGGACGAGGTTTTGATTGGCGCGATTGACCGGGCGCGGAATCCAGATCTGAAATTTGCGCTCGTCCTCGGCGTGAACGAATCCGTTTTTCCCGCCGCGCCCGCCGCGCCGTTGATTTTGACCAACTCCGACCGTGACGAATTGGAGAAGCAAAACGTCGCGCTCGGCGCGAACCTGTTCGATCAGATTTCGCGCGAGCGTTACCTCGGCTACATCGCCTGCACGCGCGCGAACGAAAAACTGGCGCTCACGTTCTCGCACCAGACGGCCGACGGCAAGACGCTGAATCCATCGCCCTTCATCACACAGCTCCAAAAAATCATCCCGCAACTTCAAGTCGAGGAGTTTTCCGCCGACACGGATTGGCGCGAGGCCGAACACGCGAACGAACTCATCGCGCCGCTCGTGGAAATCCAAAATTTCGTAGCAGCCGAGGTGACGAGGCTCAAATCAAAAGAAGTTCAGAGCCTCCTCACGTCGGCTGCTACGAATGAAGATTGGCGCAAACTGCTTGAACTTCCCGCGCTCAAATCGCTGTCGGAAAGCCTCGCTGCGCTGCGCGAGCCAGATGAAAAGGAAAACCTTTCATCCACACTCGCCGAAAAATTTTATGGCCCGGTTCTGAAATCGTCCGTTAGCCGGCTGGAGGAGTTCGCGCAGTGTCCGTTCAAGTTTTTTGTCCGCTCCGGCCTGCACGCGAACGAGCGCAAAGTTTTCGAGCTGGACGCGCGTGAACGCGGCAATTTTCAACACGATGTTTTAAAAATTTTCCATGAGCAGTTGTCGGCGGAAGGCAAACGCTGGCGCGATTTGACGCCGATTGAAGCGCGCGAACGCCTCGGCAAAACCGCAACCGCGCAGATGGAACATTTCCGCGACGGACTGTTCCGTGATTCGGCGGAAACCATCTTTGCGGCGCGGTCGCTGACGGCGGCGTTGCAGGATTTTGTCGAGGTCATCGTCGGCTGGATGCGCGGGCAATATGAATTCGACCCGGCGGCGGCGGAACTCGGTTTCGGCGGCAAGGACGACCGTGCGCCCGCCTGGGAAATTGATCTGGGTGGCGGCCGCAAGCTGGCGTTGCAAGGCCGGATTGACCGTGTGGATCTGTGGCGCGGCCCGGACAGCGCCGCCGCGCTCGCGGTGGTGACGGATTACAAGTCCGGCGGCAAGAAGCTGGATTCGCTGCTGGTGGAAAATGGCGTTCAGTTGCAGTTGCTCGCGTATCTTGCCGCGCTGCGGCACTGGAAAAATCCGCAGGAATTTTTTGGCGCGGAAAAAATCATTCCTGCCGGTGCGTTTTATGTCAACCTGCGCGGCGAGTTTAAAAGCGGCGGCTCGCGCGCGGAAGTTTTGGGCGACAACGAGGCGAAGAAACTCGCGTATCGCCACAACGGACGTTTCGATGCGGGCGCGTTGCGGAAACTAGACCGGCGCACGGACGTGAACAAAGGCGACCAGTTCAATTTCCGTTTGAACAAGGACGGAAGTTTGCCGTCCAATTCTGCGGAAGCGATTCCTGCCAAGGAATTCACCCGCCTGCTCGACCAAGTAGAGGAACAACTGCGCGCGCTGAGCGAACAGATTTTTTCCGGCGCGGCAGCGGTTGACCCGTATCGCAAAGGCACGCAGACAGCCTGCGAGTATTGCGACTATCGCGCGGCGTGCCGGATTGATCCGTGGACGCATCAGTGGCGCGTATTGCGCGCGGCAGAAATGGCGGACGAAACATGAACCGATATTTAATCATACTGGCTTTGGGCGCGGTGGTGTTTATCACCGGCTGCGAGGCCGGCTCCACAAACAGCCCCGCGACCAGAAACAATTCAACCAATACAAACTCAACCATGAAATTTCCACTCCAACGAACTGAAACCGAATGGCGTAAAATTCTGACGCCCGAACAATACCACGTCCTGCGCGAGGCCGGCACGGAACCGGCCTTCACCGGCAAATTCTGGAACTCGAAGGAGCCGGGCGTGTATCGCTGCGCGGCGTGCGGGGAGATTTTGTTCAAGTCAGATGACAAGTTTGATTCCGGCTGCGGCTGGCCGAGTTTCTCGGAAATCGCGGCGCAGGGCAAAGTCATCGCCCGCGACGACAGCAGCCTGGGCATGCACCGCACAGAGGTTTTGTGCGCAAACTGCGGCAGCCATCTCGGCCACGTTTTTGACGACGGCCCGAAGCCGACCGGCCAGCGTTACTGCATCAATTCCGTTTCGATTGATTTTGCGGATACAAATGCGCCGGTGTGGAAGACGGAGGAGAAGAAATAATCTCGTTCAAGCGCGGCGCGCATTTGCCAACGCGCGGAAAATCCGCAGTTTGCCGTAATCAATCGTGCCGCCGAGTGATTCAAAAACAGCGGTGAGATTGCCAAAACCATTGCGGACGAAGGCGGCGGCGACTTTCTTTTGTTCCTCGGCGGTAAAAAATTTCTCCATTGCCACCGGCTCGCCGCGCTCGATGCCTTCGGCAATGTGGCCGAGAATAGTGCCGGTCGTTACTTGCCGTTCGCGGGCGATCTGCTCGATACTTTGGCCGGAACGGAAGCGGCGCATTGTCTCGCGCGCGGAATCGCCAAGGCTGCTGCGCGACAGCGGAGGTGGCGCGGCGGGCGCGGTGAAGGAATCATCGGCAAAAATCTGGCGCGCGTTGGTCTGCAAATGCGCGGCGATTTCACCGAGAAAAATGTCGCCGAACTCGCGCAGTTTCTTTTCGCCGACGCCGCTGATGCGCGCGAAATCGCGTTCGCTCTCGGGATAATTCCGCGCCATCTGCCGCAACGCCACGTCGGAGAAAATGATGTAGGCGGGCACGTCGCGTTCGTCCGCGAGCGTTTTGCGGAGCGCGCGCAGACGCTCGAACAAAACTTCGTCGCAGGTGATTTCGCCCACATGGCGGACTTTCGTTTCCGGCGCGACGGCGGGTTTGGTTAGCGTGATTTTTCTCCGTTCCTTGAGCGCGGTGCGGCCTTCGTTCGTCAGTTCCAGCACGCTGAATTTTTCGCTGGTCTGCCGGAGAAAGCCGAGACGCACCAGTTCGCGCCCGATGGCTGCCCATTCGGGACGGCTGTATTCCTTGCCGATGCCGTAGGTGGAAAGCTGGGCGTGATCCCACTTGCGGATTTTTTCCGTGGACGCACCGGTCAGGACTTCGACGACATGATTCAGCCCGACGCCAAAACCGTTTTTCTCGCGGACGCGATAGACGCAGGAAAGAAATTTCTGAGCGACGAGCGTGCCGTCGAACGTGGCACGCGGGGAAAGACAGTTATCACAAGCACCACAGCCCTCGGCGGAAAATTCCTCGCCAAAATACGCGAGCAATTCACTGCGCCGGCAGTTCGCGCACTCGGCGTAGTGAACCATCTGCTGCAATTGTTCACGGGCGATCTGCCGCTCCTGCGGATTCGGTTTTTCGTCAATGAACATCGTCTGTTTCACCGCATCGCCCGCGCTGAAGAGCAGAACACATTCGCCGGGCAGACCGTCGCGTCCCGCGCGTCCGGTTTCCTGATAATAGCCTTCGATATTTTTCGGCAAATCGTAGTGAACGACGAAACGCACGTTCGGTTTGTTGATGCCCATGCCGAAGGCGATGGTCGCACAGATGACGCGCACGTCGTCTCGCAAAAAAAGTTCCTGGTGCTCGCTGCGTTCCTTCGGCGTGAGGCCGGCGTGATACGGTCTGGCCTTGATGCCGTTTTCGTTGAGGCGTTCGGCCACACTCTCGGTCGCCTTGCGCGAGAGGCAATACACGATGCCGCTTTCCTTGGGCCGGGCGCGCAGGAATTCAAACAGTTGATCAAACGGCTTGTTTTTCGCGATGACGCGATAGGTCAGGTTTGGGCGGTTGAAACTGGCGACGTAACATTTCGGTTCGCGCAATTTCAAGTGCGTGACGATGTCTTCACGCACGCGGCCGGTCGCGGTGGCGGTGAGTGCCATAAACGGCACTTTCGGGAACAGTTCCCGCAACTGCGCGAGCTGGCGGTATTCGGGGCGGAAATCGTGGCCCCATTCACTGATGCAGTGCGCCTCGTCCACGGCGATGAGTTTGACGTTACACTTTTGCAAGTCGGACAAAAATCCCGAAAGCATCAGGCGCTCCGGCGCGACGTAGAGCAGGCGATATTCGCCGTTG
>Ga0209746_1000773_pt1 | contig 15895 bp, 14 predicted proteins | sample BarGraNGADG00211_3_FD_184496 | JGI IMG/M metagenome (GOLD analysis project Ga0209746, IMG submission 184496) | Arctic peat soil microbial communities from Barrow, Alaska - Barrow Graham LP Ref core NGADG0011-211 (SPAdes) (version 2) | ecosystem: Environmental > Terrestrial > Soil > Wetlands >... | reverse complement strand
CACCCCGGCAAGAGCGGCCTGGAAATGGCTGTGATCGGCACATTGAGCGCACTGGTCGGATATGCAGTCGGGGTGCTGTTCAAGCTCCCCCCGACACCCTGACACAACATCCCTGAGCGAATGTAGGAGATAATATGAGTCGACCTGCAATCTTGTTCATGATGGTGGTGGCGCCCGTCCTGGCCATCTGCCTGGCCCTGCTGGGGCTGGAGACGCTGGGCAGCAACATCCTGAGCTGGTTCCTGCTGGTGCTCGGCGTCGCCTACCCGGCCGGCGGAGTGATCTACTACTTCATCCGCCGCGAGCCATTCTGGAAGTCGGCTGGCGGAGGGGAGGCCGCCCGGGAAGAAAAAAGCGACCGTTCTTTCTGGGTCATCCTGCCGGGGTTCCTGGTTGTCTTTTTTGCCCCGCCGCTCGAGTGGCTGTACCTGCCGGCTGTTCTTCCGCGCCTCGTCTGGATGCAGGCAGCTGGTCTCGGGTTGATCCTGTCCGCCGTGGCGCTGCGCGTCTGGACGCGGGCGCACCTGCGCGGCCTGTACTCCGGGCACGTGGAGGTGCAGGTTGGTCACCGTTTGGTACAGAGCGGGCCCTACCGCTTCGTCCGCCACCCCGGTTATACCGGCTTCCTGCTTATGACGCTCGGGGTGGCAATCGGCTACTCCAGCCTGATCGGGCTGGCTGCCGTGCCAGTGTTGCTCCTGCCTGGGCTGGCCTACCGGATGAAGGTTGAGGAACGTCTCCTGATCGAACAATTCGGAGAGGAGTACCGGGCTTATGCGCTCAAGACCAGGCAATTGATACCGTTCGTCTGGTGAAAGGAGGCATAAGATGAATTTCGCCACACTCGATTTGCCAGGCTGTCCGATTTGTCACACGCGGCTGGCAGGGTATACGTGAAGAAACGAGTATTTTCCATGGCACAACCCAGGCGATTCTTTTGAAACGAGAAGTATAATGCGGGGGTAGATTCCACACTGGAGGAAACCATGACTGAACGTAAAATCCGTGTATTGGTCGCCAAACCGGGCTTGGACGGTCACGACCGGGGCGCCAAAGTTGTTGCGCGTGCCCTGCGCGACGCCGGCATGGAGGTCATCTACACCGGCCTGCGCCAGACGCCGGAGATGATTGCTGAAGCCGCCCTGCAGGAAGATGTGGATGTTGTGGGTCTTTCCATTCTTTCAGGCGCGCACATGGCGCTCATTCCCTGTATCCTTGAACTGCTCAAGGCCAACGGCCAGGAGCAGGTCAAAATCTTCGTTGGTGGGATTATCCCGGATGAAGATGCCCAGCGCCTGAAAGAAATGGGCGTGACGGGAGTCTACGGTCCCGGCGCGCCGACTGGGATGATCGTCAACGAAATTCGCGCCGCCCTAGCGCCTGCCACTTAAGCAATGAGCAAGTCTGTCGCTGAATCCATCCTGTCCGGCGAGCGCATGGCATTGGCGCGCCTGCTTACCCAGGTGGAAAACGGTTCCCCCGAAGGCCGCCTCACGCTGGATGAACTCTTTCCCCATACCGGAAAAGCGCACCTGATCGGCGTGACCGGCGCCCCCGGGACCGGGAAATCGTCGCTCGTCAACCAGATGGCGCTCCAATACCGCAGACCAGCCGCGGCGAATCCCAAACGGGTGGCGATCGTCGCCGTTGATCCTTCCAGCCCGTTCACGGGCGGAGCGGTGCTCGGTGACCGGGTGCGCATGCGCGACCTCGCTGGTGACCCGGGCGTATTCATCCGCTCGATGGCCTCGCGCGGGTCGCTCGGTGGGCTGGCGCAGGCGACCGCCGCCATGGTGCAGGTATTCGACGCCGCTGGTTTCGACGTGATCCTGATAGAAACCGTCGGCGCGGGGCAAACGGAAGTGGATATCGCCCGGCTGGCGCATACCACGCTGGTGGTCGAGTCCCCCGGGCTGGGCGACGAAATTCAGGCCATCAAAGCCGGCATCCTTGAAATTGCCGATATTCTGGTGATCAACAAGGCCGACCTGCCCGGCGTGGAAAACGCCGAGCGTGCCCTCAGGGGCATGCTCGGCCTGGCGCACCCGGTCGAGAAAGTTTTCCGCCACCACGGGCAGGCCATGTCCACCCCGGGCCGTGAACCGGCAAACGCCTCGCTGTGGGTGCCGCCCATCGTACGGACGATCGCCACGGATGGGACGGGAACGGGAGCGTTGATGGCAGCCATTGAACAGCACGCCCAGCACCTGCGCCAGAGCGGGGACTGGGGCCGCCGCGAGAGGGCCAGGCTCGAGGCGGAGCTCGAAGGGTTGCTCACGGCAACGCTCGTGGCGCAGTTTCGCGCCAGTGTTCCAGATGGTCGTTATGAAGAGGTGGTTGAACGATTGGTCCAGCGTACGCTCTCACCGTGGGAGGCAGTGAAGGTACTGCTGAACGGGGGGGCTTGATGGTTTCCAATCTACGCGCCCGCAACCGCAGCGCGCCATAATATTCCCCTACTTTGTGGAATGAAAATACGACCCGCCGGAGCGGGTCGTATTTTAACATCAATCTCGCCGAGTGTGGCACTTGAAATAGGCACAATATCTCCGTCCCCTGCCACCGTTATAATCGTAGGGTTGATGACTAATAGTATCTCCAAAACTTTAGATGCGAAAGAGAATCTTTATCTAGAACCAGATACAATCCGCTCCCTGATTAACATTTCATGGTCTTCACCTTTCATGGGACACCGAACCAGATCTGCATATTCGCTAGATGTTAGTCGCACGCTATCTCGACAAACCTTAAGCCATCCAGAAGATATCGCCCTTCCCACCACATCCCCCATGAACAGGTATAATAGATAATCTGCTTTTCTCAATTTGTAGTTTGAGGGCAGCAAAAATTAGGCACAATTCTGTGCCTTTTCAAAATCTCAAGGAGAAGAGAAATGTCGAAAAAAGTTAATATCCTATTGATCATGGCTTTAATGGCCGCAACGATCCTTGCAGCCTGCCAGCCAGCCGTTGTAGCAACCGAGGCCCCAGTTGCTACTGAAGCCCCTGTGGTTACCGAAGCCCCCGTGGTAACCGAAGTTCCCACCGAAGCTCCACTTGTCATCACTGACACTGAGCTCAACGTCCTCTGCACCCCACAAGAAGAGTGGTGCCAGGGAATGAAACAGGAGTTCGAAGCAAAATACGGGATCACCGTAAACTATGTTCGCATGTCTGCAGGCGAAGCCCTGGCCCGTATCGTAGCCGAAAAAGATGCTCCGACCTTTGATATCTGGTGGGGAGGCCCCATCGATAGCTTCGTTTCTGCAAAAGGCCAGGGTTTGCTCGCAACCTATGATTCTCCGAATTTTGTCAATCTCTACAATCCTAAGTTAATGAAAGATGTTGACAATCAGTGGGTTGGTATTTATGTTGGAACGCTTGGCTTTGCCACCAACACCAATTGGCTCGCAGCCCATCCAGATGCCAAAGCACCCACCTCATGGGACGATCTGCTGAAACCCGAGTTTACCGATCAGGTGATGGTTGCCCACCCCTCAACTTCCGGCACTTCCTACACAGCCCTTTGCACAATTCTCCAGATGCGTGGTGAAGAAGCTGGATGGGAATATATTAGAAAGTACGCCGCTCAAATGGCATCTTTCACGAAAAGCGGCGCCGCACCTGCCAAATTTGTTGGGCAGGGTGAAGCTGCGGTTGCGATCGTTTTCTCTCACGATACTGTGAACGAAATTGAAAACAATCAGATGCCCCTGGTTCTCACCTTCCCCGCCGAAGGAACCGGCTACGAAATTGGCGGTGAAGCAATTTTGAATGGTGCCAAGAACATCCAGGCTGCCCATTTGTGGTATGACTGGGCAATCTCAGCTGAAGGACAGGCATTGGGACCGAAATACCACGCTTACCAGGCTCCCACGGTCAATGGTGTTGAGCTCTCCCACCCCGAATTGATGGATGCAAATCTGATCGACTATAATTTCATTTGGTGTGGTGAGAATAAGACTACTTTCATCGACAAATTCATCAATGAAATTGCCAATGCTGAAAATCTGAAACAATAGTAGTAACCTTTGAATTCTGGGCGGCTTGCGCCGCCCAGAATTCAAATCTCAGGAGGATTATGCAGACCACTTCATCCAATCCAGATTCTCCCGCAAGAAAATCCTCAAGCATTACCAGGCGAATTCGCGAATTTTCCCTCATCGGCAGAGATCCTGTACTCTCCATCAGCCTGCTGCTTTCTGGTATCTTTATATTTGTGTTTGTTGTTTTTCCTTTATATCGCTCAGCGGCAGGCGGGTTTATCTCCAAAGAAGGCGCATGGGATGTCACCTACTTTGCACGCTATTTTGATAGTTACTATGGGCCTGCGCTTCGCAGATCATTTACCGATACCATGCAAATGGGGTTATTGACTGCCACCGCGGGGACACTGGTTGGTTTCATCTTCGCCTATGCGATCGTACGCTGCCAAATACCCGGAAAGCGCTTCGTGCATTGGCTGGCGCTTGTCCCGACTGTTTCACCGCCCTTTGCTTTGGCATTAAGCATGATCCTGTTATTCGGCCGTAATGGCTTGATCACGAATAAACTGCTCGGGATCGAATTTGTTAAAGGGATGAATGATATTTATGGGCTGGATGGGCTGGTTATTGTCCAAACCATCACCTTTTTCTCTGTCTCGTATTTGATCCTCAAGGCGATGCTTGAGCGGTTGAACCCGGCCATGGAAGAAGCAGGAGCCAGTTTGGGCGCAGGCCGGTTCCACTTATTCAGGACGATCACCTTGCCACTCCTGATCCCGGGAATTGCAGGATCTTTTTTGCTATTATTTGTAGAGTCGCTGGCAGACCTGGGGAACCCGTTATTCATTGCGGGTAACAAGACGGTATTATCGGCGCAGATCTTTATGGCAGTGATCGGAGAGTATAACTACCAGAAAGCTTCCGCTTTATCTCTCGTATTGATCATTCCGACGCTGGTCATTTTCATCGTCCAGCGTTATTACGTGAATCGACGGACATATATTTCTGTTACCGGCAAACCAGCCGGTTCACAGATCGTTGAAAAAGACCCGATTATCCGCCGGGTATTCAATATTTCGGCTTATCTGATCATTGCTTTCATCATCCTGTTATATGCCACGATCATTTACGGCTCTTTTAGCACCGCATGGGGCGTGAATTATGCGCCGACTTTAAAGCATTGGTCCATGGCCCTCACGCGCGGTGTCGAAGCGATCATGGATACCACTTTCCTGAGTGCCCTGGCAACCCCATTTGCAGCAATATTGGGAATGATCATTGCATGGCTGGTGGTCAGAAAAAATTTTACCGGCAAAGATGTATTGGATTTTACATCCAACCTCGGCGGCGCAGTTCCTGGCACCATCCTTGGGATTGGTTTTATCTTGGCGTTTAACAAACCGCCCCTCGCTCTGGCAATTGCAATCTACACAATTTTAGCGGTGTTCTACGCACAGGTCGTCGGGAAAAAAGCGGCTGAACGGATCATCATTCTGATCATTGGAACTGCTTTGGGTGTGGGGCTCACAAAAGTAGATCCACGCGCGATGTACTTTTATCTCGGAGGAATGTATGTGGTGATCGCGATATTCTTAATGATCACACAGAGAAAATTCGCAAAACCATTGGTCGCCTCTTTGATCGGCATTTATGTGATGTCCACTAATTGGGCAGTGCCATTTTCAAAACCAATTGCTGATTTTAGCCGATCCCTGGAAAGAGGCTTCTGGAGCAACGCCATCTTCCAAATTTCAGATTATATTAAGGTGCTCGTTCAACCGACCCCATCATTACTGGCGATTGCCCTTGTTTTTGCAGGGGTAATCCTTTTACAAGGCACGAAGGGGAAAGGCTTCCGGATTGGTCTTGGGGCGCTTGGGCTCGCCATACCGTGCGCACTCTCTTTTGTTGGGATACCTTTTGCAATGGTTGGAGGAGCTTATATCATTATGGCTGCATTCATCGTGCGCAGCCTGCCTGCCTCTGTCCGCTCAGGCGTCGCTGCGCTGCAGCAGATCGATCCATCGATCGAAGAAGCCTCCAATATTCTGGGCGCGGATGCACAATACACATTCCGAAAAGTCACTCTCCCGCTCATTCTGCCAGCATTGTTTGCAGGTCTGATCTTCAGCTTCACCAGGCATATGACCAGCCTATCAGCGATCATTTTCTTGGTCAGCGCCAAATGGAGGATCGTGACCGCCTCGATTTTAAGCGAATGGGAACAAGGCGGGGTGAGCATCGCGGCAGCATACTCAACGGTCATCATCATCTTTGTTATGATTGCCATTATTGCACTCAATTTGATCGTCAATAAGTTGTTCAAAGGCAGGGGCTCAGTGGATATGAGCCAGGGTTTCTAATTCTTGAAAATCGAGGTAAATCAATGTACCTGACCCTAGAAAATATCACAAAAGTGTTTCCTCCACGCGGAACAGGAAGTGAAGTCACGGCGGTTCACGATGTAAGTCTTGATATAGAGAAGGGTGAATTGGTCACCTTGCTCGGGCCCAGCGGATGTGGCAAAACAACCACTTTGAGAATGATCGCAGGTTTCGAGTTTCCAACCTTGGGCAGGATCATCCTGGATGGTCAAGAGATCAACTCACTGCCTCCACATAAACGTGAAATGTCAATGGTTTTTCAGAGTTACGCGATATTCCCGCACCTGACCGTCTTTGAAAATATTGCTTATGGGTTGAATGTACAACGACTTTCCAAATCTGTTATCAAAGAACGGGTAAACAAAGTTCTTGAACTGGTTCACCTGGAAGGGTATGGAGATCGAGCTCCAACCCAGCTTTCAGGCGGACAGCAACAACGCGTGGCGCTGGCACGCGCTTTAATTATGGAGCCAAAAGTCCTGTTGATGGATGAACCGCTTTCAAATTTGGATGCGAAATTACGTGAAGAAATGCGTACAGAGATCCGGCGTATCCAGAAAGAGATGAACATCACCAGCGTTTATGTTACCCATGATCAGATCGAAGCCATGACGCTCTCGGACAGAATTGTGGTAATGAACCAGGGTATCATCGAGCAAATTGGCACCCCGGTGGAAATTTACCGTTTTCCGAACAGCAGATTTGTAGCAAATTTCATAGGCCGGGCAAATTTTGTTCCAGGTGTGGTTCAAGAGCAGCAGGAACGTAAATTGACGGTGAAAGCGCTTGGCGAGGTTATTGCACTTAAAAACATACAAAGGGAATTTAATAAGCAAGAAGCAGTTACTTTGATCATCCGTCCTGAGATGATCCGCATAAAGAAAGCTGGCGAGTTGTTCAAGGGAGTCATTCGCAGAGCTGTCTATCTTGGCGATGTGATCGAATATGATGTCGAGGTAAGCGGGCAATTGATCACTGGATTGGAAACGGACCCATATATGATGGAGCTCTTCCCGGAAGGCGAACAAGTGACCGTTGGATGTGCGGAAGGCTGCATCCAGGTTTTGCCCGGCGAGTAGAGTCATGCTTGAATTTGATATTGTAATGATCGGTAATTTTGCCAAAGATAAATTGATCGTTGATGGCGTTGAAGAAATTGCATCAGGCGGCGGGGTCTATTACGGCAGTGTCGTGGTCAAACGGCTCGGAGCGCGCGTTGCAGTGGTCACGCGCCTGCACCCGGATGACTTTCCACGATTGGAAGAACTGAGGTCCGAAGGTGTGGAGGTGTTTGCAACCCCGGCAGATGGAACCTCAGGGATAGCCAATTATTATCAATCCTCCAACATGGAAACTCGCATTTGCAAACCGATCGGTTTTGGTGGAAAATATAGGCTTGCAGAGATCCCGGATTTGAAAACAAAAGTGATCATGCTTTCTCCGCTTTTTGCGGGCGAAGTTGATCTACCTCTCCTGCAGGCATTATCTAAAAGAGCTCCGGTGGGGATGGATATTCAGGGGTTTGTGCGTGTACCGGTTGAGAATGACTTGGTCTTCCAACCTTGGGCGGTTATGGTTGAAGGGCTGAAATGCATCACCTACCTTAAGGTAGATAAAGCAGAGGCTGAATTTCTGACCGGATTGTCAGACCTCCATGAGGCTGCCCTTAAACTGCACTCACTCGGGCCTAAAGAGATCGTGTTAACACAATCATCAGGGGTGACCGTTCTTGCTGATGGGAATTTCCATACTGCCCCATTTACCGCGCGTTCATTTGCTGGTCGGACGGGCAGGGGAGACACCTGTTTCTCAACCTATATTGCCAAACGGCTGACAGAGAACGCGGAAACCGCCTGCCGGTGGGCAGGAGTTGTGACCTCGTTAAAACAGGAAGTACCAGGACCATGGAAAGGAACTATCGCGGACGTTGAGGCTGAATTAAATAAGTAATAAAGGAATAATCCCACAGCAAAAGTAAAAATTGAGCGATGAAATTGATTAGTAAATTCAAGAATAAAGCGCTCCTCCACTTATGGCAGGGACGCTTTGATTTCATAACTTAAACTTTCATTATTTTTAATTAATACAAGATGCTGTGAACAAGTGCTCACAGCATCTATCTTAACAGACTTTGCATATAACAAGGTGCCCCTGGAGGGGCGTTGTACTCAAAGCCCCAATATCTGCCGGGCAATGACCAGGCGTTGAATCTCGTTCGTCCCTTCGCCGATGGCACACAGGCGCTGGTCACGGTACATGCGCTCGACCGCATATTCCCGCACGTACCCGTAGCCGCCATGGATCTGGATGGCCTTGTAACAAACGCGCTCCGAAACTTCGGTGGCGAATAATTTGGCCATGGCGGCCTCTTTGGTAAAGCGCGCGCCCTGTCCTTTCAGCCAGGCAGCCCGGTTGACCATCAGGCGGGCGGCTTCGATGTCCGTGGCCATGTCGGCGATCATCCACTGGATTGCCTGGAATTGGGCTATTGGCCGGTCGAACTGCACCCGCTCTTTAGCGTAAGCCACGGCTCTGTCAAAGGCACCCTGCGCCAGGCCCACGGCCATGGCAGAGATAGCCAGTCGTCCCGCGTCCAGCGTGGTCAGGAATTGCTTAAAGCCTTCATTTTCCCGGCCCAGCAGGTTTTCGGCGGGGATGCGGCAGTTCTCGAAGAAAAGTTCTGAAGTCACCGATCCTTTTAACCCCATCTTCTTTTCATCACGTCCCACCTGGAAGCCGGGGGTCCCTTTTTCGATGATAAACGAGGAGATGCCGCGTGTCCCTTTATCCAGATTCGTCTTGGCGGTAATCACCAGCACATCGGCAATGGAGCCGTTGGTGATGAACAATTTCTTGCCGTTGATGACCCATTCGTCCCCGTCGCGAACGGCGCGGGTGCGGGTAGCCCCGGCATCGGACCCGGCATTTGGTTCCGTTAACCCGAATGCGCCGACCTTTTCCCCGCTCACCAGTGGGGGCAGGTATTTCTTCTTTTGCGCCTCCGTGCCAAACAGGTGGATCGGTTCACAACACAACGAAGTATGCGCGTCCAGGATGATGGCGACCGTGCCGGAGACGCGGGCAATCTCCTCCATGGCAATGAGCAGGCTGATGTAGTCGCCGCCTGCGCCGCCATACTCTTCCGCAAACGGGATCCCCAGCAGCCCCAGTTCGGCCATCCGCTTGAAGATGTCGGCCGGAAACTGGTCGGTGGCATCAATCTCTTCGGCGCGCGGGGCAATTTCTTTTTCGGCGAATTCCCGCACCATGTTCTTGATCAACACATGTTCTTCGGTCAGTTGGAAATCCATGTTGCACCTCCGTAGTGATTATTCTTTAATAAATTTTTTTCTGGTGGCGATGCTCCGCGTCGTCACCCATCCCATACGCTCCCGCGTCCCAAAAGCGCAGAGCGCGAGCTGGCCATTCCGACGCAGAGCGCCGGAACAAGGTAAACCTAAATTTTGGGGTACTGCTCACTTGCCGATCACCAGCCCTTGCGGGTCGATTTCCCGCAGGATGCGCAATTGCTCAACCGTTGGCTCCGGGCTGACGGTAATCTCGTCTGGGATGAGAATCTCGAACTCGCTGGCTTCCTGGACCTGTTGCGCTGTCACACCGGGATGGAGAACCAGCAGTTGCAAGCGTTTGGTCGCGTCGTCGAAATCGTACACGCCCAATTGCGTGATCACGCGATAGGGGCCGGTGCCGGCTGGAAGTCCCGCCCGCTCGCGTGCCCCAGGTCCGGTCAGATAACCGGGGGTGGTTACGAAATCCAGTTTTTTGACAAAGGTACGCGGGGATTGTTGGCGCATCAGGTAGATGGTGCGCCAACAAAAGGAACCCACATCGTTCGCCCCGCCGCTGCCGGGCAGACGCGCCTTGGGGTGACTCCAGTCGCCGATGACGGTTGTGTTGACGTTGCCAAAGCAGTCCATCGCCGCGCCTCCCAGGAAGCCGTAATCCACATAACCCGCCTGAGACGCCGACATCACGTCGTGCATACTGGAGGCCGCCGAGGCCTTGTAGTAGGTGCGCGAGTCGCCCACGGAGATGGGCAAGGCCGGCACCTGAGGTCCGATGCCGCCCGCCTCGAACATGATCAGCAGACCCGGGGCGTGAGTGCGCTGTGCCAGCATCCCCGCCACAAGGGGGAGACCCGTCCCCACAAAAACCGAGCAGCCATCCTCCAGGAGGCTGGCTGCCACGCAGGCCAGCAGTTCCGTCAGGTTGTAACGATGCTCTTCGGTCATGACGCACCGTCCCTGGAGGAGGTTGAATCCGGCTGTAACTTCATCACTTGTTTGAGGTGGGTGAGCATGCGGATGCCGCCCACTTTTTCCAGGTAGGCCTCAAAATCTGGCACGCCGAACACATATTCCTCGAAGTATTTATTGGTACCCTCCGGTGTTTTGGAGACCTCCAGCCAATGGGCGATATGCTCCTCGTCGAAGTAGTAGGTGACAGGCATTTCGGTGGGATGCGCCCCGAAAGGGACCTCGATCACCGCGTCCACCAGGTAGAACGGAATGACGGTGCGCCACGGATGGCGCTGGATCTCCTCGTGGTCAATGATCTCTTCCGTGGTGATGATCAGCCGCCGGGCGGCACGCGCCAACTCAAAGTCCTCGACCATAATGCCGTCAATCTGCGCATTCCCATACTGGTCGCAGCGATGGACGTGGAAAAGCGCCACGTCGGGGTAGCAGGCTGGAACCAGGCAGATCGGCTTGCCGCTCCAGGGGTCTTCAATCACCCTGGCCGAACTATGTTTGATGGTATCCGTACCCAGCATGGACCGCACCGGCATAAACGGCACTCCCATTGCTGCTGCCAGGAAGCGCCACTGGAAGCCGGCGTTGCTGATCTCGCCGGTCACTTTCACCTGGCCGCTCTCGACGGCCCGGCGGCCGCAGGGCGATAATCCCCGCAATTCATGACCGAAGGCATAGGCCACTTCCACCCGGCTGACGCAGCCGCCGCCGATCAAGACGTCAAGGTCATGCACGGCGGTTTTGCCAATCAGCGTCAGGTCACATTTGCGCTGGCGCACCAGTTCATAGATCAGCGCCATGGGGATGCGGATGTGCCCAAAGCCTCCCACGGCGACAAGACTGCCGTCCGGCACGTATTTACGGATGGCATCTGCCACCGTCGTGCGCTTGTCCGCCAGTTGCCGGGACTTGTTTTCCCGCACCCACTGGCGATTCTCATCCGGGTCGTGCCAGCCGATGAGTTCGCCGCTAAATTCAACCGGATCTTTCATTAAAGTTCTCTCCGCTTCTGAGTATCGCTCCTCTCCCAAAATTGGGAGAGGAGTAGGGAGTTAGGGCTACTAATCTGCCAGATTAAAGTAAATATCTGTCGGCTTGAGTTTGGCGTTGCGCAGGAACCGCCCCCGGACCTTTTTGCCGATCCAGTCAATATTGGCCTCGTCCGGGTCAACGCCGATCAGGCGTCCCAGGAACAGGGTGTCGCACTCTTCAAATTCCACCTGGATCAGCACATACGGACACTCCGGCAGGAAGGCTTCCGACCCAAAATAGCAGACGGTGAAGGCGTGGATCTTGCCCTCCGGTTTGATCTCCACCCACTCGGTCTCGCGGCCGGAATACATATCGTGGCCGCGCGGGTTGGCATAGGTGTAGCCGCTGTGCGGTTCACGGCAAACGATGAAACGTCCATTCGCCAGGGCGGCGAAGAAGGGGGAATCCTGGCCGTAAGAATAGTTGTAGTCAATCGAGTAAGGTTGCTTGATCACGATGGGAGACATCTGCTTCAAGACTGAGAGATCGTCGCCGGTGGGAAACGGAACGCTGAAAACGACCGTTCCTTCCAGATTATCTTCAATCCTCTTGGAAATTATTTTTTTGGACATGGCGGCTTGCTCCTATTTTTCCTGTTCCAGGATGCTGACTGTCACGTAAGTGCCGGTTCCGGCGTGAGAGTGAATGGCGCCGCGCCGCGCTTTCGGGACCTGGAGGGCTGGGTCGCCAAAATGCTTCTTGATCGTCCCTTGGAGCTGCCACAACGCAAAGACGGCCTGCATCAGCCCGGTCGCGCCGACGGGATGGCCGCAGGCGATCAGTCCGCCGGATGGATTGACCGGGCAGACCGGCTTTTCCGGTAGTTTAAGCCCGTAATCAATTCCCGGCATGAACGTCTTGCCGCTGGCCGCTAAGGGACCGCCTTCTCCGTAACGACACAATCCCATATCCTCATAAGTCTGAACCTCTGACGAGGTATAGGCATCGTGCAGTTCCACAAAGTCAATCTCGTGAAGCGGATCGGTGACGCCGGCGTTCTTGTAGGCCTCACGCGAAGCCATCCGGCCGGCGCGGAATGAATGGACGCCAGGATAGCGGAAGCCCTTTTCCCATAGTTTTTTGTAATATGCCCGCGCATCATCATTCAACTCGTTCGGCAAGGCGTTATACTTGTAGAAATCCTCATAAGATTGGTGGGGACGGTCAGCCATGCGCATGGCATCGGTGCCCCGGCCAATGCCGGTAACGCTCACACGGGGAATACGATGACCGGCAGCCTTCTCCAGTTTCGTCAGGCCGTCTTCCGAACAGAAGATGACGGCGGCGGCTCCATCGCTCATCACACAAATATCGTTCCGGGTGAGAGGCCAGGCCACCATCGGCGACGAGCGTACATCTTCAATGGTCAATCGTTGGCGTTTCTGGGCGTATGGGTTATGGTAGGCGTTGATGTGATTCTTGACGGAAACATGGGCAAGTTGTTCCACCGTAGTCCCGAACTCCGCCATATGGCGGGTGACCATCATGGCATAGTAACCGGAGTAAAAACCACCCACAGGGTAATCGAAAGAAACATCCGAGGCCAGGGCGATAAATTCATTGCCTTTCCAGGTTTCAACGTGGCTCATCTGTTCAAAGCCGAATGCCAGACAGATGTCCATGTAACCGGAGGCAATGGCTTTCCATCCTTCCTGGAAACAGATACCGCCAGTGGCTCCCCCTCCATACACCCGGTGGGACGGCTTGGGGCACAACCCCAGATAATCATGAACCATGATCCCGGCCATTAATTGGCGGGTGAAATGGTCGGAAAAGTACGAGGCCACGCTGCCGTCCACCAATTCAAAGAACTGGGAATGCTCAATCCACAGATCGGAAAGGGCATAATCGTAGGCCTCCTTCACCAGGCCCTGAAAAGTTTTATCAGGGCGGGCTTTAACAAATTTTGACACTCCACCCGAAACAACATAAACTGGTCGCATAACTGTGCCTCCTTTTTCCTTTGGCTAACTTTTTAGCGCCATGCCAACTGGCAGAGCGTTAACGCTAAGTCGCGGCTGGCGGGGTGTATGTCGAGCCGGACAAGGTGCATCATCAAGAGAATCTTCACCCTTGCGCAATATTCTTTAGAATCTCTCTCGCAATAATTGTCCGCTGTATCTCGTTGGTTCCCTCATAGATTGAGGTAATCCGAACATCCCGGGCATAACGCTCCAGAGGAAATTCCTTTGAATAACCGTAGCCTCCCGCCATCTGAAGAGCGGCATAACAGGCCCGGTTGGCAGCTTCCGTGGCGTACATTTTGGCCATGGCCGCTTCCTTGGCGAAGGATTGGCCCTGCTCCCCCCTGAAGGCGGCTTGCATCAGGAGCAGCCGGGCAGCTTCGAGCTCCGTATAGGCATCCGCGATCATCCACTGGATGGCTTGAAATTCGGTAATCTTCTGGTCAAACTGGACCCGTTCCAGGGCGTATTTGGTGGCGTAATCCATGGCGGCCAGCCCTATCCCCAGTGCAAGAGAGCCGATGCCAACCCGTCCGCCGGTAAGTTCCCCCACTGCCACCCGGAAGCCGCCGTTGAGATTTCCCAGCAGGGCTTCTTTCGGGATCCGGCAGTCCTCGAAAATGACTTCGTTCGTGGAAGAGGCATGCTGGCCCATCTTCTGCTCTGCCCTTCCAACGATCAGCCCCCGCGTGCCTGCCGCCACCAAAAAACAACTGATTCCTTTTCCTTTCGGCGCCGCCTTATCGGTCACCCCCCAGACGACGAATATCCCTGCATAGGGTGCGCTGGTGATGAATCTCTTCGTGCCATTCAGGACCCATTCATCCCCGTCCAGCGCAGCGGAGGTGGTCATCGCGGCCGGATCGGAACCTGCACCCGGTTCAGTGAGGGCGAAACTTCCAGCAGCAAATTCGCCGGAGCAGATCTTTGGGATATAGGCTTTCTTCTGGGATTCGGAACCAACCGACTGGATGACTTCGCAGACCAGATTGTTGACTGACACAGTGACCGCGGTGGAGGCACATGCCCTGGCAATTTCTGTGATCGCCACGCTAAAAGCCACCATACCGGCCTGGGCGCCGCCGTATTCATCCTTGATGTTAAGTCCCATAAAACCCAGTTCAGCAAGCTTTTTTAGATTGCCTAAAAAGGCTTCCTGGTCGCCCGTCTGGTCAAGCCGGGCGGCGATTGGTTCAAGTTCGGCCCGGGCAAACTCCCGGGCGGTATTCTGGATCAGTTTTTGTTCCTCGTTCAGTTCTAAATCCATGGCACCTCGTTCATATCTTGCATAGAGTATTAACAAACCCGTTCTCGCCGCCGGGGACGGCGGCGCGGACGCCGCTAGACAATCTATTTTCCTCTTCTACTATTCAATGCTATTTCCCATTCATTTGGGAATTTATCTCTTATAAAAAGTGCATAATCGTTTTTCTTTTCTAATAGATTTTCATCTGCAATTTCTTTCAATATCATTCTTAACTTTCCTATATGCTCTCCTTCAGATAAATCCTCATATCTCTTAATAATTATCAAACCTTGCTTTTCTAATTTCTTTATCTCCTGGAACACATCTTCAATTACTTCTTCGTTTGTTGGTGAAACCGGTAGCCTTGAAACATATGCACAATAAATATTGGTTGGATTTTCAATAATGCCTTCGCCCTCATACTCATAAATATAGCCCGTTTTTCCAGAATATATATCACCTAAAGCATTTGGATAATACTCTGTATATTCGACTGTTCTGTCCTCTCCAGCAAACCCGTAAGGATACCAGTTTTTCCTGACTGTGTAGAGCAAGGCAACACTTCTATTCGATGAAAAGTAGACAAATGCATCTTTGTGGTTTGACACATTTGGTAGTAATATTTTTAAGTTTCCGATTGGACTTCCATGAAAATAAATCATGGCCTTTTGTTTACACCATATCTTAACGAATTTTCGGACAGGCTTTTGTTGTCACTTCTGCAGCCTGGCGGTGAGCGCTGGTACAAATTGCATCACATCGGCAACCACCAGAACATTCGCCACTTCACCGATGGGCGCATCTTTGTCCTTGTTAATGGCCACGATAAAATCTGATTTCTTCATCCCGGCGATATGCTGGATCGCTCCTGAGATTCCGCACGCCACGTACAACTTGGGGGCCACAGTCTGACCGCTACTGCCGACCTGACGGGTGTGTTCTATCCACCCGGCATCCACCACCGGCCGGGTGGCGCCCAATTCTCCTCCGAGTGCCATGGCCAGGGCACT
>Ga0209746_1000772_pt1 | contig 15909 bp, 15 predicted proteins | sample BarGraNGADG00211_3_FD_184496 | JGI IMG/M metagenome (GOLD analysis project Ga0209746, IMG submission 184496) | Arctic peat soil microbial communities from Barrow, Alaska - Barrow Graham LP Ref core NGADG0011-211 (SPAdes) (version 2) | ecosystem: Environmental > Terrestrial > Soil > Wetlands >... | reverse complement strand
AAGAAAATGACAATGGTACTCAGCGATGAACCGACCATGGCAGGGAAAATTCCATGAATGGCTTCCTTAACAACCGTATGTTTGTCTTTATCCGGTTGTTCCTCGTGGATGCGATGGATCTGCTCGATCACAACGATGGCATCGTCGATGATAAGGCCGATCGATGCGGCGATGGCCCCGAGCGACATGATGTTCAGGGTGATGCCAAACAGGTATAGCACCAAAAATGTCAAAGCCAGCGTTACCGGGATGATGAGGATAACACTCATACTGGCCCGGAACGAACGGAGAAACAGGATCACAACCAGGATCGCAAGAATGAGGCCTATATAAATGCATTCCAGGACACTGTCAATGGAATTTGAAACAAAAACCGACTGGTCATAATAGGTTTTAAGATACACCCCCTGCGGGAGTTGCTGCTGTATTTCTTTTGCTTTCTGTTTAACATTTTCTGCAAAATCGATCAGGTTCACACCTTTTTGTTTGACCAGGTCGATAATCACGGCATCATGGCCATTGGCGTTGATTCGGATGAATTCCTGCTGTTCCTGAATGTCGATCGCAGCAATATCAGACAAGAGAATAACGCGGTGCCCGTCATTCCGGACGACGACTTTTTTCACTTCTTCCAGGGTTTTTATCCTCGAATCGGTGAGGGAGAGATAGAGCCGGTGGTAATCTGACAAAAGTCCGTTTGACTCCACAAAATTAGTATTACCCAGCGCTGTCATGATCTGCTGCGGAGTGATCCCGAGTGCGATCATCAACTGGGAATGCGGGGCAATCACAAATTCCTTGGCCCGGCCACCTCTTACGACCACGTTGGAAACACCGGGCACCATTGAAAATTGCGGCCGCACCAAGTACAGCGCATTTTTTTTCAGTTCAACCTGACCGAACTCATTACTCTCCAAAGTATATCCGATGACAGGATAAATATTCTGTCCCATTGCTTCCACTACAATATTGACCGTGGAAGGAAGCTGGTTCTTGATCTCTGCAATACGCGATTCGAGCGCGGTTTTCGTATTCTGGATATCAATGTTCCACGTAAAGAATGCTTCGATTGTACAGCTGCCACGATTGGTGCTGCTTCGTACCATCTTGATCCCGTTCACCCTTTTGATCGCGATCTCAAGCGGTTTTGTCACCGTGATCATCATCTTGTCCACCGGCTGCTCACCGTTATCTGCAATCACTGTGATCTTTGGAAAAACCACATCGGGGAAAAGTGATGTCTGCATCCGGTGGTAGGAGTAAAATCCTACCAGTAACGCCATCAGCACGACGAAAAGAATGGGTTTATGAAAGATCCGGTAATAGTGGTGTTCCGGCATAGCATCGGCAGATAAAAAGTTTATTTGGAAATCATTTTCTTCGTAACAACCACTTTCACTGTATCTCTCAATCCATAATTGCCGGACGAAAGAAACAGATCTGTAGGGGCAAAGGCCGGTGAAGTGATCTCGATGTCATTTCCACTGCTTAACCCGGTCGTCACAAGGATTTTTACCGCAACAGAATCGCTCACCAGTTTCATCACCCAGAAATGTTGCATCACCTCATCGGCAAGGATACAGGATTTGTTTAACAGTATTGCATTTGGAATGATCCGCTTTAAGATCCGGATTTTCACGATCAGGTTTTCCGGCATATTTTGCGTCTCGACCGGATGGATGATGTACCGCTGTGTTTGTGAACCGGGCGTTATGGATGGCAAACGGGAATATATCCTGCCTTTTAGCGTGTGCCCATCGGGCAGTGAAATTTCACAGGAAGTCGATAGCTTGATGAACGAAACGAATTCATAAGGAACGTCAAGGATATAAACGAAACTTGAGGGAACGGCAATCGTTGCAAGTTGTTCTCCTTCCTGGATATAATCCCCCCTGGGATGATCCACAGAAAGGATAATGCCATCCAGGTTGGCTTTCAACGTGATCAACCCGGAAAAGGAATAGGGATTCAGGGAATCGTTTTGCAATGCGGTGGACTCTTTTGTGCGGAGTTTGAACAATATCTGGTTCTTCATCACCTTATCTCCCTGGGTTACGGTGATCTCTTCGACATACCCGGCAGTAGGTGATTTTATCATCGATTTTACCAGAAATGAGGAGGTGGCATTCAGTTCAAGGTAATCTGCAACATCGGCCGTATGAATGTTCTCAACCGTTACTGGCACTTTTGCCTGGATTTCCTTTTCCCCGTTTTCCTGCCTGCTCCCGCACCCGGCCAGGAAAAGAAAAGGTACTAATACGGACACACTAAATAGTCTTATTTTCATGGTTCTCATTTCATCACTAACTCATTCTTCATTTTTCATTCTTAATTCTTCATTTTTCTTTTTGCATTCCTGCATTATTGTTTAAGATAGTTTATTTCATTCCTGATCTGCAGTATCCTGACCTCATATTGGTTAAGGCTTCTCCGTACTGACAGGTAATTTTTTACAGCAATCAGATAATCTGTGATGGATCCGGATCCTTTGCTGACAAGTTCCTTCTCCTGGTTTACAAGCAGTTCCGCATTCCTGGCCTGCGACCTGACGGCAGGAAGCAATGCAAGAGTCTGATCCAGTTGCTCCACCAATTGCTGCAATTGCTGATTATATTCCCGTTTGAAAGCCTCGGCATACCCGGCCCGGACATCTTCTTCACTTTCCAGCTTCTGGTGATTCAGTTTTCGTTGGTTACCATCATATACTGGTAACGTAAAATTCAACCCGAGGCTCAGGCCAAAATTCTGGTAAATTACCTTGGGATCATTGTTGATCAGCCCTGCATCCGAAAACCAGCTGACCGCAGGTTTATAATTGCGATCGATGAGGATTTTTCCATTATTGATCCGGAGGCTGTCAAGATAAAAGCGCATAAACAAGGGTGAACCTTCCTTTTTGACAGGCGGAGGATTTCCCAATTCAGGTTTGACAGGCGAAAATGCTCCCGTATCCCTTATCCCGCAAAGGATATACAGGTCTGAAATCTGTTTCCGGAATTGGAGATTCAGTTCCCTGACCTGGAGTTCCTGTCCTTGCAGGTCGATCATGAAGGAAAGGTAATCGGTTTGTTTGTATATGCCGCTTGCCGTAAGTGATTTCAGGATCTTTTCCTGTTCCTTCGCGAAGGAAAAAAGTTCAAGATTAACGGAGATATCGGAATAAGTGGACCATATATCAAGATACGCACCGGTGATTGCTTTTTTCAGGCCGATTTCGGTAAGACGGACAGAATTAACCAATGATTGCCTTTGAACACCCGTTTTCAGAAGGTTTGCTTCCACTGTTTTTTTGTTGAAGAGCTGTTGCGAAACACTCATTACCGTGGTCAGGTTAGCGATGTTTGTGATGATCTCACTGTACCCTATATTATTGACCACAGGGGCATAAAATGCATAGCCCCTGAATTCCACTCTGGGTTTATTCATGGCCTTGATGAGCAGGCTGTCTATCCTGTTCGACCGGATCTGTCCATTCAGGTCCCTGATCAGGGGGCTGTTTTTTATTCCCTGCTGAAGGAAATAGTCAAGTGTCTGTTCCTGGCTTTTACCAGGCAGAAAGGATAAGAAAAAAGAAACTACCAATAGAATCCTGCACAACATCATTTTTCCATGAATAAAAATATTACATGCCTTACCTAATAGGCCAACTTGTCGTTCATCCCTCCGGATTTCAATCCTGATGTGGATTTATAAAATCAAAGGTAAAAAATCCATGATATCCTTCCTTTGAAATCTTCTCCCATACATAATAAAAAAAGCTTCTTTGGACACTAGTACAAAAATACATTTTGGTACGTTATCCTATCCGAAAATAAATCACTGCTGAATTTGAAAAATCGGGTTATACCCGGGAAAAAGATTGTTTTGGCGGAATAATTTTCTATTTCATCAAAAATAAATAAATAAATATTTTTTATTTGTATATAATATATTAACTTTGGCTGCAGAATTTTAATGCTCCGATAGCTACGGAATAACGATTAAATTATTTAATTTGTTTATTTGAAGACCAGCGATATGCGTTGTTTTCAATGGTTATATTTAATACAAAAATTATCATGTCAACCAAAGAGAAAAAAACTATAACCATCACCAATAAGATCGCAGAAACCCTTAAGCAGGATATAAATTACGGAAAAATTGCTGCGGGGGAAGCGATTATTGAGCGGAAAATTGCTGAACAATTTCATGCAAGCAATATCCCTGTCAGGGAGGCTTTAAGGATCCTTGAAGGGGAAGGTTTTATCCTTCACAAAAAATTTTCCGGGTATAGTGTACGCAAGATCAATCCGGAAGAGATGGTCGAATTGTACGATATCATAACATACCTCTCCGGCCAGCTTCTTTCCAGGGGGATTCCGCGTTACACCGAGTTGACCTATCATCGTTTCCGGACCCTTATCGAGGAAATGGATAAATCAAAAGATACCGATAATTCAGTTTCATTATTGATACAGTTTGCTGAAGCAGCTTATGCTCCTGCCGGATTGAAATACTCATTGGAACTGGCAATGCAGATCCTGAACCGTAACATACCCATTATCCAGGGGATGGTTGAGAAAATCTATAAAGGAACAATTCCAACCCGGTTCCAGCGTCAATTCATGAAACTTTGTCAACAGAAGGAAACGAAAAAAGCCATCGAAATCTGGGTCGACGAGTTTGAACAGATGACAAAGGGCTTTGTTGCGATCATCAGTGATTATAAACCCTAAGATTGGATCATTAACCAAATACTAACCCATGAAAAAGAAAAAAGAAACAACAACATCGAACAAAATTGCAGATGCTCTTCGTGATGAAATCCACTATGGTAAGTTAAAGCCAAGTGATAAGATCATTGAGCGGGAGATTGCCGAAAAATACCATGCCAGTCATATTCCTGTCAGGGAAGCTTTGAGAATACTGGAAGGAGAAGGCTTTGTGGTGCACCGGAAATTCGCCGGTTATACCGTCCGTGAAGTCAACCCGGAGGAAATGATCGAACTTTATAATATCATGAGGTTCCTGACGGTCCAGCTTCTCAACAGGGCAATCCCGAGGTACACTGAGATCACATATTATCAGTTGAAGTCCATTACAGCTGAGATGGAAAAAAACAAGGATTCGGAAAAAAATATCGATCTTCTGATGCAATTTGCAGATGTGATCTTTTTCCCTGCCGGGTTAATGTTTACTTATAACCTTTCAAAGCAAATCCTTAAAAGGAATATTCCGATTTTTCAGGGAGTGTTCCTTACGCTAACCAAAGGATCCATACCGGTAAAGGCATTCAATCAGTTTATCGAATTGTGCCAGAAGCATGAAATCGAAAATGCAGTAAATTTCACGACTGAACAATTCGATATTGTGACCAAGATATTCGTGGCATTCATGAGCGAATCAAGGAAAGCAGGTTAATTAGCCTCACCCCCCAGCCCCCTCTCCTGAAGGAGAGGGGGGGCTGCATGCCGGCAAGAAAGGATTTTTTAATACCCGTTGATCTTTCCTTCCAGTTTGTCGATTTTGACGATCCAGCAACAAACTTCGTTCATCGATGGTGGGTTGTATGTGAATTCGCCGGAAGCATAATTTTTCATGACGATGTTCATGATTTCGATCTTTTGTTCCGGATCTTCGATGAATTCAACTTTCCCGTAAGCAAGTACGCTGCGATATTTCATGGTATAGCTACATCCGACCTTCTCGCTTTGAAACCGCAAAAGATAATCAGTACTGAATTCCACACAAACATTGGGATTATAGGTTAAAATCCCCATTTTTTTTCCCATCCTTGAGGAATGAAAATAAATGATGCCATTCTCATAGCCAAAATTGAACGGGAGAAGATAAGGCAAACCTTCAGAATCAACCATTGCAATATGACAGACCTGGCATTTCCGGATAATAGTTTCCATTTCTGAACGGTTGTCAAGATAGCGGTGGCTCATGGTCAGCTGAAAAGATGAGAATAAAGGTCTGTGATCTTTTTTACAGGAATGATGCGGATGGAATAGCGCTTCGGATCGATGCCTTTGAGGTTGTATTTGGAGATAAAGATCCGTTCAAAACCCAATTTTTCTGCCTCTGAGATCCGTTGATCAACGCGGTTAATGGCTCGGATTTCGCCTGACAGGCCCACTTCTGCAGCAAAACAGGTCTTCGAGTCAACGGGCAGATCTTCATTGGATGAGAGAACCGCAGCGACAACGGCAAGGTCGATGGCTGGATCATCCACTTTAATTCCACCGGCAATATTGAGGAAGACGTCTTTGGATGCCAGCCGGAACCCGCTTCTTTTTTCCAGGACAGCTAGCAACATGTTAAGTCGTTTGGTGTCAAATCCGGTGGATGATCGTTGTGGTGTTCCATAGGCGGCAGAGCTAACCAAGGCCTGGGTTTCGATCAGCATGGGCCGCAATCCTTCAATGGTTGCTGCGATCGTAATTCCGCTTACATCTTCATCGCGCTGGGATAAAAGGATCTCCGAAGGGTTGGAAACCTCCCTCAATCCGGTGTCCTGCATTTCATAAATACCTAACTCGGAAGTGGATCCAAACCGATTTTTTGCAGCTCGTAGGATACGATATCCATAATTCCGGTCCCCTTCAAAATTTAAAACCGTATCCACCATGTGTTCAAGGATCTTGGGGCCGGCAAGACTCCCGTCTTTGGTGATATGACCGATCAGGAATACCGGGGTATTGGTAATCTTTGAGAAACGCTGCATTTCTGCTGCTGTTTCCTTGATCTGCGAGATGCTTCCGGCAGAAGAATCAATGTTGTCGGTATGAAGGGTTTGAATGGAATCGATGATCACCATACCGGGGCGAAGTTCTTCCAGGTGCTGGAAGATGATCTGTGTAGAAGTTTCCGTGAGAATATAGCAATCGGTATTTTTGATGCCGATGCGTTCCGCCCGCATGCGAATCTGTTGTTCGCTTTCTTCCCCGCTGATATAGAGCACTTTTATCCCTTTGCAATTCAGGGCGACCTGCAGCATAAGGGTCGATTTTCCGATTCCAGGCTCTCCTCCAATCAGAACGACAGATCCAGGTACCAATCCGCCTCCGAGGACCCGGTTGAGTTCTGCATCGTGTGTATGGATCCGCTGATCGGTATCAAAGGAGATTTCTGTAACAGGTTGAGGTTTCCGCTCCCTTCCTGATGCGCTCATGGATTGCCATTTACCGGCTTTTTCTTCGCGCTGAACAACCTCTTCGACATAAGTATTCCATTCGCCACAGGAAGGACACTTCCCAATCCATTTTGAGGATTGGGCTCCGCAGTTCTGGCAGAAAAAGGTGGTCTTGGTTTTTGCCATGGAGGAAAGATAAGAATAAATTATTGATGAAGCTTCAGGATCTTTTGTTCGATTCCGGTAGTACTGTAACCCGGCGTAAGTTCAATGGTCTTGACCTTTCCTCCTTTTCCCAGCACAATATCATGTCCGACAATCTCTTTGGGTTTATAGTCTCTGCCTTTCACAAGTACATCGGGCTGAATTGTTTTGATCAATTCATATGGCGTTTCTTCATCGAAAAGAACTACGGCCGTGACAAATCCCAGGGCAGCAAGGACCATCGAACGGGAATGTTCATCGTTGATCGGCCGGCTGTCGCCTTTGATCCTGTGAACCGAGAGGTCGGAATTTAGCCCGATCACCAGTACATCTCCTAAATTTGCAGCTTTTGCCAGATATTCAATATGCCCGAGGTGAAGGATATCGAAACAGCCGTTCGTGAAAACCACTTTCATGTTTTTAAAATTCCATAATACACAGGCCCGTCTCAACTGCTCCCGGTCAAGGATCTTGGAAGAAAGGAATTCTAGCTTTTTCATCTGGTTTTTTATTCGTGAGACTCATGGTTTAGTTTGCCCTTGGGTTTATACCTGTGATTAAATGTCAGCAGTATCAACGACAAACCCCCGACAATAAAGATCATGACAGTTTGTGCGGTCCAGGCAATCCAGCCCAGCGCCAGTCCGGTTACACGTGAAAGTCCGTAAAGTAATAAGGTTTCCTGGATAATCGCCGGATAAAGTCCGATCCCTCCCGGAGTGATCATGATCCCGATAGTGCCAAGAACAAGAGAAGACAAACCGGCTCCGGGGCTCAGTGTGCTGGTTGATGCGAAGCAGAAGAAACAGGTGTAGACCATCAGGAAATAAAGAAACCAGATGGCCAGGGAATAAAAAACAAAGAGTACCGGCCTCCGGATCTGGCTGAGGGAATTAAATCCTTCCCAGAAGCCATGGATAAGCAAACCAATTTTATGATAAAATTTGCTGTTTTTTATCTTTTTCCTGAAAAGAAGAAAAAGAAAGATGACCAGTGCAAAAAAACCTGCAATTCCGAAAAGGAAAAGGAAATTGGAAAAAGGATGGATAAATTTCCCCTGGAGCTCCGGGTAAACATGGTTGTTGAGGTAATCGCGCAGCGTACCGATCTGGGTAAAAATGGTCAAAAGGAATAACAGGAAGAAAATGATCAGGTCCAATGCCCTTTCGGTGACCACCGTTCCGAAGGATTTGTTGAATGGGATCTTCTCGTATTTTGCAAGGATCCCGCATCGGGTCACTTCGCCGAGCCTTGGAAAAGCCATGTTGGCAAAATAGCCAACCATAATGGCATAAAATGTATTTTTAAAAGAAGGATGATACCCCATGGGCTCGAAAAAGATCCTCCAGCGTAACGAACGTATCACATGACTTAAAATGCCCAGGAGGATCGCAAGAAAAACCCAGTTATAATTGGCAATCCGGAAGGAATGGATGATCTCATCCTTTTCTGCAAGGGTCAGGTTCCGTATCGACAACCAGATAATAAGGATTCCCAATCCCAGGAAAAAAACGAACTTGATAAGTGTGAGGAATTTGTTCCTGTGGGAAGTGGATTCAGCGCCGAAAAATGCCATTAGTTCCGTTTTTTACCCTTCGTAAGCCGGTTGTTCTTGTCAGGAAATACGAGCCGGGGTTTGAATTTTTTCGCCTGTTCAAAATCCATCATGGCATAGGAGGCAATAATCGTGATATCTCCGGGCACAAATTTCCGGGCAGCAGCGCCATTGAGGCAAATGATCCCGCTTCCTTTTTTTCCTTTGATCACATAGGTTTCGATCCGTTCCCCGTTGTTGATGTTCAGCACATGAACCTTCTCAAATTCGATCAGGTTGGCGGCTTTCATAAGGTCCTCGTCGATGGTGATACTGCCAACATAATTGATATCCGCCTGGGTAACTATAGCCCTGTGGATCTTGGATTTCAATATTTCGATCTGCATCATGCTGCAAAATTACGAAAAAAGTTCCATATTATCGATGAGACGTACATCTCCAAGAAAAACGGCGGTGCAGGCCAGGGCATTTTCTTTTTCCTTCCAGTTTTCAAGGATGTGAAGGTCGTTTTTATCCACGATCTCAAAATACTCGACGTTGAAAACGGGGTTCGAACTGATCTTTTTTATTGCCCATTGCCGGAGCGCTTTCACCGGTAAATGCCCGGCTTTTTCTTTCACATTGCAGAGGGTCTGGTAGATCAGGGATGCCATCTCCCGTTCGCCGATCGTTAGCCGTAAATTGCGTGAACTCATGGCCAATCCATCAGGCTCGCGAAAGGTAGGACTGGCATGAATCTGCACCGGGAGCTGAAGAACAGAAACCAGGTGCCGGATGATTAGCAATTGCTGATAATCCTTCTTGCCGAAATAGGCATGGTCGGGAGTAATAATTTCAAATAATTTTTTCACGATAATGGCCACTCCCTTAAAATGGCCGGGGCGAAATTTCCCTTCCATGACTTTGTCAAGGGACCCGAAATTAATGTCCAGACAAGGAGTTCCTTCCGGATAGATCTCTTCGTTTTCAGGAATAAAAACATAATCACAACCTGCCGATTGCAGCAGCCTGAGATCTTCCTTCAGGTTACGCGGGTATTTTTCGAGATCCTTTTTATTGTTAAACTGGGTAGGATTGACAAAAATGCTGCAAACCGTTATGTCGTTGGTTTTCCTGGATTCTTTGATCAATGAAAGATGCCCTTCGTGCAACGCGCCCATGGTCGGGACAAATCCAATGGAGTGCCCGGCTTTGTGTTCCTTCTGCACGGCCTTTACCATTTCGCTGATCAGAGAAAAGGTCTTCATGGATTCAGGTAAAAAGGGTAGCTGCTATTGACTATTCCGGATCAAAATTATAACTATTTTTTGTTAATTATGAATTATGAGATATGAGTTTGAATTATGATTTCATTCTGATCAGAAGCATCTGAATACATTAGAAACTGTCATCTGATCAAGATTCATAATTTATTCTTAAAGAAAAAGCCGTTCCTTTCAGACCGGCTTCACTAACAACTTGCATTCCTGCATTAACTAAAGGCTTCCTTCGTCGTAGGCTTTTTCACCATGCAATGCAATATCAAGTCCCAGTTTCTCATCTGCCTCGGTAACCCTAACCTTTACGAAGAGGTTAATGAGGGCAAGCATGATATAGGTGAAGATGAAAGCATATGCTGATGCCGCCAGGACCGTGATCAGCTGTTTGAAGAAAAAGGAGGATTCACCGAAAGCCAAACCGTTTACTGTAACACCGGGATTGATCAGTTTACTGGCAAACACACCGAGGAGAATGGTGCCGAGCACACCACCAACGCCGTGAACTCCCCAAACATCCAGTGCATCATCCCATTTCATTTTATTCTTCCACTGAACGGCCATGTAACATGTTAATCCTGCGGCAATCCCGATCAGCGGTGAGGCCCAGAGCGGAACGAATCCGGCACAGGGGGTTATCGTGGCAAGGCCAGCTATCGAACCGGTGAGTAACCCGAGCAATTTCGGCCTTCCTTCCCGGATCCATTCGATAACAACCCATGCCACGGTGGCAAAAGAAGCTGCAATATCCGTATTCAAAAATGCTATGGCCGTAATTTTGTCGACCTGCAATTCGCTGCCCGCATTGAACCCGTACCAGCCGAACCACAATAAACCGGATCCGATGGCCACGAGCGGAATGCTGTTTGGCGTCGAATTTTTATCCACCCTGGCGCCAACATAGAAAACGGAAGCCAGGGCGGCAAAACCTGCAATAGCATGAACCACGATCCCGCCGGCAAAATCAAGAACACCCCACTGTGCCAGTAAACCACCACCCCAAATCATGTGAACAAAGGGATAGTAAACGAGGATCTGCCAAAATGTAAGGAAGATCATGTAAGATTTGAATGTTACACGGCCGGTGAAAGCCCCTGTGATCAAGGCAGGTGTGATGATGGCAAACATCATCTGGTAAGCAATAAAAACGATTTCCGGAATCTTCCCGTTTCCTGCAAAGACGGAATCCATGGTCACCCCATGAAGAAAGGCCTTGTCAAGATTCCCAAAGAATCCTCCTGCGCCTCCGCTGAAGCAAAGGGAATACCCGAAAGCAAACCATAAAACAGTTGTCCATCCCAGAGAGGCGAAACTCTGGATCATGATACCCAGGATATTTCTTTTTGTGGCCAGCCCTCCATAGAAGAAAGCCAGGGCCGGTGTCATTAGCATAACGAGGCTTGCCGATAGCAGCATAAAGCCCGTTGAACCAGTGTCAAATTGTCCCATAGTCTTTTACCAATTAAAAATGAAAAATTAATTAAGTTTATAAGTTTGAAAAGTTTTTAAAATTTTTCACCACTTCACCATTGCACCACGGCACCACCTATAATGAGATCCCAAACACCAGGAATACACTCTGTGCCTGTGGATTTGAAATGACTGAAGTAAAGACAGGCAGATCATATTCTTTTGAGATCCGGATTGATTTTGAAACGGTCAGACCGGCATTTACAACACCACCATACGGACCATACCAGCAGCTTCCAAATGGAATGCCCCCTATAAAAGGCTTGACACCGATTCCTTTGACAGTGAAAGGATAAGATATTTCAAAGTAGGTTGAATAATTGTTGTCGGCACAAGTGTCGTATACTCCATCCGGATGTTCTCCTTTGTCAGAGCCATAAAAATGGGTTCCTGCAAACACCTGCAGGGGGAACTTTTCCGGACCATTGAAAGTCAGACAGCCTTCAAATGTATGCCCGGTAGTTTTGGAATCATAGTTGAAATACCGGTTGTTATTATTTGGGGTGAGCCCGCTTGGAAAGAAATAATCGGTAATGCCTACTGTAAACCATTTCCAGGTATAGGAGATATAAGGATCAAACTCGGCATAATTGCCCGAATTTTCATTATAGATAAATCCATAGGATCCCCATGCCCCGATTTTGAATCCGGCAAGTGAAAATGAAACATTCGGCTGTATTGCCGGGGAATTTCCATAATCTTTCCCCCGCCAGATATAACGGCTTGCCAGGTCGGCACCCAAACTGAACCGAACAGACTTTGCCGGTAACTTTTCATTCTGATGGGTGTTGTCGGTCTGCGAAAAACAGGGAAAAATGGAAATTGCAACAAGGAGAGAAGTCAGTATTGATTTCAAGGAAGGTACTCTGTTTTTCATTGAGTGCAGGATTGTAAAAGCTTAAATTGAGTTCTACAATTTTACGCTCAATTAAAACACTGTACAATCCTGCAAATTACTGATATTGAAATAAGAGAAATACTTATTTGTGAAACTCAGATTTTTATTTGATTTGATTCAGATCTCAGCGATTTTATTGCGAATCGCAAATTTCACCAGTTCAACGGTGGATTTGAGACCCAGTTTGCGCATGATGTGATTTTTGTGGGTTTCAACAGTACGGATACTGATATCGAGTTTATCACTGATCTCCTTATTGATGAATCCTTCGACATACAACTTCAGGATTTCAATTTCCCGGCTGGTAAGGACCGCATGGGTTTTATCCTCCGGTTTGTCTTCGTTGGTCGCCCTTTTTACATAGCTTTTCAGCATGACTTTCGAGATGGATTCCCCAAAGAATTCTTCCCCTTTGTTTATCGTATAAATGGCTTCCAGGAGTTCATCCCGTGAGGTGTTCTTCGGCAGGTAACCCCTGGCGCCCGCTTTCAGTGAATTGAAGATGAATTCTTCGTTGTTGTACATGGAAAGGATCAGTACATTGATCCCCGGGTATTCACTGCATATTTTTTTTGTGATCTCAATACCGGAAATTTCAGGCAGGGAAATATCCATGATCAGAAGGTCAGGTTTCAGGTTTTCCAGTACCCCGAATAATTCTGTTGCTCCGGAAGCCTCCCCGATGATCGCAATATCGGGAATACCGGTGAGTAATGCTTTGATCCCATCCCTTACCAATTGATGGTCGTCTATCAAGATGATCTTGATCTTTTCCATGGTTTCAATAAACAGGTACGTTTATGATAATGGTTGTTCCTTCTCCCGCTGATGACTGGATGTTAATGGTTCCCTGCATCAGGGCTACCCGCTCGCGCATATTGTGCAAGCCGTTTCCTTTCCCGGTAGCAGCATCTTCCACATCAAATCCCTTCCCATCATCCCGGAGAATAAAAGTAAGGATATCTTTGGATCTTGACAGCGTAAAGGTGACTTCTTTCGCCCCGGAATGTTTCAGGATATTATTCAGTGCCTCCTGCGCGATCCGGTAGAGGTATGTTTTTGTTTTCGTGTTGATGTCCTCCATTTCGCCTGTCGTTTGAAAAAGGATCTCCACATCGCCATGTTCCTCGGTTTCGTCACAAAGGTTTTTCAATGCAAGGGTAATCCCGAAAACTTCAAGGACGGAAGGCATCAGGTTGTTGGAGATTCTCCTGATTTCATCGATGGTAATATTAAACTGGTCTTTAAGGACACGGATCTGATCCTTGATCTCGGGATCGTTCATGTAAAGAAGGCTTTCCAGGCGGAGTTTATGTGCTACCAGGGATTGTCCGATCCCGTCGTGGATCTCGCGTGATAACCTCTGTCTTTCCTTCTCTTCGGCATCGATCACCGACCGTAGTCTTCCGGTCCTTTCGGATTGCAATTCGCGGGTTTTTTCTTTGATCTGCACCGACATGGAATTAAAGGCCTGGGTCAGTGCACCTATTTCATCATTCGACCTCACAGGAATATCAATATCATACTCTCCCATCCCGACTTTCATGGCAGCTTCTTTCAACTGGATTATGGGCCGTGTAATCCGTTTTGAGATAATAAAGACAAAGACAAAAAAGATGATGGAAATCAACGTGCTAAGCAGCAGAATGCTGTTACGCATCCTGTAAATGGGCACCATGGCTTCTTTCTGGTCGATTTCGGCCAGGATGAACCAATTCAGCCCCGGTAATTTCACTTGGCTGTAGGATGACAATACCGGGATAAACCTGTAATCACGGGTTATAGTATGGCCTTCTTCTCCGCGGATGGCATTCAATAGCGGCCGGGTATGAACGATTGTTCTCAGGATAGAATTCCGGATGAATCTGGAACTGGACCGCATTTTAAAATCTTTTCCCACCAGGTAAGTTTCCCCTGTCAGGCCCAAGCCACTATTCGGATCGTTGTTCAACATGATGGTATTAATTTCATCGGAAGGCAACTCCAGGATGATCCAGCCTGTAAGGCTGTGGTTCGCTGTAAATACAGGCGCTTCCATGAACATTTTTATTTTTCCGGAGATAGGGTCAATCATTTCATCCCGGAGGATTACCGGCATCGGATTCATTTGAATGAGTTTCCGGCTGCCAGATTCAATCGTGGGATCAGCAGTATATCCTTTAACGAATTTATTATTATTTGAGATGATCATTAAACTTGTAAAGTACCCGGTCAGTGATTTGTATTTTTCCAAGTAACCAGCCAACTCCCTTTTGCACTCAATTTCCGGAGCGTTGAACTGCATCTCAGCTATTTTCCGCGTATCATCGGAACCGGAAAGCAGGATCACCTCCTTGATCCGGTCTTTAAAAAAGATCTCAACCTGGTTTTTTTTGGCAATCCTCAAGGATGTGAGCTGATCAAACGTACGGCTCATCAAGGCATCCTGGGTACTGAAAAAGGAATATATACTGATGAAGAAAATGGTTACCAACCCGAGGGAAAGGAAATAGAGAATAAGTTTCTCGTTCAGGGTGATATTCTTCATCGAAATTTTGCTACTTTTGGCTTTCGGCTTCAGCAAGATCAGTGAATATAAAGGATTACAAACGCATTATTTTTTGGAAGACATGGCAAAGATCGGGATATTTTATGGCTCAACGACCGGTAACACGGAAAAAGTTGCAGACCTCATAAGGCAGGCTTTCGGTGACGAAAATGCCGATGTTTACAATGTGGATGTCACCGAATTGGCAGATATTGAAAAATACAGCTATATCATATTCGGCGTATCAACCTGGGGTGTAAGCGATCTTCAGGATGATTTTGAGGATTTCATGGAGATTCTTGAGCAGGTTGATTTCTCAGGGAAAAAAGTAGCCCTTTTCGGCCTTGGGGATCAGAGTACCTATACAGATTCTTTTGTGGATGCTATGGGTATTCTCTATGACCGGCTGAAGAAAAAAGGAGTGAAGATCGTTGGATTCGTACCCCGGAAAGGATACAGTTTTAATGCTTCCATGGCATTGGTGAAAGATCAGCTTGCAGGGCTGGCCATTGATGAGGAATTCGAGAGCAACCTCACCGGCCAGCGCGTTTCCAATTGGGTTGAAATGTTGAAGAAGGAATTCGTTTAAAAATTACGAATTACGAATTACGATTTTAGTTTGTAAAGTTCATAAAGTTATAAAGTTCATAAAGTTATAAAGTTCATAAAGTCACACTCATGACCCCAATATCAAATCACACACATCCAGCATCCAACATCCAGTATCCAGCATCTCTTTCAAATAACCACTATGATTAAATTCTTTACCAGTTTATTCGTAACGCTCTCTTTTCTAACCACCGCCGGACAGGAAAAAACCACCACCTACTATACTGACCCATCCTCCAATCCCACCGATCTCATTATTACACTGAAACACAT
>Ga0209746_1000771_pt1 | contig 15929 bp, 11 predicted proteins | sample BarGraNGADG00211_3_FD_184496 | JGI IMG/M metagenome (GOLD analysis project Ga0209746, IMG submission 184496) | Arctic peat soil microbial communities from Barrow, Alaska - Barrow Graham LP Ref core NGADG0011-211 (SPAdes) (version 2) | ecosystem: Environmental > Terrestrial > Soil > Wetlands >... | reverse complement strand
TGACAGTATGGGGGCGACGAGCCGCGGGTAGTCATTCGGGTCGTATTCCAGGTCGGCGTCCTGGATTATCGTCATCTCTCCCGACACCCGCTCGATCCCGGTACGTATGGCCCTGCCCTTGCCGCGGTTTACCTGGTGCCGCAGGACCAGCATGTCGGGGGCGTCGGCGTATGCCCGCAGGCGGCCGGGGGTCGAGTCGGTTGACGCGTCGTCCACGACGACTATCTCACGCTCGATGTCGCCGAGGTCCACGGCGCGCACGCGCCGTATCACTTCATCGATGGTGGACTCTTCGTTGTGGACCGGGATTATCACGGACAGCTTCAAGCGTAAGCGCTTTCTCCATTGGCCTTTTTCCTCCTCCCGCGGACCGCCAGCACGATGGCGTACGCCGCCATCAGCACGAGCGTGACCAGCGAGAGCACCATCCCATAGTACATGGAACGAGGCCGGAAGCGGAACTCCACCGTCTTCTGCCCCCCGGGGAGCAGCACGCCCCTGAACAGGAAATCAGCCTGGAGGACCCGGCTCTTCTTCCCGTCGACGTATACCTCCCAGCCCTGGTAGCCGACGTCGGAGACCACCAGGAGTCCCCTGCATGACGGGTCGGTCCGGATGCGCAGGGAATTGGGAGCCTGCGCGGTTACCGCCACCGGGCCCTCCTCGGACGTTATCGTGGTCCCGGGGACGAGCCCGGTCCCCGGCCCACCGACCACCACGGCGGTGTCGGCAAGGCCGGTCCCCCCGGTCCGCGCCAGCACCCTGAAAGCGGCCTCGCCGTCGGCCACCACGGCCGCGTCGGACATCCGAGCCCTCGGGAGCACCGTCCTGTTGTCGTATATGTAGACGCCGTCGACGCGTCCCAGCAGCCGGAACTTTCCGGCGGCCAGCGCCGGGTCTATCGGGTCGTAGCTGATGAAGTAGCGGTCGTTCATCGCGTCGAGAAGGGGCGAGCGCAGGCCAGGCAGGTGGAACAGCCCGATCTGCACCCCGGGGGAAACCGATGGCGCGACCAGGTCGCGATAGCGCGTGTAGTCCTCCAGGACCAGCGAATCGTCGCCCGTAGCCTTCTCCAGTCCGTAGATGGCGCCGTCATCGAGCGCCTGGTACATGGTGCTCGCGTCTGTCTCCACGCGGTAGACACCGGGGCGCGCCGCAATGGCCTCCGAAGCCCGCCTGTCCCCGAACGGGTCGTACGGGTTGATCGTGCGCAGGACCCAGGGCACGTTCAGTACCACCAGGTCGACGAGGACCAGCGCGACCAGGCATGCCCCAAGGATGCCCGCGTGCCGCGACCCCGCCCGGCCACCCGCCCGGGAGAACACCAGGAGCAGCACGAACAGCAGCGCCAGGAAGAGGGTCGGCAGCACCACGCTGGTCAGCTCGACCCGTGCGCGCGCCTCGTTCGGCGCGCCCCTGGCGGCCAGGTAGTGGAATAACGTCACCCCGACCAGCACCAGGACGAGGGCAAGCACCAGCCCCACCAGGATGACCGCCCTCCTGCGCCTAAGGGCTTCAAGCCGTGTCGAGAAGAGGCCCAGCAGGTGGTCGGTCCCCAGCCCGGCGAGCAGTGCGGTCGCGAAGCCGTATACGACAAAGGTGCGCGCCGGGTCCCTGAAGCGGTCGAACAGCAGGTGCGACCTGAACAGCGCCGTGTACAGGTATCCGCCCGGGCCGAGCGCCAGTACCACCGCCGCGACCAGCACGATCCACAGGAATATGGCCAAAGCCCTCCGCCTTCTGAGCAGCGCGACCACCCCGAGCGTGCCGGCCACTATCCCGGAGTATCCGTAGACCTCCCATTTCAGCGGAGCCAAGGCGCCGAAGTACTGGGTCGTGTGCATGCCGTAGAAGTGGGGGAACACCAGCGTTATCAGCTCGCGCCGGGGAAGGCTGTAAGTCGCCGCGATGTCGAACGGCAGGGTCCGCCTGCTCGAAAGGCCTATCATCTGGTAGGTCGGCAACAGTTGCACCGACGCCAGGCCTACCGCGGAAACGACGGTGACCGCCAGCGCCGCGAGGCCGAACCCGAGACCCGCCTTGCGGGCGTCTCCCTGCGCGCGCCGCACCGCCGTGTAGACGACGAAGAGCAGCAGGAACAGGCACAGGTAGAAGAGGGGCTGGAAGTGCCCCGCGAGCAGCGCCACCCCCAGGGCGGCCCCGGCCCCTACCGCATAGGAGATCTTCCGCCCGTACAGGGACCTGCGGAACAGCAGGAAGACCAGCGGTATCCAGGCCGAGGCGCTCTGCTGGTTGATGTGCCCGGCGTGCGCCACGAGGTAGCCGCAGAACATGAAGGTCAGCGCCGCGACCACCGCCGCGGGACGCCTGACCTTCAGGTCGCGCGCCAGGGCGTACGTGAAGACCCCGGCCAGGAAGAAGTGGAACACGACGAACCCGCACTGTGCCTTCAGCGAGAAGTCGGCGCCCGCGGCGCCGTACAGGCCGACCATCAGGAGGTTGAACTGGTAGAGCATGGCGGTCTGGTACGAGGCGAAGTACGGGTAGCCGCTCAGGACGTACTGGTTCCAGAGCGGGAAGGTCCCTGCGCCGAGAGAGCGGGCCGCGAAGAACCTCGCCGGGTAGAACTGCCTCAGGAAGTCGAGCTCGACGCCGAACGACCACTGCTTGAGGAATATGACCCTCCACCAGGCCAGGACGGCCACCGCGGCGAGCCCGGCGACGACCAGCCAGTCTCGCCGGCCCCACCCTTCGCGTTTCACCTTGCGCCACGCCTCTTCAGGACCAGGACCCCGTTCTTGTCGAATATGGTCTGGTAGCGACTATCGGAGAGGAGCCGTCCAACCATGCGGTCGTACTCCAGCCTCGTCAGCGGCCAGGGGTCACCGCCCCTGTCCAGGACGATGTAATCGACCCTCGGCACCGGGTACTTCGCCTTGTCGACGCCGCTCTCAAGCCGCCTGTATATCCCCGGCCACATGAACCTGCGCTCGTCCTCCGGCAGCGACCTGAAGTAAGCGCGGTCGACCAGGTCGATGAAGGGCTGCGGGAACATGTAGATCTTCTCTCGCTCCGACAGGTGCGGGAGGGCGTAGATCTGAGCCGACGTGGGGGCCTGCTTCGGGACGAGCCTGACGGCCTTTCTCAGCACGTCCACGTGGCTGTCGGCCGTGTAGGCGGACTTCTTCCAGGTCGCGGAGATGGGGCTCGGGCTCAGGTAGAAGTTGCCGGCGATCGCGCAGGCCATCAGCACGAAGGCGACGCCGGCCACCACCAGCCGGGGCCTGAAGGCGCCCTCCGACCAGTTCTTGAACTTCCTAATCCCGAACACGACCGCCACGAAGATGAACGGTATCAGCGCCGCGGTGTACTGGAAGAAGATGGTGTGCTGCTCCGAGAAGTTGGAGATGATGTTGATGAAGAACGCCGGGAAGGCCGGGATGAGGAGGACCGGCGCCAGGATGCAGAGGAACGCAACGGGGAAAAGCAGGTCGAAGACGTACCTGGCGTTGATCCTGTTCACTATCACGTGGTATGTATTCCGCGGGTGGACGAGCATGTTCTTGGCGGCCTCCCACGGCGACTTGCCGAACGCCTGGAGCCTGCTCGAATACTGGAAGCCCTCGGGCCCCAGCCTCGGGATCAGGAGGAAGACCGCGAGCAGGAAATAGACTACGGACCCGATGGCCACGTTCCGGCCCGCCCGCCGATCGTACTTGAAGTACACCACGAGCCCCAGCAGGAAGATCGCCAGCGCCAGGTCTTCCTTGCAGATGATCGCGCCCAGGCACAGGACGTAAAACCACGCGAAGCGCCGTCTCTCGAGCGCGAGAACCGCGAACAGCAGGAAGCATACGGCCAGCGTCTCGGGGTGGAAGTCGAACAGGTTCATGTGCTCGAGGGCCGGGTAGCTCAGGTAGGCGCCCGCGACGAAGAACGCCACCCACCGGCTGTCCAGCCTGTCCCTGGCGATGAGGTAGAGAGGTAGAGCACCCAGCGCGAGCGCCGCCGTCTGGACGAGCAGCACGGCCGAGATATTGCCCTTTATCCAGTACAGCGGGACCAGCAGGAACAGTATCGGGGCCATGTGGTCACCGAAGAGGTTCATGCCCCTGATGGAGCTGGTGGCTCCCTTGAACCTGGACATCAGCCAGAGCACCTGGTCGAAGATGGCCAGGTCGACGCCGGCGGTGCGGTAGTTGTAAAAGCGCGCGAGTGAGAGGGTTCCGAAAAGGGCGAAGTAGGCGGTTATCAGGGCCAGGACGAGCACCAGGAACAGGGTGTCCTTCTGCCCCTCGGAGAGGTTGAGCACCCGCAGCTCGCCGCCTCCCCGGGGAGTCTTCTCGCCCTCGCCCCCGGCCCGCGGCTCCGCCTCCTCGAGGGAGGCCATCTCCTCTTTTCCAGGTTCCTCCATCGGACCCCCGTAGCGACGTCTTCAAGCTGCCGCGACATCGGGCCCCCTCCGCCTTTCCAGGGCAGCAACGAGGACCGCGAGTCGAGCACGCCCACCAACTATCTTTCTGCTAGGACGGTGGTAAGACCTCGAATATGACGGTGGTGAGGTCGTGTGGCTCGGGATAGTCGTAGTGGTTGACCCAGCGGGCTACCTCGCGCAGCCTGGCCTTGTCCTCGGGCCGGAACGCGACGGTGGCGAGCTCGGCGTCGACCCCCGCCTCGGTCTGCCCGATCACCAGGTACCTGATACCCCGGTCGTAGATGTTCCCCGCTATGTTCGGCCCATCGACGTCCCTGTCCTCCACCGGCAGGTCCCAGGGGACCGGCCTGACGTAAAGGACGTCTCCGTTGTAAAGCCAGTCGAAGTACGGGCCGGCGTCGACCGCGACAGCCTCGCCCGGCGCGTTCTGCTCGAGCCACTGCGCGGCCTGTGCCATGCCACGGCCACCGTGATCGTCTGCGAACGCCTTGTAGTCCTGCGCTATGACTGTGTTGGCACGGACCAGGCCGTGCGCGAGCAGGCCGGCGAGCAGCAGCGCGACCACGGTGTATCCCGCGATCTGGAGCACCGCCGACAGCACCCGCGCGTTGTGGCTTTTCGCGCCCGCGGTGTGCTTCGGGCCCATCTCGTGTTCGCCGCCAGCCGAAGCACCGCGGTCCGGGCCCATCCGCGACATCATCAGCCCGCCCGGGCCGAGTGCCGCCCTCACCCCGACCCACATCTCGTAGAAGAGGAAGCCGATAAACAGCGCGACCGCCGGCGCGGCGGGTGCCATGAACCGCTCGTAGGTGTAGTACCAGAACATGTGGAAGACCACGAAAAGGGCGAACCATCCCCCAACGATCAGGAACGCCTTCCACTTCCTGAGCGCCAGGCACGTAATCGCGCCGATGTAGAAGAATACGTAGAAGAACGAGTCCGACATACCCTGCCACATGTATACCTTGAAGCGGTGCTTCAGAAGGGCGAACGAGAGCTTGCTGTTCTGACTGAACTCGTTGGCGTACGCGCTGAAGCGGCCCGTCGTTATCTCGTTGCGGATGACGTAGACGCCGATGGGGCCGGCGAAGGCGACGAGCAGGACCGGCACCTCCCACCACTTGATGCGCGCCTCGCGGAAATACAGGATGACTATCAGGACCGCCAGCGGGAGGAACAGCACGCCCTCCCAGCGCGTCAGCAGGCAGAGGCCGCCCGCCACGGCGCCGGTTATCCTGCGCGCGGGCGAAGCCCTCTTGCATCCTGTGAGCACAAGGTAGGCGCCGAGAGAGAAAAGGAAGGTGAACAATCCCTCGGTCATAGGCAGGACGGTCCACTTGAGGAACGTAGGCTGGAGCGCTACGACAAGGGCCGCCAGCAGGCCGGCCCACTTATTGAACAGCTCCTTGCCGAGCAGGTAGGTGACGGGAACGGTGAGCGTGGCCCCTATGAGCGCGATGGCGTTCGCGGAGCGGCCGATGCCGCCGAACAGGTAGCTCCCGAGCCAGATGAAGATCGGGAAGCCGGGGAGGTACTTAGCGTGCGCCACTCCCCGCACGGTGTAGGTGAACGTGTCGCGGATGGACCGGGCGAGTATCAGGAAGTAGTAGCTGTCGGCGGTGTACTCGGTGTGCTTGTCCAGGTAGTAGAGCCTGAGCAGGAACGCCGCCGCCATCAGCAGCAGCAGCACCCCCAGCGGCCAGTATTCCTTCGCAAGGCGGCTCGCGGTCCGCTCGCCTGCGCGCTCAGGCGATTGCATCGAGCCTCGCGATGATCCGGTCGGCGACGGCCTGCCAGTCCAGCCTCGCGGCGATCCGCGGGGCGGTGCGCCCGGCGGCTCTCCGGGCCGGCTCCGACTCGTCGACCGCGTGGCGGAGCCGCCTTCGCATCTCGGACGGTTCGGGCTCGGCCCACCTCGTCCCTTCCAGCGGGCCGTCGACAAGAGAATATCCGACCTCCATGACAGAACCCTCCTCGGGCTCGACGCCCTCGAGGCAGTCGAGGACCCATCCGGTCCCAAGGACCGGGACCCCGCAGGCGAGCGCCTCCGCCGCTACCGGCTCCATCCGGCGCGCCCTCCAGGGCAGGACCAGGCAGTCGGCGGACCTGTACAGGCAACCCGTCTGGTAGGCCGGCGTGTCATGATTGATGACGAAGACCACCGGCGCCCTGCCCGCCGGGAGGGCCATCGCCTCGACCGACTCCTCGACCTCCGCCCCGGTGGAATCGGTGTCCACCCTTACGACCAGCACCACCTTGTCGTCCGCCCCGAACTCGGATGTGAAGGCCTCGAGGAGGGTGTCCGCCGCGGCGCCCGGGCCCCAATCGAACTGCGCCAGGAAAGTGAACCGGCCCTCCAGCGGGAACGCCTTCATGGAAGGGTTGAAATAATCGGTATCGACGCCGAGGGGTATCACGAACACCGGCCTGTCGACCCCGGAAGCCAGCGCGGTCTCCCGCTGCGCGTCGGAGGTCACCCATATCTCGTCCATGCGGTTCATGCCCGCGACCTCTGCCGTGACAAAGCGGTCGCAGGCCGAGAACACGAACCCGATGTTGTACGAGCCGTCCGCGTGGTCCAGCATGCCGGGCGGCCCGAAGAGGACCTGCGGCCTGTCGCGGTCCCGGGGGCGGTTCTTCATGTCGTTGACACGAAAATCGGCAAGCTCGGCGCGCTCCGCTCCCTCGAGAAAGCCGAGGTTGACGTCCACCCCGGCTCGGTCGAGCGCCCAAAGCGCCTTTGCGCTGGCACGCGCGTACGGGCCGGTGCCGGAGATGCAGGAATGCCAGGTCATCCGGCGGGTGTAAAAGGAATCGTAGTAGCCCCTCCACTTGGACAGGAAGACCTCACGCGAACGCCTGAAGACGGCGGAGAAATCCATACGGTTCAGGTCTGTCGAAGCGTTCTCGAGGTGCCACACCGTCGTGCCGCAGCAGAAGACGCGATAGCCCGCCTGGCGGGCCTTCAGGCAGTAGTCGGTGTCCTCGTAATAGGAAAAGTAATCCTCGTCGAGCGGGCCTATCCTGTCGATGACCTCGCGCTTGATGTAGGCGCATGCGGCTATCACGCCGTCCACCTCGCGGTCGCGCGAGTACTGCCCGACGTCGGCCTCGTCCCCCGGGTACTCCTGCCCCCAGAAGCTGGGCACAGGCATGTACGTCCCGGCGTGGACCAGCCGGCCGTCGGCGTTGACCAGCCTGCACCCCACGATCCCGATGTCTTCCGCGGTGTATGCCAGCGCCTGCATGCGGGAGAGCCAGTCCGCCTCGACGAACTCGGTGTCGTTGTTGACGAGGACGATGTCGGACGAGGTCGCTCTTATCCCCGCGTTGTTGCCCTTGACGAAGCCCAGGTTCTCACCGTTCTCGACCAGCCTGACCCCTTCGACCCCGCGCAGGTACTCGAGTGTGCCGTCGGTGCTGCCGTTGTCGACAACGACCACCTCGAAGTCCGGGTGGCGCGTCACGCCGAGCAGCGAGTCGACGCACCTTCGTGTTACCTCCAGGCCGTTCCAAGTGAGGACGATGACGCTCACCGGCCGCGCAGCGGGTGTCGTCATGGCGCCCCCACGTCCCGGCCCGGGCCGTCCGCGCCGTCCCTTTCTTCGGCACGTGGGCCGGCGGTCATGTCCTCAATGGCCCGCTCAAGCCCGGCGATCCTCTGCTCCATCGCCTCGAGGTTGTTGGCGATGTCGCACAACGTCCTGGTCACCAGCATGTTGAACTTGCGCTCCTGGTGGACGATGGGGTTGATGTACCAGCGCAGCAGCTTTCTGACGGTCTGCTTGAAGGTGACGATGAGCCCGGCAACGCCGCGCCGCTGCGACCCGAGCTCGAACTCGCCGTCGATCTCCCAGTTCCGGCTGACCAGGTCGAGGTTGACCTGGAGCGTCTTCGAGCAGGGCGGATAGAGGAAGGCGAGGTTCGGCGGCCTCGGGCCCTCCCCCTTCCAGAAATCGTCCAGAAGAGTGTGTGGCGCCGCGACCGCGCGGTTGACCTCCTCCATGACCTGCTCCACGTCCACACCTTTTTCAGGCACCGCCGGCCTCCCCGGTCAACTTCTCGTACAGCGACCTGACGACCGCGTACTTCTCGTCCCAGGTGAACTCCGCGAGCACCCTGGCCCGGCCGGCCCCGCCCAGCCTGCGCGCGTACTCCTGGTCCGTGAGCAGCTTCTTTATGGCGATGGCGAGCTCGGTTACCGCACCGAACGGCACCAGCGCTCCGTCGACGCCGTCCCGAACCAGCCCCGGGATGCCGCCCGCGCGCGCCCCCACCACCGGTTTGCCGTAGAACCACGCCTCGAGGAAGACGATGCCGAAAGAGTCGGAGCGTGACGGCAGGGCCAGCACGTCGCACGCTTCGAGCAGGTCGCGCTTCTCCTCGTCCGACACGTAGTCGAGCATCAGGCACTTGGACTTGACCTTCGGCGGGAGGGTGTCGAGGTAGCGCCTGAAGTCCTCGATATCGGTCCCCGCGAGCACCAGGCTCGAGGGGTCCCCCGAGCGCCAGAGTGACTCCATCGCCTGTACGAGGTGAAAGGTCCCCTTGTCGTATGTCTTCGGCCCGATGTAGCAGACGATCGGCCCGATCAGGCCGTGCTTTTCGCGGAACCTCTCACCCTTGCCGCCCTCCAGCTCCCAGGGGTTTATCCCCATGCCGAGCTTCAGCATCTTCTCCGGCGGCATCCCGCTGGCGAGCAGGAAGTCTCGCTCTATGTCGGTCTGGACCAACGCCATGTCCGCGCTCTTTATCAACCTCATCTGGTGAGGGCGGGTATAGTGCTTACTCACCTCGTCGTTGGCGTCCTCCCCGAGGTGGAAGAACGGGGAGTAGACGAGAGGTATGCCCTGCTTCTTCGCGATCCTGTACGCGGCGTAGAGGATGGTATCGTACGGGAGCGCGGTCGCATGGACTATGTCGAACCTCCGGCCGTCGCGCGCCTGGCGGACCATCCCTGGCACCAGGGGCGATGGGAACGAGAACAGGCTCTTGGCCTCCAGGCCCGGCAGCTTGCCGAGCACGCGCAGTGCCTGGGGGTGCCTGGGGAGCCTTCTGACCTTGAACCTGCGGATCTCGACCCCGTCCTTGACCGCTTCGAGCTGGTCTATGTGTTCCTTTCCGGGCAACCAGTAGTGCTGGATGTCGATGGCATCGGTCGTGAAGACGGTGACCTCGTTGCCGTCGGCGGCCAGGCGCTCGCTGATCTCCATCATGAACTTCTCTGAACCGCCCAGCGCGGGCCAGTAACGGTGGATGAGGTGGAGGCACTTCACGCCGCACCGGCCTCCCCGGACAAGGGAGGTGCGCAGGCACCTGTGCTCGAACGGGCTCTCATTGGACGATAGTGAATGATAGAAATCTCCGTGCCAGAACAGCGGGCGAAAACGTCAAGCTAGTCTACCATAAATACGCCCGTGCCCCCGTCGCGCGGACAGGCGCCCGAGGGCCCTCCCGAGGCGCGCGGATCGGAGAGGACGGGCAGCGCGGCCGCCCGAGGCCGCGGCCGGAAAACGACCCCCTGATGTTATAATCCTTGTGCCGATCATCCGTCCCTTTGCGGTCCATCCCGGAGGTGCTCTTGGAACCCGAGTTCAAGGTGGAAGGCAGCGGCGTCGACCCTGAATGGCTCGCCGGCGAGCTGAGCCGGCGGGTCGAAGAGCGCCGGCGCGCCGGAGTGTACTCACCCCAGGTCGAGGCCATGCTCGCCGACAGGCTTCCCTCCGAGGACGACCGGCGCTCGCTGCCGCCGCTCCAGGAGCTCGATTACTCCGCCACCAGGGCGCGCGAGAGCTGGGAGGTGGCCGCCGCCTACCCGGTCGCGACCGACAGGAAACGATTTGCCCGGGGCATCCTGCTCGCCAAGAGGCTGGCCCGGCTGTGGGCGAGGATCGCGGTAGGGCCGATACAGGTAGAGCAGTCGGCGTTCAACCGCCACGCAGCAACGGCACTGGACGCGGTGAGGCGGCAGGCGCTCGCCGAGATGGCGGAGTCGACGGCCGAGGAGGAGGACCTCTGCCTTCTGGTCGAGTCCCTCGCGGGGGCCGGCGAGGACTCCCGGCTCGCTGCTGCCTGCACGGAAGCGCTGGGCGCGCCGGACCTTCTGACCACGCTCGGCCCGTGTTCCCAGGGGCTGCTGGAGAGCCTGCGGGCGGCGGGCCGACGGATATCGATGGTCAACACCGGCTCGACATGGGAGGGCTCGCCCGGGGCGACCTGCACCCGGGCCGGCCCGTTCAGGTTCCTCTCGCAGGTCGCGGAGTCATCCATCGAGGCGCTCCTGGTCCCGGAGCTGGCGTTCTGGCTGAGGCCGGAGAGGCTGGTCGGGCTCGCCAGGAGGTCTTACCTGGCCCTCGCGCCGGGAGGCAGGGTGGCCGTGGCGGTCCACGGTTTCGCCTCGGGCGCGCCGGCGCCCGCCTGGTGCCACCCGGCGGCGGTCGAGAAGGCGCTCGAGCTGGCGGGTTTCGTCGACATCACTCTCATCGGCTGCGGACCCGGCGGCGCGGCCGATACGGCGCCTTCGGCCTTCGTAGCCGTCTGACGCAAGCGGGGCTGAGGCGGCCATGTCCGCGATGCGCGGCCGTGCCTTCCACCCCGCCTTCGTCGTCCCGAGATACGGCCTGGAGGTCGTGGGAGGCGCCGAGGACCTGGCCCGGCGCACCGCCGAGGAGCTGGCCCGCAGGGGCTTCGACGTCACCGCACTGACGACCTGCGCCCTCGACCACCACACCTGGCGCGACCACTATCCCGCCGGCGCCGGCTCGCTCAACGGCGTGGAGCTGCTCCGTTTCCCCGCCGACAGCGACGTCGGTGACCCGCGGCTCGGCAGGGTGCTCCGAGACATATCCGCGGGCAAGGACGTCCCGGAAGCCGAGCAGGAGCGTTGGCTTGCCGGGGTGGTGACGAGCCCAGGGCTGATCGACCACCTGCGTGCCGAGGGCGACCGCTACTCGCACCTGTTGTTCCTCCCATACCTTTTCGGCACCACCTACTTCGGCTCGCGGGTACACCCGGAACGCTCCTATATCATCCCGTGCCTGCACGACGAGCCGTTCGCCTACCTGTCGCTCATCATGCGCATGCTCGGCTGCGCAAGGGGACTCATCTTCAACAGCCCGGGGGAGCGCCGGTTGGCCTCGAGGCTGCTCGAGGTGCAGGACCCCGGACCCGTCGTAGGCATGGGTTTCAGCCCCCTGGCCGGCGATACGGGCGCGTTCTACGACCGCTTCCCGGTGCGGGGAGACTTCCTGCTCTACGCGGGCAGGCGCGAGGAGGGCAAGAACACGCCGCTGCTGGTCGACCACTTCTGCAGGTTCGCCGCGGAGCAGGACCGTCGGCTCTCGCTGGTGCTGATGGGTGCCGGTGAGGTGCGGGTGCCTCCCGCTTTCTCGCGCGTGGTGTTCGACCTGGGGCGGGTGAGCGAGCAGGAGAAATGGGACGGATACACGGCTGCCTGCGCCTTCTGCCAGCCGTCCGTCAACGAGAGCCTGTCGATAGTCCTGCTGGAGTCGTGGCTCGCCGGCCGCCCGGCGCTGGTCAACCGAGAATGCGAGGTCACCAGCGAGCACGCCCGCGCGAGCGGTGGTGGCATCGCGTTCGGCGATTACGACGAGTTCGCAGCGGCGCTCTCGATGCTGCTCGATGACAGAGGGTTGGCCCGCTCGCTCGGCGAGGCCGGACGGCGCTACGTGCTGGAGCAGTATAATTGGGACTCGGTCGTCGAGAGGCTCCTCGGGGCGCTTGGGGTGGGCGAAGGTTGAGGATACACCAGTTGTGCGCGCGAATCGAGTTCGGGGACGCGGTCAGCAACCACGTCCTCGCGATAGACCACGCGCTGGCGTCGTGGGGGCACGAGACGGATATCTTCGCGAACACGCTCGACCGGTTCGGGTGCCAGGTCGCCAGGCCCGACTCCGAGTACGCCGGGCAGATGAGCTCCGAGGAGGACCTGCTCATATACCACTACTCGGTGTACTGCCCGAATTCCCGCCAGTACATGGAAAGCCGGAACAGGCGCATCCTTGTATACCACAACATAACTCCCCCCGAGTTCTTCGCGCCGTACGACGTGGGGGTGGCCGAGTTCTGCAGGCTGGGCCGGGACATCCTTCCCCGGCTCGCAGGGTGCGAGCTCGCGCTCGGCGACTCCGAATACAACAGGCTCGAGCTGATAGACGCGGGGTTTGATGCGGACAAAACGGGCGTACTCCCTATATTCGTGGACTTTGAAGGACTGCGAGCCCTGGCGGACCACGGTCGAATAGGCGGGCGAGGAGATGATGGCGACTTCCGGGTGCTGTTCGTAGGCAGGGCGGTGCCCAACAAGCGCATCGAAGACCTGATAAGGGCGTTCTTCTACTACAACCGCTGCATAAACCCACGTTCCGAGCTCGTTCTGGTCGGCGCATCATGGGTCGACCGGTACGACGCGCAACTGCGCTGGCTCATCGATTCCTTCGGCCTGATGCAGAACGTAGTCCTTGCCGGGAGGGTGAGCGAGCCGGACCTCGCTTCGTTCTACTCGGGCGCCGACGCGTTCCTTTCGATGAGCGAGCACGAGGGCTTCGGTGTACCCCTGGTCGAGAGCATGGCGTTCGACCTGCCCGTCGTCGCATTCCGCTCGGCCGCGGTGCCTTACACGCTGGGAGACGCCGGCCTCACATTCGAAACGAAGGATTTCGCGGGTGTCGGGGAGTTGCTCGAGCTCCTCAGGACGAACCCCGACCTGCGCGGCAGGGTGCTCGAGGGGCAGCGGCGGAGGCTCGAGGATTTTGCCCCGGCAGTGGTGCGCGAGACCCTGCGCTCCGTTGTGGAGAGGGTCACCGGGGGTTCGCATGGCTGAGGCCCGTGGCCCGGATATCACAGCCGAGGGGTGTCGGACCGAGATTCCCCTGACCCTGCCACCGGGGCTGGAACGCGTCGAGGTCCACGTCTTCCCGCTCGATTGCGCCGGCGACGAGGACGAGCTGTTCGGCCGCTGGGTTTTCGAGGGCGCCGCCGGGGGTCCTGCCGTCATCATGGTGGACTGGGCGGAGACGGGCACGGGGGCGGTACGGCTGTCGGAGGCCGGGAGGCAAGGCGCTGTGCGAGAGGCGGCCTCAGCCGAGCGCAAAGATGGCGCGGCGGTCTGGCCCACCATGGTGGTCCGTGCCGGTTGCGGCGACTGGTCGTCGGAGTCCAGGGTCAGGATCACCGACACCGGCCTGCTCAAGGGTTACTATCAGCGGGAGGGGCACCAGGAGCAGTACGTGGCTGCGCACCCGTTCTTCGAGGCGTTCCACCAGGGGCGCCTGCGCTGCCTCGGGAGCCTGTTCCGCCGCTACATCGAGCCGGGCAGCCGGGTCCTCGACGTTGGCTCCGGCTACGGCATCTTTTACATGATATCCGAGGACTGGGACCTTGAACGCGGGTTCGAAATCACGTGCTGTGACCTCGACGTCGCCGCGATGGACAAGATGAGGGCGCTCGCGCCGCGGTGGAACTGGGTGGTGGCCGATGCCCTGGACCTGCCCTGGGAGGACGGCGCGTTCGACGCCATCTATGCGGGCGAGATAATCGAGCACGTACCGAGCCCCACTGTCGCGCTGTCCGAGTGGGGCAGGCTGCTGCGCCCGGGCGGCACCATGGTCCTGTCGACGCCCAACCGCGACAGGCTGCTCGCCCGCGCGAACCACGCCGCGATGCCCGTTCACCACGAGCACATCCACGAGATGAGCCTTGCCGAGCTGCGCGCGGCGGTGCGAGAGGCGGGCTTCAGCGTGCTGAAGGTCTCGGGGGTCTACCTCGAGTACCTGATAAACTGGTGGCGCCCGCCGGGCTCGCGCGCCGACCTCCTGACCGCCAGGCTTGGCCACCCGCGCTACCATGCGCTCTACAAAGCTTCCATGGAGCTGGGGAGGCTGGCGCCCTCGCTCTCTTTCGACCTTGTCGTAGTATGCAGGAAACTATAGCTTTAGCCGAGGCCGCGACAGAAGAACTCGACGGCAAGGGCCCGCGCTCCGCGTGGCTCCGCCTGCCCGGGCGGACAAGGGCCGGCATAATCCTCTTCACGCTGTGCCTGCTGTCCTATTGCCTGCTGCTCGCGCTCGTGCCCCGCTTCGGCGCGATGCCCAGCACGGACGGCGACGAGCCCCACTACCTGGTCATCACTCAGAGCCTCCTGCGGGATGGCGACTTCAACCTCCAGAACAATTACAGTCAGAAACAGTACCGCAGCTTCTACGAGCTGCCCGACCCGGCGTGGCACGTGGTCAGGGTTCGGGGGCGTCTGGTCTCCACCCATCCGGCTTTTCTGTCGATGGTGGTCCTGCCCGGCTACTGGCTGCTGGGACTGCGGGGAGCCCAGGCGACCATGATCCTGCTCACCAGCCTCGCGGCGCTGTTCACGTTCCTGCTGGCGGACAGGTTCGTGACCCGCGGAGTCGCCGCGGCGGTCACCCTGTTCCTGTTCATGAGCTACCCGCTGCTATTCTACGGCCGGCTCATCTACCCGGAGACCGCCGCGCTCTTCCTGCTGGCGGTCGGCACCTGGAGCACATGGCGGCTCAGGGAGTCGCGAAGGCCGCTCTTCGCCGGTGTGGCGGGGCTGTCGGCGGGCCTGCTGCTGATGTTCCACCCCAAGTTCTTCGCCCTGTCCGCCGCGCTCCTGTTCCTGCTCCTTATCGTCGTGGGAGTGTCGAGCGAGAACTGGCGGCTTTACGCCTGGTGGCTGGCGCCGGCGGCCGCCTGCTTCCTGATTCTCCTGTTCATCACCTTCAGGGTATACGGGGCCAACCTCGTGAGGGGGCTGACAGCGTCGGGAGGCAGCAAGTTGATGGGCGGGTACCTGGGGACTAACTCGGTCTGGGGAGTCTTCGGGATGTTCATCGACAGGGCGTGGGGGCTGTTCCTTTTCGCTCCCCTCTACATGGTGTTCCCGCACGGGCTCTCCATGCAGAACAACAGCATCGAGTGGCGCAGGTGGTGGATATTCTTCCCCGTCTGCATCGTCGCCCAGGTGATCGTGCTCGGCGTGTTCCAGTCGTGGAACGGCGGCGCGGCCCCGGTGCAGAGGTACCTCGTCCCGCTGGGGGCGCTCCTCGCGGTGTGCGTAGCCCTCTTCATCGACAGGTGCCGCTCACGCGCGGCCTGGACCGTCGCGGCCGTACTCGCGCTCTTCCAGGTCATAAGCACCGTGTGGGCATTCCGCTTCATGGTGGGGACCTACGGCATGGAGGGGACCGACAACATCATGCTCGCGCACTTTCTGGACAACGGCATCGTAAAGCGGTTCCTGCTCTTCGTATTCCCGCTTTACCACCCGGCCGGCGCCGGCGCGGCGGTGCTGACGGTGTTGTGGGTGCTGCTCTTCGCCGCGACGATCTACGCGGCGCGGCGCTATTACATGGTGCACGGGGGCGGGAAGCTCTCACCGATCCTGGACATCCGGCCCTTCAACTCCGGCGCGTGACCCCGGTCAGACTTCCCACTCGGATGGAGCGAGGGAGGGAGTCCCTCGAGGAGTAATCCGCAGCCACGGGTTTCAGTTCAAGAA
>Ga0209746_1000769_pt1 | contig 15956 bp, 15 predicted proteins | sample BarGraNGADG00211_3_FD_184496 | JGI IMG/M metagenome (GOLD analysis project Ga0209746, IMG submission 184496) | Arctic peat soil microbial communities from Barrow, Alaska - Barrow Graham LP Ref core NGADG0011-211 (SPAdes) (version 2) | ecosystem: Environmental > Terrestrial > Soil > Wetlands >... | reverse complement strand
CTTCTGTGAGGGCGCAGGTGCGAGTCACTTGATTGCTGCCCAACGGTCCGCTTCACCTGCACGCGAAGCGGACTGAAGCGAAGCGGAACGAAGCGGAGCGTGTCAGGTGCAAGCGGGTGTTAGGCGGGCTGTTTGTTGAAACGGTGGAAGACCTTCTCCGTTCCCAAAATCAATCTTTCGACTTCTCTTTCCGCTTCACCCGCTATCTGCGCGGCGGCTTCCTGCTCTTTGCGTATTTTCTCGCACCCCGATTCCATATGGCGCATAACTTCATTTTGCATTTGCAGGAGGGGCAAAGGAATCAGCAGGCTTCGGAGTTCTTCGCTGTTGACATTATTCTGCATAACCTGGCGGCTAATCGCGTTGACTTGTTGCCGAACCATCTACGAGGCGATCCTTGCGGGTCGTGCGACAACCACTTCGGGGCTCGCTCGCGAACTCGGTTTCTTCCGACATTTCGTCCGTTATCATCTCTGGAGGATCGAGCGGCTGGGACTCGTTCGGCGCACGATGGTGCGCGTTCTCGTCACACGGGAACGCCTCGTCCCGACCGACGATCCCGCCTAGGGCGGGGGCCAGTGGCGAGATCAGTCCTCAGCTCACCGCTTTCTTCACGAGCGCGCCAATCTTTGCCTCTTCGGCGGCGGTCAACTCCTTCAGCGCGAAGGCGACCGGCCACAGGGCGCCTTCGTCGAGGTTCGCCGCGTCGCTGAAGCCGAGCGTCGCGTACCTCGTGTTGAACTTCTGCGCGTTTTGGAAGAAGCAGATAACCTTGCCGTCCTTGGCATACGCGGGCATCCCGTACCAGAGTCTCGGCGAGAGGGTTGGCGCGCTGGCTTTGATGATCGCATGGAGCCGCTCGCCCATGGCGCGATCCGGTTCCGACATCTCGGCAATCTTCGCGAGCACGGCGCTTTCCCCGTCCGCCTTCGTCGCGGCCGCCTTCAGCTCTTGGGCGCGCTCCTTCATCGCGACTCGTTCCTCATCCGTGAATCCCTTGGACGTCTTGCCAATCGCGGTGGTGCTCTTGTCGGACTCCTGCGTGACCTTCTTTGGGCTCATAGAAACCTCCTCATACTGACTTGGCTTGGAAACTTCGCCGCATTTCGAGTACGGACCCGCGCTATTCTAACATGCGCCGCCTAACCTTGTTATTATGCGGAATCCATTCCGCCTAATCCCCCGGTGGGGCGTGAAAAGCGGATTGTTTCCCTTCCGCCTAACTCCGTATGGACGGACGATTTCCGCCTGTTTACCCACACAGAGGGATATACACGGATTGGTAGACAGCGTCCCAAGTACTGAGTATGGGGGAACTTCCTATGTTATGCGCTCCAAATACTATATCGCAAACGCCCCGCGTCAGAAAGCCCCAACACATGGGCCAACGCCAAAGATCAGATAAGAATGCGCTCGATCTCATCCAGGCTGATGGCATCGTTGGTGCGGTCATACAGCTTCGTCGTGCGCGGCGATTCGTGGTTCGCGATCTGCTGCGCGTGCTCGATTGTACCACCGTTTTGAAGATAGGTGGTGATCCCGGTAGCCCGAAAGGTGTGGCAGCAGGTCGTCTCCGGCAGCCCAGCTTGCCGAGCACGCCGTTTGATCATCGCCAGCACTTGTTTTTGTCAACTGAAAAGGGAACCATTTGACGGTCGAAAAGGGAACCACTTCGGCCAGTCGGCTTGCACTTTGACAACCGAAAAGGGAACCAGTTGACGATTGAAAAGGGAATCACCAACAGCGACCTCGACCACCTGGTAAAGTGACCACACCATTCAAACCCGATACCGCCTTAACAGAAACGCCCGTGTACAACTACGGACGTTTCTGTTATTCAGTACCAGACCAATCCCGGCATCGAATGGGCTTGGTCTCAAGAACTTTGGGTAGCGCAGTCCGTCACAGTGGAGATTTCTGTGCGGTCGTGCAGAACTGTTTCCGAAGTCACCGACACCATTACAGAATCATCCGCAGCGCCGACTGCGCTGCGGATGAGGGAACGATTCTAGTCACCAGGAACCGATTCTAGCGGCAGAGACCGTTAAGTTTTTAGAACGAAGAAGATTCCTCCTTCTGTCTGTCACTCACTCCACCGTGACGCTCTTAGCCAGGTTGCGCGGCTGGTCAACGTCGGCGCCGCGCCGGACGGCGATATGGTACGCCAGCAATTGCAGAGGGATCACCGCCAGCACCGGCGTCAGCAGCTCGGCGGCGTGCGGGATCGGCAAGACGTAGTCGGCTTTGGTACGAATGAAAGTGTCGTCCTCATCCGCCACGGCGATGACGATGCCGCCGCGCGCCTTGACCTGCTCGATCTGGCTGATCATCTTATCATAAACCCGGTCACGCGGCGCAATGGCGACTACCGGCATATGCTCGTCAATCAGGGCGATCGGGCCGTGCTTCATCTCACCCGCCGGGTAGCCCTCGGCATGGATGTAGCTGATCTCCTTGAGCTTGAGCGCGCCCTCCAGGGCGATCGGGAAGTTGATGCCCCGGCCAAGATACAGAAAGTCCGTATGCTGGAAAAAGGTCTGCGCCAACTGCTCGTAGAAAGTGTGCACCGACGGCTCGAGCAGCCGCCCGACCAGGGCCGGGAGCGCGGCCAGGTCGTCAAGCAGCGTCCGGCGCCGCTCGGCCGAGAGGGTGCCGCGCAGTGTGCCCAGGCTCACCGCCAACAGGTACTGGTCGACCAGCGAAGCCGTGAACGCCTTGGTGGAGGCCACGCCGATCTCCGGACCGGTGTGCATATAGACCACGCTATCAGACATACGCGCCGCCTGGCTGCCGATAGCGTTGACAATCGACAGCAAATGGGCGCCCTTCTCACGGCCCTCTTCCATGGCCGCCAGGGTGTCCACCGTCTCGCCCGACTGCGTGATGGCGAGCAAGAGTGAGTTGCGCCCGATCACCGGGTCGCGATAGCGAAACTCGGACGCGTATTCGACCCGCACGGGCAGGCGGGCGAGTTGCTCGAACATGAAGGCGCCGACCAGCTCGGAATGATAGGATGTGCCGCAGGCCACGCTGACCACCTCCGTCAGCGACCGCGCCATCTCCTCCGTTATGTGAACTTCTTCCAGGCAGACCTCACCCCTCGCCAGGTCCACCCGCCCGCGAATCGTGTCGGTCAACGAGCCGGCCTGTTCGTAGATCTCCTTCTGCATAAAGTGCTTATAGGAGCCCTTGGCAGCCGCAACGGCATCCCAGGGGATGTTGTGCACCTGCGGGTGGATAATCTCGCCGTCCAGCCGGCTGAAAACGGCCCCGCCGCGCGTGACCACGGCCATCTGGCCGTTTTCCAGGAAAGACATGCGCCGGGTGTGTTCGAGGATGGCGGGCATGTCGGAGGCGATGAACATCTCATCTTCGCCGTAACCGATCACCACCCCGCCGGCGTTGCCCAGGCGGGCCGCCACCAGAGTTTCCGGCTCGCGCGCCGAAAGGGCGACGATCGCACTCGGCCCGCGCAGTTGGCGCAGGGCCAGGCGAACAGCCTCGGACAGCGTGCGCTCCGGGCTGTAGTAGAGCCCGATCAGATGCGCGATGACCTCGGTGTCGGTATCCGAGCGAAATTGGATGCCTTCCGCCTCCAGCTCGGCCCGCAGCTCGCGGAAGTTCTCGACGATACCGTTCTGCACCACCACCACACCGCCGTTGCCGTCGGAATGCGGGTGGGCGTTACGCTCGCTGGGCCGGCCGTGTGTCGCCCAACGGGTATGGCCGATGCCGGTCTGCCCGGCGATGGGCGCCTCGGCCAGGCGCTGGGCCAGGTTGCTCAACTTGCCGACGTCGCGCCGGACGACAATATGCCCGTCCTGGATCACGGCAATGCCGGCCGAGTCATAGCCGCGATATTCGAGCCGCCGCAGACCGTCCATGATGATCTGCGCGGCGTTACGCGGCCCAATGTAACCGACGATTCCACACATGGGTCCCCCCTAACGTGATATGTTTGGGGGAGAAGAGGACCGTGGCTGGTCCTGGAGGCTTCCGCCGATCTGATCGATGTTCCCCCGAAGTTGCCCGGGGTTAGCACTCACCTCGCGGTGAGGAACCTCCTCCTCGTCATCCCGGCCGCATGGGCGGGACCTGGCGCTATTCTCCCCAGAGAATATAGATTTACTATACCCGAGAACCGGCAAACACGCAACGCGAAAACAGTATGACAAAGGCGAGAATAGCCTTCTAGAAGGAGGCTTCCAGAAAGACCGGGTTGCAGAACCAGGTGAGCGCAGAATAACCGGGTCTCGGGCCGCGGTGCGCAATGGCCTGAGACCCGGCGGCCGTCTGTCAGGCGAGGAATTCAAGCCAGCTCACGGCAGACGGGTCCCGACCCGCGTAGTCGCCATGCATCTGAGGCGGCAAGAGCGGCAAGAACTGGGTCATGGCCTCATCGGCCATGGCGCTCTGCACTTCGCGGCTGGCCTTGCCGTCCGGCCAACAGAAACGGAACGGGCGGCCATAAGTAAGCGTGAGGGGCGGGCGGCGCCAGAAATGCTTGAAGTCAAAGGACGGAGTGCCGGTAACGCCACAAGGCATCAACCAACAGTCCGGATTATGATGCGCAATAAAGGCAAGGCCCTCTTTGGCGGCCTGCAACCTGCCATCCAGGCTGCGGGTGCCCTCCGGCGAGATGACGGAGATATCGCCGGCATCCAGGATCTCCCAGGTAGCCTTCAGCGCCGTGCGGTCGACCACGCCGCGCGTGATGAAAATCACGTGATACCAGCGCAGCAATGAGCCCACCAGCGGCCAGTGGCTGGCTTCCACCTTGGTCAGAGGCACGGCGTAGCGAGGCGCGGTGGCGCAGATCAGCGGCGGATCCAGCCAATGGATATGGTTGTAGTAGATGATGCCGGCGCCGTCACGCGGCACAAGCCCCGTATTGCGGACAGTGACACGCGCGAGCAGCCAGATCAGGAACCTGAGGATCGGCTGCCAGATATAACGACCGAGCGGGATGCGACTTCTCTTCAACTACTTCTTTCTCTCTCCCCAGCGCTTCAGCAACGCCCTCATCTGCTCCATCACCTGCTCGATGGTCAGACTGGTGCTGTCAACCAGGATGGCATCAGGCGCGACCGAGAGAGGCGCGTGCTGGCGGCTGGAATCAAACTGGTCCCGGCGGCGCAGTTGCTCCGCCACCTCATCTTCGGTGGTTTGCTGGCCGCGTGCGCTGCATTCCAGGTAGCGACGGTGGGCACGCACGCGCAGCGACGCATCCAGGTAAATCTTCAGATCGGCTCCAGGCAAGACCACCGTGCCGATATCGCGACCGACCATGACAACGCGCCCCGCCTGGCCGATGCGGCGCTGCTGCAGGGTCAGGGCCTCCCGCACACGCCGGTAAGCCGAAACCGGCGAAACCGCCCGGTCGACTTCCGGACGGCGCAATTCAGGGGTGATGTCCTCGCCGTCCGCTAGCACGGTCACGTCGCGGCCGTCGTCGACCGTGGGCGAAAACACGTCCAGGTTTACTTCCTCGGCCAACTGGCCAACCGCATCTTCGTCCGAAATGGGCACACCCTGCGCCAGCGCCACACAAGTGATCGCCCGGTACATCACACCGGTATCGAAGTACAGATAGTTCAGCTCTTTGGCCAGCCTGCCGCCGATGGTGCTCTTACCCGATGCGGCTGGGCCGTCGATAGCAATAGTGGAAGGCAACGGTCTGATTTTCCTTGCCATCCTTGGGCCAGTCTGATCCGGCCGGTCTATATCGGTAGCCGAGCGCCGGCCGGCGGCGTCGGCGGGAACGAGGGCGCGCAGAGCCCGCACCTCACCGGCCGACAGGTGACGCCACTTGCCGGGGCGCAACTCTGCCAGCGTCAGAGGGCCCAGGCCAATGCGAATCACTCTCAGCGCAGGGTGCCCGAGCAGGGAGACCATGCGCCGCAACTGGCGCTTTCGTCCTTCGCGCAGCGTGACCTTGAGCCAGCTGGACGGCCGGGGACGGCGGCCTTGCCCCGCGGGAGGAGAAGCCTTGCCGCCCGCCGGGCTAGACTCAGCGGCCCCCGCTTCCAGGCCGGCTCTTCTTCTTCTCTGCTCTTCCGCCTTCTTGCGCCCCTGCTCTGCCTCGGGCGGCGGCTCATGCAACAACTCGACCTGCGCCGGGGCGGTCGGGCCATCATCCAGCATGACGCCATGCCGCATCCGGCGCAGCTTGCGTGGGTCAAGGAAACCTTCCACCTGCACCAGGTAAGTCTTGGGATGTTCGTAGCGAGGATGCGTCATGCGATTAGCCAGCCCACCGTCGTTGGTCAGCAGGAGCAGTCCCTCGCTGTCAACATCCAGCCTGCCGACCGCGTAGAGGCGTTCGGGCACTTTGACCAGCTCCTGCCAGTCCGGATAGCCGGCGCGCGGGTCAGGATTGGAGAGATACCCGGCCGGCTTATGGAGCATGATATAGCGAAAGTGCTCGGCGGCAATCGGCCGGCCGTCCACCCGGATATCGGCTCGCTCTGGGTCCACCTTTGCGCCCAGCTCGCTCACCACATGGTCGTCAACGGTGACCCGCCCGGAGGTGATCAGTCCTTCACACGCACGCCGAGAGCCGATGCCGGCTGCGGCCAGTACTTTTTGCAGACGTTCTTCAGACATGAGCCAACTTCATCTATGGCCCCGGCCAGGCCGTCAGCGGCACACGCGCCAGGGTATTGCCATCCAGTGTCAGCAACAGGCTGCCGACCGGTTGATTACCAGTGAATAGGGTCTTCAGGTCCAGCACGCGGACCGGCCGAACCAGAGCCCATTGCCAATTGGGCAGAAACACGTCGGGCGCGCTGGCGGCGCGCAGCCGATAAAGCTGTCCGTCGGGTCCGAACTCCGACGCCAGGGCATCATCGGGCAAGGTCACCGGACGCCAGGACCAGCCGGCAGCCACGTAGTCGAGCAGAGCGCGCGCGTCGGCATAGCGATCGGCGCTGTGCAACAGAACCAGGAGCAAGCGATGGCCGTTGCGCGTGACGGAGGCGACAAGACACTCGCCCGCCGCGTCTGTCGTGCCGGTCTTGATCCCATCCGCGCCCGGGTAAGTGCCTAACAACTGATTGGTATTAACCAGATGCCGTCCGGCAACATCCGTCTCCCGCGTCGCCACGACGCGCACGAATTCCGGGTAGGACAGGTCGGCACGCGCGATGGTCAGTAAGTCGGCGGCGCTCGTAACCTGCTGTGGCAGGTCCTCGCCGTCTGCGTTGCCGAAATGGCTCTCGCCGAGCCCCATTTGCGCAGCTTGCTGGTTCATCTGCGCAACGAAGGCTTCTTCGCTGCCGCTGACGTGCTCGGCCAGGGCCACGGCGGCGTCATTGCCGGAGGGCAGCAGCAACCCATAGAGCAGGTCGTGCACGCTCAACTTCTCACCGGCCTGCAGACCCATCGTGCTGCCACCCGTCGAAGCCGCCCGGGCGGAGACCTGGACGGTATCGGTCAGAGGCACGCGGCTGAGCACCAGCAGGGCAGTCATGAGCTTGGCAGCGCTGGCGGGCGGCAGAGCCTGGTGCTCGTGCAGCGCGTACAGAGTCTGGCCGGCGTCGACATCCAGGATCAGGCCGGCGCCGGCGCTGATGCCGGGCGCGCTGACCAACCTGCGCATGGCGTCAATCTGCTCAGGGTAAAGACGCCGCGGCGGGTAATTACCGTCTCGGATGACCGGGGGGCCAAAACCGGCGCAGGCCAGGCCGGTGAGCACCGATAGCCAGACAACGGCCCAGCGGCGCAGCGCATTCCACCACTGAGGACCGGCCGGCCGGCCGCACACGCCCGCGCAAGGCCGCCGGGTTGCCGGCACTTGACGCGCCGGGCCGCCTGGATTAGAATGCTCGCAAGTCATCTTCCCGAGGTAGTCCAATGCCGCTATATGAATACTTTTGTGAGAAGTGCGCCGCGCCCTTTGAGGTGCTGCGCCCGATGAGCCAGTCCGGCAGCCCCATTGCCTGTCCACACTGTGCCGCTGCCGACGCACGCCGCATGATCTCCGTCTTTTCCGCGGTCAGCAAAGACAGCGGCGGGAGCAGCCGGATGGTGGCCGGCAGCCAGACAGGCGGGGGTTGCGGTTCGTGCGGCGGGGGGCACTGCGCCACCTGCGGGCACTGAGAAATAGTATACCACACAAACTGAAAAGAGGGGCACTGGCCAACCAGCGCCCCTCTTACGTTTAAGACTCCCGCTGCGGGGATCAATCGCCTCTGCTCATCATAATGTCATAGCTGCGAGAGTCACCGGCGTAGACGTGATGCGGCACCGGTTGGATCTCTACCGCCAGTTGATATTGACCCAGATCACGCGGATCGTGGGTCGAGCAGTACCTTGAGAGCCCCGGGCCGGACGGCATGGGCGAAAGCTGCCTCGCCCTCTGCGAGGGGATAGGTCGCGCTAATCAAGGGGCGTGGATCGATCAGGCCAGATTGGAGCAGACGCAGCGCCGGCGCGAACGGCCCGCAACGCGAGCCGATCAGGGTGATCTCGTCGACGACCAGGGCGCTCATGTTCAGAGTCAGGTCGCCATGGTAGGTGCTCTTTAAGATCAAGGTGCCGCGCGGCCGCAGCAGCCGGCGGGCCTCGGCAAAGCCCTGCGCATTGCCCGTACACTCTACCACTACGTCGGCAGAGCCTTCGGCCAACACATCTCGATCGGGGCCCTGCGCTGCCGCGGATCCCCCCGCTGCCGCGGGCGCCCCCGCCCCGCTGCCTTGCGCCCGCAGCACAGGGACGCCCCAGGCGGCCGCCAGGGCAAGCTTGTCCTCATGCCGGCCGACAAGGGTCAGGTCAACTCCCTGCAGCCGGAGGACGGCCGCCGCCAGGAGCCCCAGCTTGCCGTCGCCGAGCACGATAACGCGGTCGGTCGGTCGCAGCGTCACCTGTTCCAGAATCTCGCAGGCAGCAGCCAATGGCTCGGCGAAAACGGCCATCTCGTCCGGCACGGAATCTGGAACGGCGTGGAGGTTGGCCTGCGGCAGAAGCAGCCGGTCGGCAAAAGCGCCGTCCCGTCGAAAGATGCCCAGGGTGGTGCGCTGCGGACAATGTGTGTGCCGGCCGGCACGGCACGTTGCGCACTCGTAGCAGGCCGCGTTGATGTCGCCTACCACCCGTCGGCCGATCCAGACCGGGTCCGGCGCGCTCAGGACTTCGCCCACAAACTCGTGGCCCAACACACCTGCAAAAGCCATGTAGCCGGCCACCAGTTCAAGGTCGGTGTTGCATATGCCTGCGAGCCGCACCTGCACCAGGGCCTCGCCGGGTGGCGGGAACGGGTCGGGATAGGCAGGGTCGTAGCGAAGATGATCGCGGAGAACCAGGGCGCGCATTGGGACCTCAGCAGGGTGTGCTTAAGAGTAAACGAAAAACGTAAGGCGCAGATACTACATGCGCCTTACGTTTGGGCTTCTACAGTTATGGCTGACTAGGAGGCCAGGCTGGCCTTCGGAGCCTCGATCTGTCCCTGCGTGCGCAGACCCAGCACATCGCCTTCATCCCAACCGGCCAAGATCTGCGAAGCGTTGAAGATGGAGGAGTAAGTGCCGGTGGTGATGCCGACCAGCATGACCGCAATGAACGGCTTGATGGTCGCGCCACCGAAGATCAGGATGGCTGCCATGACGAACAGGGCCGTCAGGTGGATGGCCAGGGACCGGTGTAGGGTCTCGAGCAGGCTGCGGTCGACAACCAGGCGCATTGGCTCGCCACGGTACTTCGGCACATTTTCGCGAATGCGGTCGAAGACCACGATCGTATCCTGCACCGAGAAGCCGAGGACGGTCAGCACGGCAGTCAGGAACAGGGCATCCGCCTCCCAGCCGAGGAAGAGGCTGAGGATGCTGAAGACGCCCATCGTCACCAACAGGTCATGGATCATGGCCACCACAGCCGAGACGCCCCAGCGGAATGGGTTTGGCGCCCGGCGGAAAGCCAGGATCAGGAAGACCAGGATCACGAGCGCCATGGCGACCACGGCCAGAGAGGCAGCCTGGGTCACCTCGGCGCCGATGGTGGGGCCGACGGAGGAGAACTGGATCTCATTCACCGAGCCGAACTTATCCTGCATGGCCTTGAGCAGCTTCTGGCGCGCGATCTCGTCCAGCGGCTTCGTGCGGATCTCTGCCGTCTTTGTGTCGCCCACGCTAGTCGCCAGGGTGTCGGGATAGCCATTCTGGACGAAGACGGCGCGTACATCCAGGGACTGCACAGGCTGCGGGAAGCTTACCTCCCACAAAGAGCCGCCGGTGAAGTCGATGCCCAGACGAAACGGAGCGCCGAAGGTCACCAGCGAATAGATCATAGCGATCAAGCCCGGGATGATGACCAGGGCAGATAGCAGGAAATACCACTTGCGGTTTTCTACAATATGGAACATTCTGTTACCCGTGCCCCCTCTAATAGTCGAGCAGCCAGCGGCTCTCTCGTAACTGCTCGCTGCCGCGCGTCTCGAACAGGAAGGTCATAAAGGTGCGCGTGACCACAACGGCGGTGAACATGCTGATCACCACACCAAGCGCCAGGTTGATCGCGAACCCCGAGACAGTCTGTGCACCAAAACTGCGCCCGAAGAGCCACAGGATGATGCAGCTTATGATGGTCGAGAGGTTCGAGTCACGGATCGACGGCCAGGCGCGGCTGAAGCCGGCGATGAACGCAGCGTGAACGGAGCGGCCCCAGCGCAACTCTTCCTTCATGCGCTCGAAGATAAGGATGTTCGCATCCACGGCCATGCCGATTGATAATAAGAAGCCGGCGATGCCAGGTAACGTCAACGTCACCGGGACCAGCTTGTAGATCATAAGGTTGAGCAGGGCGTAGATGATCAGGGCGATGGCCGCAAATACGCCCGGCAGGCGGTACTGGACGATGACGAAGAGCAACACGGCAACCAGGCCAATCAGCCCGGCTGTGATGCTCTTGCGCACCGAGTCGGCGCCGAGGGTCGCCCCCACGGTGCGGCGATCTACTACTTCCAGGGGCACGGGCAGCGCGCCGTAGCGCATCTGAATGGTCAGGTTCTGCGCCTCTGACAGCGTAAACTTGCCCTGGATAATACCGCTGCCCTGGGTGATGGCCGTCTGAATGCTGGGCGCCGAGAGAACGACGTTATCCAGAACGATCGCCAGGATCTTGCCCACATTCTGGGAGGTGTAGGTGGCGAAAGTCTGCGAACCCTGGTCCGACAACTGGAAGCTGATCGCCGGCGCGCCCGACGAATCGGTAGTCGTGCCGACCTGTTTCAGATCGCGGCCCGTCATGATCGTCTTATAGACCTTGTCCGGGTAGGGATCGGTTACCTTAGCTTGAGTTACCTTGTTGGGCGGATTCGGACTGTTGGTTGTGCGGAGATAGACGCCGTCAACGATCTTGGGGTCCGGATCGCCGATCTCAACGAACCCCAACTGGCCGGTGCTCTTCAGGGTCTGGACGGCCGCGTCAGGATTGCTGATACCGGGCAACTCGACGATGATGCGGTTGCTGCCTTGCGACTGGATGGTAGGTTCGGTCACGCCCAGACCGTTAACGCGGCGCTCGACAATCGTCTTGGCTGCGTTCATATCATCCGGCGTAACGTTCTGTCCTGGCGCGGGGGCTGCTTGAAGCAAAATCTGGGTGCCGCCTTGCAGATCAAGTCCTTGCTTGATCTGAAGATCGGCAGGCTGCTGCCAGAACAACGCTTGCTTAGCCCACTGCGGATGGTCTATCGGCAGGTCAATCCACACCGCGAGCAAAGCGAGCGCGATGACCAGGATCAAAATGACTATGTCGCGATCGCGCATGCTTTCGTCTCCCCCCCTGTAAAATAATGTAGGCTCAAAGTTAGCGCGCGGCCTGCTTTGGCAGATTACGCGCGCTGGCAAACAGGTGGATTATACCTTTTGTGAGGAATTGTGTCAAAACGACTTTCAGGTTTCACTCGCCAGTCTTGTTCGTCCTGATCTCATCCAGGTGCGTGTTGAGCCAGGTACGGGCCTCATCAACCGTCGTGACCTCGCCGATGGCCTGCGCCTCACGCAGGGCCGCGATCAGGCGACCGACGAGCGGACCCGGGCTGAGGCCAAACTCAGCCATAAGCCGTGTTCCGTCCAGCAACGGGCGCGGGTTCGCTAATACCCTGTCGTCCGGCGCCCGGCCTCCTGGCGAGAAGTAATTGCCCAAGATCAAGCCGGCGACGCCAAGCTGGTCCTCCCAGCGCCAACCGCCAGGGGCAAGGTCTGCCTGCCCGATGGGCGCAGCCTCCGGGCTTTCCGGCGCATGGGTTGCCATCTGATCGGCGAGGGTCAGCAAGGCAATATCCGGACTGAGGTTGCCGGCGTCGCGGAACAGATGGTACAGCGCGCGTCGGGTAGGCGGATAATGACCCGCCAGGTGACCGGGCCGCATATGGTATTCCACCGTCCGGCTCAGGTAATCAATCTCGCTGGCCGCAGCACTCAGGCCCTTGGCCCGTTCGGCTGCCAGGCGAGCGCTCTCGTGTTCGTGGCCGTAGAAATGGATCCGGCCGTCAGGGCCTGTGCTCGCGGTCAACGCCTTGCCCCAATCGTGAGCCAGCGCGCCCCAGAAGAGCCAGTCGCGCCGCGTGTGTCCCGCGGCCAGGGGCTGGGCCAGGTGAGAGCGCAGGTGGACAACGTAGGGATCAAGCAGGCCTGCCAGGTCATCCCAACGCCCGGCAGCCGCCATGATCACCGGGTCGCCCGCGACGGGCAGCGGACGAACGTAGTGGCTTTCGGGCCACAACAGGGCGATCAGGCCTTCCATGTGCGCGACCACCGCGCGCGTGTGATCAAAGACGTCGAGGTAGTGCGGCGGAGATTGAGCGATCCCAATCAGCGCGGCCACTTCAGGAAGGGCAAACGGCAACAGATCGAGAGCCGACAGCAAGCGCAGATGGCGCCAGGCGCCGGAGACCGTAACGATACGCATCAACTCATCACGGATACGCTCGCTTGCGACGCGCGGCAAAAGAGAGGCATCACGCCGCACCAGGTTGAAGGTGGAAGACTCAATGTTGAAGCCAAGCTCCGCAGCCAGGCGTACCGCACGCAACATGCGCAGCGGATCGTCGTCGAACGCCCCTTCGCTGACAGCGCGGATCAAGCGGCGATCAACGTCGCCGCGGCCGTCGAATGGATCGATGACCTCGGGCTCGGCCTCGCCGGTCTGCAGCGCGACTGCGATGGCATTGACGGTGAAATCGCGCTGCGCCAGATCGTCGAGCAGATCAGGCGCGCGCAGGCGCGCCACGTCCACGTAAAGCGGCCGGCCCTCGTCGCCCCGCAAGACGGCCCGGCCCACGTCACGCTCATGATCGAGAACGAAGAAGCCACCAGCGAACGCGCCGGCGATCGCCCGGGCCAGGCGGATACCCCCTTCGGGAACGATAATATCCAGGTCATGAGTGGCGCGGCCCAGGAAGTAGTCGCGCACGGTTCCGCCGACCAGCCAGGCGGGACTGCCCCGCTGGCGGACATGCGCGAGCACGCGGGAGATAGTTGAGTCGGGGAAAGACAGCATGCAGTGGCCTTGCAGAGGGTGGACCATCCTACTACGTAGGATGGTCCGCCGGAGGACTACGCCAGCTCGGCAACCGTCTCGGCAATCTCGGCGGGGTGGCTGGCGATGCGCACACCAGCCGCACGCAGTGCGGCGATCTTGTCGGCCGCGGTGCCCTTGCCACCACTGATGATGGCGCCGGCGTGGCCCATGCGTTTTCCCGGCGGGGCGGTCTGTCCGGCGATGAAGCCGGTAACCGGTTTGGTCATATGCTCGCTGATAAACTCGGCCGCGCGTTCCTCATCGGCGCCGCCGATCTCACCGATCATGACGACTTGCTCCGTGTCCGGATCGTTCTCGAACAACTGCAGGATATCCACGAAAGTCGAGCCGATGATCGGATCACCACCGATGCCAACTGCCGTGGATTGGCCGATACCCCGCAGGGTCAGGGCGTAGACCACCTCGTAGGTCAGCGTGCCCGAGCGGCTCACGATACCGACCGGGCCGCGCGTGTGGATGTGGCCGGGCATGATGCCCACCTTGGCCTCGCCGGGCGTGATGAGGCCCGGGCAGTTGGGACCGATCAGGCGGGTGCGGCTGTTGTCCAGGTATGCCCGCACCTTGATCATATCGAGGGTAGGGACACCTTCGGTAATACAGACGACCAGCCCGAGCCCCGCATCTGCGGACTCCAGGATCGCATCGGGTGCGCCGCGGGCCGGCACATAGATGATGCTGGCGTTGGCGCCCGTTGCATCGACGGCTTCACGGACCGTGTCAAAGATCGGCACGTTGCCGACACCCCAGCTGCCGCCCTTTCCCGGTGTCACGCCGGCCACCACCTTGGTACCGTAGGCGATCATCTGCTCGGTATGAAAGGCGCCTTCACGACCCGTAATCCCCTGCACCAGCAGGCGAGTATCTTTATTGACCAGGATGCTCATGTTGTCCTCTCCATTTCGTTGGACGGGTACCGCTATCGACGGGCCGCGTTGAGGAGGTTAGACGACGTCACGCCTGGCCTTTCGCCACGGCCACAGCCTTCTGAGCCGCCTCAGCCAGTGTCTCGGCCGTCTGCATATGCGCGTCTTGAAGGATAGCCCGGCCCTCAGCGTCGTTCGTGCCGACGAGCCGCACTACCATAGGCACCTTCGTCGGTATCTCCTTCAAGGACTGGATGATGCCGCGCGCTACCTCATCGCAGCGGGTGATGCCGCCGAAAATATTGAAGAGTACTGCATGAACGTTCGGATCGGAGAGGATGATGCGCAGCGCCGCGGCCACCTTGTCGGCGCGGGCGCCGCCCCCGATGTCAAGGAAATTGGCGGGCGAACCGCCGTAGTACTTAATGATGTCCATCGTCGCCATCGCCAGCCCCGCGCCGTTGACCATGCAGCCAATCTGGCCGTCTAGCTTGACGTAGCTGAGGCCGCTCTCGCGCGCCTGGCGCTCTTCGGGCGTCTCCTCTTCCTCGTCGCGCATGGCAGCGAACTCGGGATGGCGGAAGAGGGCGTTGTCGTCGAGCACCATTTTGCCGTCGACGGCCAACAGCTTGCCATCGCCCTGGACGACCAGCGGGTTGATCTCGGCCAGGCTGGCATCGCTGCCGACGAAGCAGTTGTAGAGCGCCTGGCAGATCTGGGAAAAGGCTGCCAACTGCTCGCGCGGCAGGCCAATGCCCATGGCCACGTCACGCGCCTGGTAATCCTTCATGCCCAGGCAGGGATCGATCGCGACCTGGATGATCTTCTCGGGCGCGGTCGCAGCCACCTCTTCGATATCAATGCCGCCCTCGCTGGAGACCATCATAACCGTGCGCCGGCGCGCCCGATCGATGACCATGCCCAGGTAGAGTTCCTTGCGGATGTCCGCCGCGGGGTCCACCAGCACCTTCTTGACGCTCAAGCCTTTGAGGTCCATCCCCAGGATGCGGGATGCGACCTGTTCGGCCTCAGACGGCGATTTTGCCAGCTTGATGCCGCCGGCCTTGCCGCGCCCACCAACCAACACCTGCGACTTGATCACCACCGTTCCGCCCAGCCGCTCCGCGATAGCACGGGCCTCGGCTGGGGTCTCGGCGACGTCCCCGTGCTGGACAGGCACCCCGTACTGACCGAAGATCTGCTTGGCCTGGTATTCCTGTAGTTTCAAGGCTATGCCTCCTTACGCAGAAACCCCGCAACTGACGACGAAAGGGTGACACATCTTCGTATCACCCATGGACACACCCGCATTATATCATTGCCGGACAAGCCCCGCGCAGGTACTCTTACTGCCAGGCTTGGAAGATCATGATGCGTTGGGAGCCGCCATCGGCCACATAGACCTTGCCGTCCGCAGCCACGGCGATCCCCGTCGGCAGCGTGAAAGTGTTCGCTTCCTGCCCAAACTGCCCCCACGTCCCCTTGAAGCTCCCATCCGTCCCAAACACCAACACCCGGTACCCCTCCGGGTCCGTCGTGTACACAAGCCCACGC
>Ga0209746_1000764_pt1 | contig 16004 bp, 15 predicted proteins | sample BarGraNGADG00211_3_FD_184496 | JGI IMG/M metagenome (GOLD analysis project Ga0209746, IMG submission 184496) | Arctic peat soil microbial communities from Barrow, Alaska - Barrow Graham LP Ref core NGADG0011-211 (SPAdes) (version 2) | ecosystem: Environmental > Terrestrial > Soil > Wetlands >... | reverse complement strand
TTTACTGTTAACTGGCTCATATATCCGGTGTTGTTTATGATATGGGGCCTTTTCCTCGCCTTTACTTTTGGGGACTACCTCTACCCGTTCTTTGACTTGCAAAAATTTGGTTATTTCTTAATTCTCTACCTGTTGCTTATGACACTATCAGTTACGGCTATAGGTCTCTTTTTGGTATTTGTAAACAAAAAGCTGCAGTCTCATCGTATTTCTTAGTCTAGTTTATGGATAGCAAGACCACTCCTCAACTTTGGTTCAAACCAAGTTGTTTTGGGAGGCATGATGTTGCCGGTGTCTGCAATATCAATAAGCTGTTGCATCGAAACTGCGTAAAGGGCAAAAGCAGCTGCCATCTCACCTGAATCTACACGCTTCTTAAGTTCATCAAGTCAACGGATTCAACCCACAAAATCAATTCTCTTAGATGTTCTAAGATCTTTTATGTTCAGTAACTTGTCAAAAACAAGATTAGAGAGAACAGTTACGTCAAGAATTCCAATAGGATCATTGTCGTTAAAGGTTCCATTCTTTGCTGTAAGCGAGTACCAATGGCCTCCCATGTACATTGCAAAGTTGTGTAGAGCATTTGGCTTATAAATTTCTTTTCCTTTGTCCTCAACCACAAAGTCAACTTTCAACTTATCAACAAGTTCAGAAAGGGTCATTCCATTAAGATCCTTTACAACACGGTTGTAGTCGATAATCTTGAGATGACTCTCCGGGAATACTACTGCAAGAAAATAGTTATACTCCTCATCTCCTGTATGATTTGGGTTTTGGTAGCGTTTTTCCTGTCCCACAAGGACTGCTGCTGCTGTTCTATGGTGTCCGTCTGCAACATAAAATGCAGGAACCGACGCAAAAATATCTGTGATACGATTAATGGCAGCATTATCATCTATTAGCCAGAAGTGGTGTCCAAAACCATCTTCTGCAATAAAATCATATTCAGCTGACTTTGTTTTAATGATCTTCTCTACGATAGCATTAATCTCGCAATTGTCCGGATAGGTAAAAAAAACAGGCTCCAAATTGGCGTTCTGGATGCGAACGTGAATCATTCGATCCTCTTCCTTATCTTTACGGGTAAGTTCGTGTTTTTTAATCTTTCCTGTGAGATAATCGTCCACATTTGCGCACAGAACCAAACCATACTGAGTTCTTTTCTCCATAGTCTGCGCATAAACATAGTACTTCTCCTTTTTATCCTGAACCAGCCAACCTCTGTCCTGCCACTTTTTGAAATTCTCAACAGCCTTGCTGTAGGCCTCTTGAGAGTGTTCGTCAATAATTGGCTTAAAATCTATCTCGGGTTTAATAATGTGAAGGAGTGATTTTTCTCCGGCCTCAGCCTGAGCCTCAACTGAATTTAACACATCATATGGGCGCGAAGCAACCTCCCGGGCAATAGCCTTAGGAGGTCTGATAGCTGCAAACGGTTTAACTTTCACCATTATTTGTTTAGTTGGAAGGTTTTATCACCTGTAGCAAAAAACCTGACAATTTGGTTTGCAGCGGCAAGGCCGGCATTAATATTTGCTTCTGCAGTCTCTGCTCCCATTTTTTTAGGGCTGGCAAAAACTCTGTTCCCAAACTTCCCGTTAAGTTCTGCCTGGTTGTCGGCAGCGATATCGGTAATATATTTAATGTCGGGTCTCTCCTCAAAAATTTTAACCAGCTCTTCTTCGTTGATAACCTCTTTACGAGCTGTGTTCACCAGGCAACCTCCCTTTGGAAGTTTTGAGATCAGATTATATCCCACAGATTTCTTCGTCTCGGCAGTAGCCGGAATATGAAGTGATACGAAGTTAGATTTACTGTATAAATCCTCAATTGAAGCAACAGGGGTAACGCCATCTTTTTCAATCACCTCCGCCTTGACAAAGGGATCGAATGCATAGACTTTCATGCCGAAACCAAGCGCAAGCTTTGCTACCAATTTACCGACATTGCCATATGCATGGATGCCGATTGATTTACCTTTAAGCTCACTTCCGGTGCCGGGAGCAAAGCAGTTTCTGGAGATATAGATCATCATGCCAAGTGCCAACTCTGCAACAGCATTTGAATTTTGACCGGGTGTATTCATTGCAACAATACCTCTTTCTGAACAAGCAGGAAGATCCAGATTATCGTAACCGGCTCCGGCACGAACTACAATTTTAAGATTTTTGGCAACAGCAATAACCTCTTTTGTCAATATGTCCGAGCGAACAATAATTGCGTCTGCATCTGTGGCTGCTGCATAGAATTGATCTGTTCCTGTATATTTTTCAAGAAGAACCAGTGTATGACCGGCACCCTCAACAATCGACCTGATTCCATCTACCGCTGCTTTGGCGAACGGTTTTTCGGTGGCAACTAATACTTTCATTTTTTATAGTTTTTCAAATTCTTGCATGCAGGTAACCAAAGCCTTAACGCTCTCAATAGGACAGGCATTATATATAGAAGCACGGAAACCACCTACAGAACGGTGCCCCTTAATACCAACCATTCCTTTCTCTTTAGCAAATGACATGAAGGCCTCCTCCTTGTCTTTATACTTTTCTGCCATAACAAAGCAGATATTCATAAGAGAACGATCCTCTCTGGCTGCAGTTCCTACGAACATCTTATTCCTGTCAATTTCGTTGTAAAGAAGAGTTGCTTTATCTTGGTTTATCTTATAAATTGCCTTAAGACCGCCTAGGTTCTTCAACCACTTGAGGGTTTCTGTCATGACGAAAATTGAGAATACCGGAGGTGTGTTGAACATAGAGTCTTCATTGATATGAGTTCTATAATCGAGCATAGAAGGCAGATAGCGGGTAACTTTACCAAGTATATCTTCGCGTACAATTACGAATGTTACACCGGCAGGGCCCACATTCTTTTGTGCTCCACCATAAATAAGCGCATACTTGCTAACATCAACCGGACGACTCATAATATCCGATGACATATCTGCCACAAGATTTACAGGGCAATCCATATCTTCGTGAATCTCTGTTCCGTAAATAGTATTATTGGTTGTGATGTGAAAATAGTCCAAGTCTTTAGGAATTTCATAACTTTTTGGAATATAGCAGAAATTCTTGTCTGCAGAAGAGGCAACTGCCACAGCATTACCAATACCTTTTGCCTCCTTTAGGGCTTTCTTTGCCCAAACACCTGTCTCAAGATATCCGGCTTTGTTTTCCAGAAGGTTCAATGCTACATAAAGGAACTGCATGCTTGCACCACCACCCAGAAATAAAACATGATATCCCTTAGGGATGTTAAGTATCTCTTTCCAAAGTGTGCGACACTCTGCCATAGTTGCCTCCCACTCTTTTGAACGGTGAGACACCTCTATCACAGACATTCCTGTTCCTTTGAAATCTTGAAGAGCATCAATTGCTGCCTGAATAGCTGTTTTTGGCAGGACACAAGGGCCGGCATTAAAGTTGTGAACGGTTTTCATAAAAATATTGTTTAATAAATGTTTTAATTCTGCTTCAAATAGGAATGTGTCAACTGTTGCTTATAATCTTTAAGTTATCTTTATCAGTAATTTTTTCACAATAGTGACACAACAACTGAAGCTCTTGCTTATCGCAAATTGTAGTAAAAACAGTCTCAATTGGTTGATGATTGGTTACACAAACGGGGTTCATGCATTTTACAATTCCTTTTATGGTAGAAGGTATAGAGAGCTCCCTCTTCTCAACAACGGCGAAGTTATGAATAATATTGATTTTTGCCTGAGGTGCGATTAGAGCGACTCTGTTAATTTCATCGTTTTCGAAGTACCTGTCAGAAATTTTTATTATTGCTTTTTTACCTAAAAGTTTACTATCCAGGTTTGTACCAAATGTAATCTGATTGCTGATGCTGCTTAGCCCTAATATATCTATTACTTTAAATAGTTGGTCTGCCGGAATGTGGTCCAATACTGTTCCGTTTTTAATGGCACTCACTTTTAAATGTTTTTCCATCTCGTATAATATTTAATTTTTACCTAAAAGTTTTGCGATTATTGCCATTCTTGTGAAGACTCCATTTTTTGCCTGATCAAAATAATAGGCGTGGTCGCTGTTGTCTACATCCAGAGCAATCTCATTCACTCTCGGAAGAGGATGAAGAATTTTCATGTTTGGTTTTGCATTCTCCAACATAGAAATGGTTAAGCTATATATATTTTTAACTCTTTCATACTCAATCGGATCTGTAAACCGTTCCTTTTGAACCCGGGTCATGTAGATTATGTCTGACTCTCTAATGCCATCCATAAGGTTTCTGGTCTCTTCAAAAGGTATGTTCCGGTTGTTCAAGTATTCCTTGTACACATTAGGCAACTTTAACTCCTCGGGAGCTGTGAAAAGAAATCTGGGATTAAAATGTGACATTGCTTGAAGAAGTGAATGAACTGTTCTGCCATATTTGAGATCTCCCACGATGTTTATAAAAAGATTGTCCAGACTACCCTGAGTCTTTTGGATAGAATAGAGGTCCAGGAGTGTCTGAGATGGGTGTTGATTGGAACCATCTCCGGCATTTATCACTGGAACCGGAGATACCTCGGAAGCATACCTTGCACTCCCTTCCAATGGGTGTCGAATGATAATAAGATCTGCATAATTTGAAACCATCTTAATTGTATCCTTGATTGTCTCACCCTTTGTTACACTGGTGTTTCCAACATCTGAAAAGCCGATAACCCTTGCACCCAGTCTATTGGCAGCGGTCTCAAAACTTAAACGTGTTCTGGTTGATGGTTCAAAAAAAATACTGGCAACAACCTTATCCCGGAATATTGGTTGCGACGGATTTTTTTCAAACTCTGCAGCCATTTTAAGAACTTCTAAAATTTCATCCTTAGAAAAATCCTGAATGGATATTAGGTTTCTTGGCATATATATGTTTATTAATTATGTTTCATTAACTTGTTAAAACTTTTCCCCCAATCTCCTCGACCGACTCAGCGAATTTTGAGTAGTTACTCTGTCTGATATTCACCTTTATCACACACAGATTATCAGATTGCTGCTCCAGAATATTGGCCGAGAGATCCTTAATAAGCGTCATAATTGAGTTCATCCGGATGTAATCAAAACAGAATGTTAAATCTCTGCAAGCAATCTTGTCTACGACTTCGGTATTGTTTATAGCGTTTATTGTTGCAGACTTATAGGCTCGGATCAATCCTGAAACTCCCAATTTTACGCCTCCGAAGTATCGTACCACCACCACCAGCACATCACTGACTTCGTTTGAAAGAAGCTGACCCAATATTGGCTTACCTGCAGAAGATGAGGGTTCTCCATCATCATTTGTTCTCCAGATCTCACCATTGATACCAAGTCGGTAGGCGTAACAATGGTGTCTTGCGTCAAAGTAGCTCTTTCTTAAATCAGATAAAATATTTTTAATCTCCTCTTCTGAGGATACAGGATAAGCGAAGGAGAGAAATTTGCTGCCAAGCTCTTTATAAATTCCGGTAGAGGACTTAGAGATTGATTTATAGGAGTCTGTGGGAGAATTTTCACTCATACTGACATTCATAGCGTTTGGTGAAATTAGCCTCTTTTTACTAAATTTGCAAAATGTATAAAGAAATTTTTATCAAGAATTTTTCAACACTGGGGAGATCAATTGAGAACTCCTTGCAAAGTGCATACAACAATACTCTGTTAGATAGAGCTTTTGAGGATTCTTTGAGGTTGAATCCTCTGTTTACAATTAACATGCAGCACGAGGCTTTAAAAATAATTTGTAAAAAATTTCTTAATATCAATTGTTTGCACAATTGGTTAACACCGTATAAAGAGCTGTTGTTTGAGAGAGAGAGTACTGTTGGTATTGTTATGGCCGGTAACCTTCCTCTGGTGGGATTTCATGATTTTTTGGTGACAATGGCCTCCGGAAGCCGCGCACAGATTAAACTTTCCGGTAAGGACAGATTACTTCCGGCTCTTTTTGAAATGCTCTGTGAAATTAATCCATACTGGAGAGCGAGAGTAGCTTTTACAGAGCATCTTCCGGAAAATATTGATCTTCTGATTGCAACAGGAGGCGAGGAAGCTTCGAAATTCTTTAAATCTGAGTATGACAAAATTCCGAAAATTGTAAGAGGTTCCAGGTCAAGTATTGCGATACTAAAAGGAGATGAGACGATTGATGAGCTTCGCAGACTCTCAGACGATATCTTTTTATATTATGGAATGGGGTGCAGAAGCGTAAGCACACTGCTGGTCCCTTTCGGATACACTTTTGAACTTTTAATTGAAGTTTTTAAAAATAAGGAAAACGCAATAACAAGTGAAGACTACCTCTCCGCATATAGATACCAGAAGGCTTTGGCAGCAATGAATAAATCTGGGTACTCAGATGGAGGCTTCTATATTTTGAGGGAGCACTCAAGCTTCCCGCCTCCAATGGGGGTTTTAAATGTATTGACATACAGAAATGTTGATCAGATTAATGAGTTTATCGACTCGAACAAACTTCATCTGCAATGTGTTGTCAATAGAAAATTCAACAACTCGAATATCGAGTTTGGAGAAGCTCAATATCCATCTCTGGATGAGTATGCAGATGGAGTAAATAGTTTAGAATTTTTATTAAATAATATTTAACTTTGCGCAAATTATACTTGAAATGGTTTACAGATATAAGGCCACTATTACCGGAAATAAGATCTTTTTAAGAGAGTATGAGATTAAGGGGAATACCTCTCTCTACTCCTTACATCTTTTTTTACAGGATGACCTTGGCTTTGCACCGGATCAAATAGTGATGTTCAAAGGATTGGATAAACAAAACAAGATAAAAGGGGAGTACGGACTATTCGATTTGGGAGATGGTACAATGGACTCCTTATCGCTTGAGAAGGTAATCTCTATGGGCCAATCTAAACTGCTCTATGTATATGACATATTTAAAAACAGAGCCATTACGCTTGAGTTTCTCTCCAGGGAGGAGGAGTTAGCCAGAAGATCCTATCCACGATTGGTTGCCGAAAAGGGTAAAAATCCCGACCAATTTTCCGACAATTACGATGACTTTGAACAGATGATTGAGTTGAATGACGAGGAGGGGCAATCTACATTTAATGCTTAAGAAAAAGCTTTTTGTTGTTATTGGTCCTACTGCTGTGGGAAAGACGGATTATGCCATATCATTGGCCTTAAAGTTTGGTTCTCCGGTAATCTCTTGTGATTCCCGGCAGATTTACAAAGAGCTAAAAATAGGAACGGCACCCCCTACTCTTGAACAGCTCTTGGCAGTTAAGCACTATTTTATATTTTCTCACTCAATTCATGACTATTATACTGCCGGGAAGTATGAAGTTGAAGCATTGGCTTTATTGGAAGAACTTTTCAAAACTCACGACTCTTTGGTAATGGCAGGCGGTTCCGGTCTCTATGTAGATGCCGTATGCAGGGGTATTGATAATTTTCCTGCGACAGATATAGCATTAAGAGAGTTGCTGATGCAAAGGCTCGCAAATGAGGGACTGGAGTCATTGAGAATGGAACTTAAGCTCTTGGATAGAGAGAGCTATGAGGCGATAGATATTGCCAACCCGCAAAGAGTTGTAAGAGCCCTGGAAGTCTCACTGCAAACAGGTGAGAAGTTCTCCTCTTTAAAAAGCTATCAGAGCAAATCCAGAGATTTTGAAATTGAAAAGATATTTATCGAAAGGCCCAGAGAGGAATTGTATGAAAGAATAAACAGAAGGGTAGAGTTGATGATGGAGAATGGTCTGTTGAATGAGGTGAGAGCACTTTACGAGTTCAGAGAGAGGCCGGCATTAAAAACTGTTGGATACAGGGAGTTATTTGGTTATTTAGATGGGAAATATTCTCTGGATGATGCAGTAGAATTAATTAAAAGGAACAGCAGACGCTATGCAAAAAGGCAGATGACATGGTGGAGACGAAATGAAGCATAAAATAAAAAACTGCCTCAAGGGGCAGTTTTTTATTTTAATATGGATATTTCAAGATTAGAAGGGCAGGTCATCTTCTCCACCATCCGATGAGAAGGGATCGGTAGTCTCCGTTGTCTCAGTAACTTGAGGTCTTGATGGCTGGCCCTGGCCACCCTCTGCAATTCTTTCAATTTTCCATGCACGGACATCTGTATACCATCGTTGATTGAATTCTCTTGACTCAATATTTACCGAGATCTTAAGGATCTCTCCCTCTCCATAACCTGCAAACTCGTCCACCTTATCTGCTCCCCACACATTCATACAGATCTTTCTTGGAAAGCTCTCCTGAGTTTCAAGAACAAACTCCTGTTTTTTCCATTCACCTTTAGTACTGGTGCCGGATTGCACAGGAAGTTTTTTTATAAGTTTGCCTGTAATCTCTAGTGCCATAATTATTTAGCAGGAGCAACCTCCGGTTTTGCGATTGTTTTTGTAACTTTTAAAAGCTCAATATCAAAAATAAGAGTTGAGTTAGGGCCAATTACAGGACTGGCTTGTTGTTCGCCATAACCTAATTCAGCAGGTATGAAAAGTCTGATTTTACCACCTTCGCCAATAATTTGTAATCCTTCTATCCATCCTTTGAGAACACCGTTCAATGGAAATGAAACCGGTTCGCCTCTGGTATAAGAAGAGTCAAACTCTTTACCATCAATAAGGGTACCCCTGTAGTGAACCTGAACTGTGTCCTGAGCTTCCGGTTTGATACCTGTTCCTTCTGCCAGAATCTTGTACTGAAGGCCGCTGGCTGTTGTAACCACGCTGTCTTTGGTTCCATTCTTTTTGAGGAAAGTTACGCCTTTCTCTTTGTTTTCTGCAGCGACTGCTATTTGTCTCTTTGCAATGAAGCCTTGGATAACTTCGTTAGCTTTGATTACGCTAATTTTAAGGGAATCACCGTTAAGAACATCGGCAATTGCTTTGTTCACCTCTTTAAGATTAAGATCGCCGAAATTGGCTTGTTTAACCATGCTGCCAAGTGATACCCCTACAGCATAACTTGCCGAGTCAATTTCGGCCTTAGTCAGACCTGGTGCAGAGGTTTTTTTCTCGCCGCAAGAATAGGTGACCAAAGCTGCTAAAGCAATGATAGAAAGAAATTTGATTGTTTTCATTTTTTTATTTACTATTAATTGGTATGATTATTGATTTTTGGCAAAGATAGGCTGTTTTTTATATTAAACATAGAATAGATACACATTTTATAAAGAATCCTGGCTCCAACATTTGCATCCCACTCTCCAGCTTCTCCGGGTGACACCTCACACAGATCGAAACCAACTACCTTTTTATTGGAAGATGCCAACAAATATAACAAATAATCGACCTCTCCAAAACTTAATCCGCCGGGAACAGGTGTTCCGGTATTCGGACAGAGTTCAGGGGATAGCCCGTCAATATCGAAACTGATATAAACATTATTCGGGAGGGATGCTATTATCTCTTCGCACTGTCTTTTCCAAAGTTTTCCCTCGTAACTGTTTCGTTTCAATTCTATATCGGTAAAACAGCGTATCCTTGGGTCGTTGTTGATAATATCTGACTCTTCCTGACAAAAATCCCTGACTCCTACCTGAGTGAGTTGGGAAATCTGAGGAAACTCATGTAGAGCGTTATACATGATAGAAGCGTGAGAATAAGTAAATCCCTCATAGGCGACCCTAAGATCTGCATGAGCATCTATATGTAAAATTCCAAACTTCTCATAATTTTCAGAAACAGCCTTCATATTTCCAAAAGGGACACTATGATCGCCTCCGATAAGCCCCACGAATTTACCTGCATTAATTTGCTCTTTACAAGCGTTATATACATATTTATTCAATTCAGAAGAGGCTTTGTTCACACTCTCAAGTTGATCTTTAAGCGAGTTGTAATCTGCACCGCTCTCAAGTTGCTCAATAATTTTTTCGGCAACTCGTCTATACTTTTTATTTTTTTTGAAAATAGAATTCTCCTGAGGAACGGTGCCGATAGTAACCTCCCAGACATTTGATACCAAGGTATCAAAAAGATCTACTTGCACAGATGCATATATAATTGCCTGCGGACCCTTATGACTACCGACTCGATATGATGTAGTAACATCCCACGGGACAGAGATTAGAGCTATTTCTGATTCTTCTAACTTGTATGGAAGGGCAAAATAATTTCCATTTGCCATCCCAATCTCATTTGGGTTAAAACTTGTCATACTAATCCTTCTCGAATGATATCATGTATATGTACTAATCCGATATATTTTCCACGTTCTAAAACAATTATGGATGTGATTTTGTTCTTTTCCATCATGTTGAAAGCATTAACGGCCAACTCATCTGCCTCTATGGTTTTAGGATTTACAGACATTATGTCTTTTGCTTTTAGAGATTTAAGGCTGAAACCCTTCTCGAGCATTCTTCTCACATCTCCATCAGTAATTATTCCCAAAAGATTACCCTCTTTATCAACCACCACTGTGGAGCCTAATCTATTGGAAGAGATGTTAATGATGGTATTTTGTATATTCTCTTCTTCATTAACATTAGGCCGTACTTCTCTGTCGATAAGATCTTTAACACGAGTATACAACTTTTTGCCCAACGATCCCCCTGGATGAATCTTTGCAAAATCCTGCTGAGAGAAACCCCTCATCTTTAGCAGGCAGACAGCCAGTGCGTCTCCCATAACCAACTGTGTTGTTGTGCTTGATGTGGGGGCAAGGTTGTTTGGACATGCCTCGGAATCTACAGTTGCACGTATTATGAAATCTGCTTGCCTGGCAAGGAAGGAGTCGCAATTTGAGACCAGAGCAATAATTTTGTTACCCATTTTTTTGATCAAAGGAACCAGAACTTTTATTTCTGAGGTGTTTCCACTTTTGGAAAGGCAGAGAACAATATCATCTTTTTGAATTATTCCAAGGTCACCGTGAATTGCATCTGCAGCGTGCATAAATATTGACGGTGTACCGGTGGAATTGAATGTGGCAACAATTTTGTTGGCAATAATTGCACTTTTACCTATGCCGGTTACTATAAGACGTCCTTTGCTTTCGAAAATCAGATCCAGAACATCAAGAAATTGCTCATCAATATAGCCTTTTAGTCTTGCAACTGCAGCGGCCTCTTTTTCAACCACTCGTTGGGCGATATTTATCAGGTCTCTCTTAGAAATATTCATAAAAAATTTTGAGATGAGAAAACAAATAGATAACTTGGACTCGCAAAGGTAACTTATTTTGTTAATTTATTTAGTATACTTTCCAATAATATATGCATATCACTTCTGAATATTTGCACGACCGACTTAAATTTTTTTTTGGTTTCAGTTCTTTTAAAGGGGACCAAGAGGAGATTATAATGAATCTTATAAACGGGGGTGATGCCTTTGTCCTTATGCCTACAGGTGGCGGTAAGTCGCTTTGTTACCAACTCCCTGCTCTTCTGATGGATGGAACAGCGATTATTATCTCTCCACTTATAGCTCTAATGAAAAACCAAGTAGATGCTATCCGTGGTTTTGTGGAAGAGAAGAACGGAATCGCTCATTTTTTAAACTCTTCGTTAAATAAAAGCCAGATTCAGGAGGTTAGGGATGATCTTCTTTCCGGTCAAACCAAGCTGCTGTATGTAGCTCCGGAGTCATTGACAAAAGAGGATAATATTACCCTGTTAAAACAGATAAAAATTTCCTTCTACGCAGTTGATGAGGCCCATTGTATATCGGAGTGGGGACACGATTTCAGACCGGAGTACAGAAGAATATATCCTTTAGTTCAGGAGATAGGCAAGGCTCCCGTAATTGCACTTACTGCGACTGCTACACCTAAGGTACAGAGCGATATACAAAAGAACTTAGGTATGCAGAATGCAAGGGTATTTAAATCGTCATTCAACCGTCCCAATCTTTACTATGAAATCAGGCCTAAGGCTAATACAGATAGAGAAATTATCAGGTTTATCAAAAATAATCAGGGGAAATCCGGAATTATCTACTGCTTAAGTAGAAAAAAAGTGGAAAATGTTGCGGAATTGTTGTCCGTTAATGGGATTAGTGCATTACCTTATCACGCCGGGCTTGATGCAGGTACAAGAGCCACAAATCAGGATAGGTTTTTGATGGAAGATGTAGATGTCATAGTAGCTACAATTGCTTTTGGTATGGGAATAGACAAACCCGACGTCCGGTTTGTTATCCACTACGATATTCCTAAAAGCCTGGAAGGTTATTATCAGGAGACTGGTAGATCGGGAAGAGACGGAGGGGAGGGACTTTGCATAACATTCTACTCATATAAAGATATTCAAAAACTTGAAAAATTTATGCAGGGTAAGCCTATTTCTGAACAGGAGATAGGAAAGCAACTGCTTATGGAGACTGTCTCATATGCCGAGTCAAATATTTGTCGCAGGAAGGTTCTCCTAAACTATTTTGGAGAGAGTTATCCCCAGGATAATTGTGGGTCTTGTGACAATTGCCTTTATCCTAAAAAGCAATTTGAGGGGAAAGAAGATATTGCCCTTATTCTTGAACTGATATCGAGCATGAAGGAGCAGTTCAAAGCAGACCATATTGCAAACATTGTCGCCGGAGTAAACAATTCCATTATAAAATCCTACAATCATCATAACCACGAACTTTTTGGAATAGGAAAATCCAAAGGCACAAGATTCTGGATGGCTGTTATAAGACAGGCTCTTATTAATCGTCTTTTGGATAAAGATATTGAGAAGTATGGATTGCTCTCTTGCACAGATGAGTGGCTTAAATTTTTAGAAAATCCTCACTCTATTATGCTTACAGAAGACAGAGAGTTTATCGAATCTGATGATGATGCTGAAACTTTAAGTGCCGGTAGCAGTAAAGCAGGCGGTGGAGGAGGAGATGCCACTCTTTTGGCAATGCTCAAAGATTTGCGCCACTCTATGTCTAAAAGACTAAACCTCCCTCCGTTTGTAATTTTCCACGATCCATCTCTCGAAGATATGTCTATCCAATACCCGATAACTCTGGATGAGCTTAAAAATTGTCAGGGTGTAGGGGAAGGAAAAGCAAAAAAATTCGGCAAGGACTTTATAGAACTTATTGCTAAGTATGTTGCAGAAAATGAGATAGAAAGGCCTCTTGATCTGGTTGTAAAATCAGTTGTAAACAAATCGGTAAACAAGGTTTATATAATTACCAGTATCGACAGAAAACTATCTTTTGAAGACATTGCTGAGGCTAAGGGTATGGAGATGGGAGATCTTCTGGATGAAATCGAATCTATTGTAAATTCGGGGACAAAGCTAAATATTGACTACTATATCAAACAATCTGTAGACGATGACAAGGTATACGATGTTTATGACTATTTTAAGACAGAAGCCTCCACGGACTCTTTAAAAGAGGCAGTAGATGAACTCGGCCGAGGGTATACAGAAGAAGAGATAAGACTTGTAAGAATAAAATTCCTTTCTGAACTTGGCAATTAACCACAGTGGTAATATTTCTCTACCAACTCAATCATTTTTTTTGGGTTATCCTTGATCTCATTGCGGATATTGAGGTCGTTATAAGAGGACAGTTTTTTGATAATGCCGTCAATCAAATCACGACTGAATACACCATCTTTCTCATAAATTCCCCTTTTTGCTGCTAATTCTTGTGCAGACCCAAAGCAAGATGTCGGAAGTTGTTCCAATGAACTTAATTTTGACTCGTTTGCAGCGTCATGGATGTTTACGTCTACGTATGTTCTCTCTGCAACATCTAATGCATCTTCCATCTCAAATCCGGTCCTTGCAGCAACAGATAATCCTGCCAGCGTCTGGTAAATATCCGCAGATCCATCGGGAGAACGCATCTCCACAGTCTGTTTATCAGGAGATTTTCTCATTTCGTCAACCTCAAGCGGGTTAGCCACAGAGAGCATATCATTGTCACTTGTCCACCCAAGCGGAACTCTAACCAAAACAGATCTGTTTCTGTCGCCCCAACAGATACTTGTAGGGGCCTCTTGGTGCGGAACCAGCCTGAAGTACGAAGTTGGATTTGTATTCCCGAATGCTGTTAAAGAGGAGGCGCACTTCATATAGCCGGCGATTGCCATGCGGGCATATTTTGAGAGTTTGCCATCTTCGACCATAACCGATTTTTTCTCTTTTACTATTCTTGTATGGAAATGGAGGCCGCTTCCTGCCTTCCCTACTGTAATCTTTGGTGCGAAGGTAACATCCAGACCATATTTAAATGCAAGGTTCCTTATTATCCATTTAGCCATAACAAGTTGATCAGCTGCCTGTTCAACCGGCGAGACCAGAAATTCTATCTCGTTCTGCTCATAGATTTTGTTATCCAAGGTAAAGTTACCTACCTCTGAGTGTCCATACTTGATTTGACCACCTGTTTGGGCAATATGGTTCATGACATCACAACGGAATTGTTCAAATTTTGTGAAGGGTTCAGACTCGTGATAACCTTTTTGATCCGGAATCAAATAGCTGTTACATTCATTTACTGCAATATAAAATTCAAGTTCTCCCATGGCCTCAAAGACAAAACCTGTACTTTTTGTGAAAGATTTGCTTGCTTTAAGAAGCGTATTTTCAGGAGCGCTGTCAAGAGGAAGTCCCTCCTTGGTAAAGTATGAGCAGAGGAGTCCTAAAGTTGGAATTTTAGCAAAGGGATCCATGTATGCTGTCGAAAATCTTGGGATAACATAAAGATCACTCGAACCCGCTTCTATATAAGGAAATAGACTTGAGCCATCTACTCTTTCGCCGTAGGACAAGACTGTATCTAAATAGCAGTAATTGGTTACGGGAAAGTTTAATGTCTTTAACCTTCCATCCGCTGCGACATATCTGAAATTAAGTGTTCTTATCCCTTTATCTATAATGAATTTGATAATATCTTTTTTAGTAAAGTCAGTTGGGTATTTGTTGAGGCTGGCGACAATAGGATTAATATTATAATTAAGAAATGAGTCCATAAAATGTTATAATTTGTAAATGTTTAGCAGTAATTTGTTTTAAATTGTGTGTAAAATTACATTTTTTTTGACAATTTATTTAGTTTGTTCTTTTTTTTATTTTTAATAGCTTTGTGCGCTCAGGATGATTGTAAATAGAAAATATATCTTTATTGTGCTCGCCGTAGTTTTGTTACTTATGTGCGGGGGGGCAACTCTGTGTTTTATGAACAGACAAAAGGGGAGAGAGAAGGTTGAAAAAAGAGGAGTTGTTTTAAAAAATGCATTAGTTGTACCGGTTGATGCTTTGGCTATATACAGTTTCAAAAACATATCCATTGCAGAAAAGGGCTTTATGGATACAAGCAGCCTTTTTTCACATTTTATAAAAGAAGATAATGCATTGTGCAGACTGATCAGGTTAATTGACAAAGTTTCAAATGACAAGCCTTCCCTTAAAGAGGTGTTAAAGGCCGAGGTGTTGGTCTCTCTCCACTATTCAGCCAAAAATGAGATATCACTTCTTCTTTGTGTAGACCTTTCAAATGGACTAATCGATAAGGAGTTACTTAAAAATAACATTGAAGATCTCTATCTGGGGTCCTCGGACCGAATGTTTAACGGTGTAAAGATATTTATCTTGAACGGGGTGCAGTTTTCCATTTATAAAAACCTTTTTATTGCCAGTACCTCTCCTATTGTACTGGAATCTTCCATAAGGCACCTTTTATCCAACACCTCAATCATGGACAACCAGGAATTTACAAAGGTTTTGAGCGAATCTGTCAATAGCGACAACATTCTCTTTATAAATCATCAAAATATAGGAAAGATTTTTTCCGGGGTAATCGATTGGAAATTTTGGGGTTATTCAGATTTCTTCTCAAAATTCAGCTCCTGGACTGCCCTGAATGGTGAGTTCAGTTCAACTTTCCAAAGCTACAAAGGTGAAATTACAAACCTAAAGGGTGTAGGAAATTACTCAAGCGGGTACAAAAACCAGGATGGAGATGAGTTTGAGGTATGGAAGATTTTACCTCACAATACATTTGGAATATTGACGATACCTCTCAGGGACTATAAGCGCTTTTTAGGTGCATACCGGGAGTA